>Ga0190293_1000206_pt1 | contig 20798 bp, 18 predicted proteins | sample 48693001_MG_FD_161671 | JGI IMG/M metagenome (GOLD analysis project Ga0190293, IMG submission 161671) | Hydrothermal vent microbial mat bacterial communities from Southern Trench, Guaymas Basin, Mexico - 4869-30-0-1_MG | ecosystem: Environmental > Aquatic > Marine > Hydrothermal vents >...
TCCACGATCAACCCAGCCTCTAAGTAAAAGTTCTGACTGATCTTTAAAATCTTCTTCAAGTCCCCCAACAAATAATATATTATTATCCCAAGTATTGACGTCTCGGTTAATGTGATTTATGCTTTTATTTACTATTTGTTCAAGTTCATTTTTATTACTTGCAGGAAACCGTCCTACCGCAATTTCCGGGAACAAATCATCATCCAAACAAGCATACCAATAATCTGAGATTGCGGCACCGAATTCTTTAGCAATTATTTTCATAGAAGGAATATAATTAGAGGCAAAAAAACTATCACCGCCGCTATAATAATCATTATTTTGCATTCCGATCAGAACATATTTTAGTTTTTCGTTTTTATAGTATACATCCTGTAGAAAACTTCTAATTCCGTATGGTGATAGAATCCCATAAGAATACTGTCGATATATATCATCAATATCTACAATAGCACCATCATGCAAATTAACCAATGGATCGAGAATTACGCTGAACGAGTCAGGACTGATTGTTATATATGAATTTTGAATATCGCGTATGAGAGTTGTTATTGGCAACACAGCAGATATACTCTTAGCTGAAATCAATTGGTCTCTGGTGAAAGCATAATATGATGGAGAGTTTTCACCATAGAAATCTTGAAATAATATCTCGTATTGATTCTCACTCGTTTCGTCCACAATAAAGTCACGTAGCCTGGATACTCCTTCTTTAAATAATAATATATCCGAATTTGTAAAACCCTCTACATTAAATTGTGTAGTTATTGCAAGCGATTTATCACGACTAAACTTGATATAATCGTTAAACGCACTATATAATTTATCATAGGTAATTTCAAACCAATTCAAATATATATTATCGAATCGTTGATCGGGGCTATCACCTGATAAATCTAAAGATATTTCATTTTCACCATTATTTAAAAAATTACCTTCATAACCATTGTTTGGATCACTAATAATTTCAAATGGACTTTGACCAAACCATTCACCACTTGTTGTAAGTCTATCATTAATTTTTATATCGGCATTATGAGTATTTCGGGATACACCTTGAACATTGACTGTAATATCAAAAGTGCTGTTGTCCGATTTATCGGGTTCCGGTAATACAAAAGGGAAATGAACAGTTTCACCAGGATGAATTGATGGAGTCATAAAGAAATGATCCATAATATCCCATTGTTCATCAATATTAATATCTCTCAATCTAAGTAATATATCGTCCCTTTCAATCTTTTTAGTATATCTATAAGTACCATTCTGTGGATGATAAACCTGATGCGAAGGTAGTGTGGGAAAAACACTTTCAGTCATATAACGACGACCTTGTTCACCTCCCCAGGTTAACCAATATACATTATCATTAGTATAAAAATTATTATCAAAAACAGCGCCGTCCGGCGATGGAGCTTTTTCACCAAAAAATATTATTTGATCATCTTTATCGAAATATCCATCTTCATCTCCTTCGATAAAAATCAATACTTCGTCCTCTTTATTCCATAGTCTAATAGTTGCAGGAACTATCTTTTTAATATCTACACCGCTATCCACCAAAGCATCCTGCGTGATACCATACCAACTTGTAGTATCAACAACAATTCTAACCAAATTATTAGAATATTGATAATCCGGTATTGAAAAAGATACTTCCTTTTTCAATTTTTGTTTTTTTTGCCTTATCTCATCTATATTTGATTTAGATAATAATAATGGTGTTTCAGAATCAGAGGACGTTTCCCAACTTATTTGTACTGTAATATTATGAATTAAGGATAAAGTTCCTGATTTCACCTCAATCGGGAATATTTTTATCAATGATGATGTTTTGCCATATATATCTAATGTAGGAGTAAGCTCTACTATATTTAAAGGAAATATTCCATCAAACTTTTTATTGGGTATCGTCTCTCTATTTTCAAGTTTAGCGACGTCTTCTTTTTGAACGATAGGTTTATATTTTCCGATTTCATTTTTATCACTTTTATAAACTTTAATATTTGCATTAGCAGGGACACCTACTAAAACTTCTTTAAAATATGGCAATCTTGGATTGTTAGGTTCCTGAAATAAATCCAATATTGGATAAGTGAAAATTTGTTTTTTGTCAGCAGAATACCATAATGAATCAACAGATAACTCAAGGATCAATGAACCGGGTTTGTTCGTTTTCACAATTAAGGCATCTTTTGAGTATGATAACGAACTCAATACAATCAGTAATAATGATAGTTTATAAAATATTTGTTTACTAATTGAATTCATAAAAATGATGTGAAATTTTACTTATAATTTATTTTTAATTAATTATATAATTCTTTCTCATGGAATGAGAAAGAATAAATTACTTACAATTTTGCCTATTCCCCTATTATTCATCTACTTTATCCATTTACTTAATCTATTACTTTAAATCGATTAAATCAACATTCAATATTTAATCGCCAGATGACATAAATAGCCGATCGTTTAAAAAACGTCTTAAAGCCATTTCATCCTGACCAAGATTAACTAGACGGCCATTTTCGGCAATAGATATTCGATGCGTTTCTTCTGAAACCACCACAATAATTGCGTCTGTTTCTTCAGATAATCCTAACGCGGCACGATGTCTTGTACCCATTTCCGGGTTAACCATCGTGCTTTCGGTGAGTGGTAAAATACATGCTGCCGCCTCTATAATTTCATTTTGAATTATAATTGCTCCATCATGCATTGGTGAGGTAGGATTAAAAATTGATATTACAAGTGGTGCTGTTACTTCAGCTTTTAAGGACATTCCGGCATCTTTATACATCCTCAGACCTGTTTCTCGTTGAAATACAATTAAAGCACCCCATCCGCGGTCAATTATTTGTGAAGCAGCATTAACAATTGCTTCTATAGATTTAGCTGAATCTACTCTAAATATAGAACGGAAAAATCTATTTTGACCAATATAGATTAACATTCGACGGATTTCAGGTTGAAATAGAATTACAAAGGCTACAACCCAAACTGTTTCAAATTGATTTAACAACCACGATGTCGCTGAAAACCCAAGTGAATTAAAAATAAATGAAGCAATCAAAAGGATAATTAGTCCAACCAACATTTGTCCGGCTCGAGTATCTTTAAAATATTGATAAACTTTGTAGAATAACCAACTTACAAACAATAAGTCGAATATATCTACGAAGGTAACGGTCAAAAATCCTATTTTAAATATTTCCATAATCTATTTTAAACGAATGTTAAGTTTACAAAATTTATTAAATAAATCATATATTATTAGAAACTTAGCCAATACCACAGATTTTTTCTGTCACCTTGACGACACGTAGCATTTCTTTGACATCGTGTACTCGTACAATTCGTGTACCATTCATTATCGCTGCCGTAACTGCAGCGATTGTACCTTCCAATCGATCTTCTGTTGGTAAATTTAAAGTGTTACCAATAAAAGATTTACGAGATGGGCCTAATAATACAGGAAATCCTAGGCTAACTAATTGCTTAATCTCACGAATAATAGTAAAATTATGATATACTGTCTTACCAAAACCAATACCCGGATCAAGAATGATATTATTATTCGTTATTCCATTAGATTTTAAAACTTTAACTCGCTCTTGAAAGAAAGAAATTAATTCTGAAATAATATCATTATAATTTGGGTTATCCTGCATATTTTGAGAATTACCCAGCATATGCATCACAATTACCGGAAATTGTAATTCGCTTGCTAAGGCAACCATTTTATTGTCAAATCGTAAACCGCTTATATCATTTAAAATATCCGCTCCGGCGGATATCGCCTTTTGGGCGACATTTGATTTATATGTATCAATTGAAATTGCAATATCGGAATTTTCACGAATACCTTCAATAACCGGAATTACTCTACTCAACTCCTCTTCAATATCAACCTGTACTGCACCGGGCCTAGTTGATTCACCACCAATATCAATTATGTCAGCTCCATCTTGTTCCATTTGTAAGGTATGGGCAATTGCATCAGGATGATTTTGAAAATTTCCCCCATCACTAAAGGAATCCGGCGTAATATTAAGAATTCCCATGATTAATGGCCTTCTGCTATTATCATTCAGCCAATCATTAAAATTATTAATATTCATATTAAAATTTTAATATATCGATCATTTTTTTCCGCTAGAAGTCGAAGTTCGTGGTTTAGGTTTTCTTTTTACTATTGGTTTTTTAGCCACCGAATTTGATCGCGGTTTTGTTCTGCTTGTTGATTGTTTCTTTTTACTCGCTGCTTGTTGACTATTATTATTACGACGAATTACTTTTTTTCCTGCTAATATCCGTTTTATATCTTCGTCATCAATCGTTTCATATTTTATCAATTCTTCAGCCATTAAATGTAAAATACTTTCATGATTATCCAACAATTCATGTGCTCTTTTTTGAGCTATTCGAATAATCTTAGCAATTTCCTCATCTATCATCCTTGCTGTTACATCACTATAGTCTCGATGTGACTGTATTTCACGACCAAGGAATATTTCTTCATTTTTCTTGCCAAACGTCATGGGACCAAGTAATTCACTCATCCCCCATTCACAAACCATCTTTTTTGCAATCGTTGTTGCTTGTTCAATATCGTTTCCGGCGCCAGTAGTTAATTCATTAAATATTTTTATTTCAGCAGCTCTACCTGCTAGTAAAATTGCTAAACGACCTTCAACATATTTTCTTGAATAACCGTGTCTTTCATCAATTGGTAATTGCATTGTAATTCCTAACGCTTGTCCACGAGGAATAATAGTTACTTTATGAACAGGGTCTGCTCCCTCAATACTTGAGGCAACTAATGCATGTCCTGCTTCATGGTATGCTGTTAACTTTTTTTCTTCCTCTGAAAGAATTACGCTTTTCCGTTGTACACCCATCATGACCTTATCTCTAGCATCCTCAAGATCTTCCATGTCAACAGCTTTCTTTTTCTTTCGTGCTGCTAATAGTGCCGCTTCATTAACAATATTTGCTAAATCAGCACCGACTAAGCCGGGTGTTCCTTTGGCAAGCGACACCAAATCAACATTATTTTTATTCAATATGATTTTTTTTGTATGAACTTTTAAAATACCTAATCTACCGCGATAGTCCGGCATATCAACTATCACTTGTCTATCAAACCTACCCGGACGCAATAACGCTTTATCTAGTACATCCGGTCTATTGGTAGCTGCCATAACTATCACATTGGCATTTTCTTCAAATCCATCTAATTCAACTAATAACGCGTTGAGAGTTTGTTCGCGCTCATCATGTCCACCGCCCAATCCTGCTCCACGTTGACGACCTACCGCATCCAATTCATCTATAAATATAATACATGGAGCTTGTTTTTTGCCCTGTTCAAATAGATCGCGCACCCGCGATGCTCCAACTCCAACGAACATTTCAACAAAGTCGGCTCCACTAAGACTGAAAAATGGAACACCTGATTCGCCTGCAACTGCTCGAGCCAATAAGGTTTTTCCGGTCCCCGGAGCTCCTAATAATAAAACTCCTTTAGGAATTTTAGCACCTAATCTTTGAATACGTTTTGGATGTTTTAAGAAATCAATAACTTCTTTTAATTCCTCTTTAGCTTCTACACATCCGGCAACATCATTAAAAGTTACTTTCGGCAAATTTGTAGTTAAAGCTGTTGCACGACTTTTACCAAAATTGAATACGTTTTTCATGCCACCACTTGAACCACCCTGCATACGACGCATAATAAATATCCAAAAACCTATTAATACAATCCATGGAAGCATATTAATTAGATAACTCGTCCAATCAGCAGTTTTCTCTTTGAAATTATACTCCAAATTATATTTATCCCATTCTGCCAACGTTTCACGATCTAAAATCGGGAGCGAGACAAAAAATCGCTCTGCATTATCTATTTTACCGTATTTTGTATCAACATTTGTTGGTATTTTGAATTCACCATGGAATATATTTTCAATAATTGTACCTTTCTGTATTTGGCCACTTTTTAGGTATTCCATGTATTGAAAATACTCGACTTCGATTTCTTTTTTGCTTGAGTTTGTAAATATACCTGATAGTACAATTGCTCCAATAACAATTAGCAACCATACGAATGATGTTTTTCCTGCTTTTTTCCATTGGAATATTGCTTTTGGATCTATAGGTTTTTTCCCAGGTAGACCGGGCTTTTTATTTTGTGGTTTCTCTGTACTTTGTTTTGTTTTTTTTGTTGCCATAATTAATTTTCTATCCGATAAATTTCCGGTAAATGTCGCAATTTTTGATTATAATCTAATCCATATCCCACTACAAATTCGGGTGGAATTTCGAAACCCACATAGTCAACTTTAAAATCTAAATTTGCGATTTCCGGTTTTAATAATAATGTTACAATAGTAACTGATTTTGGTTTAGCACCTTTCAAACGGTCACGTAAAAATTTTATTGTTAATCCTGAGTCTATTATATCTTCGATAATAATCACATGCCTATCTGTTATATTTGCTGAAATATCTTTTAATAATGTTACAGTTCCGACCGATTCCTTACCCGCATATGAGGATAACTTAATAAAGTCCATTTCACAATCAATGGTCAATTTTCGCATAAGATCAGAGATAAAAATAAAACTTCCATTTAATATACCAATTAAGATAGGAATTTCATCTTTAAACCTATTTGATATGTCTTTAGCTAATTCATTAACTCTAGATTGAATTTTATCTTCAGAAATTAATACTGACATTTCATAACCATATTTATTCATATTCAACCTACATTTTTCTCTATTGAAAGTTCCAAGAATCGCTTTGTATTATCATTAATTTTAACCGTTTCACTTATTCTTTGACCGCATAACCATACTATTTTTTCATTCGCCGTTAACACCAACTGATTCATCTTTTCAAACTGATTGATTTTTTCATCTGTTAAAAAATCACTTATCTTTTTTTTTCCAAACATGCCCAATGGCTGAAATGAATCTCCATCTTGCCATAGTCTCAATGTTAATTCACTGTTGAAAATTCTATCACCACTTATGATTTCATGATTCGGATTTTCAGTAATTGATCCATTTTTTATTTCTTTAATCAAAAAAATAATATCACCAAACTGCACTAATTTATTTAATTGAACAATAATCGGTTTAAGATTAACATTAAATTTATAACGAATTATCCAATGCTGTCTGTCTTTTAATATTTCAAAATCACTAAAATTATATACTTTACCAACCTTAGCAGATTTTATTATCCGACCAATTTCATTCCACTGATATTTACGCCACGGATGTTTTCCAATTAAATTTTTAATCAATAATGTTTTGACAGACTGAGGTAACTTTTCAAAACTACTGCGATCTATTCTTTTAATTATTTTATTAGATAATACATCCTTATCATCCGTTACAATTTCATTTTCTAATTTTTTAATAAAATAATTAATTATAGATTGATCCTCAACAGCAGACTCACAAATTGATTGAATTGATTCACCTAAATTCGGATAAAGTGATTCCCATTGTGGAATAATTTTATGACGGAAGTAGTTCCTTGGGATTTCTATATTGCGATTAGTTTCATCGTCAATATATTCAATTTCAAAATCGCTAACTGATTTTTCTATATCTGATTTTGAAATTGATAGTATTGGACGAATCACCTTTCCAAGCTGTTTATGAATTCCTCTCAAGCCACCAATTCCCGATTTTTCACTAATTCTTTGCAACACAGTTTCTATCTGATCATTACTGTGATGACCTGTTGCAATTTTATCAAAATTGTATTCTTTCCTGATTAATTCCAGCTCCACATAGCGATTATCTCTAGCCCACGCTTCGGTACTTTCGTTTGGTTTTTTATCATTAAAATTCAGTTGTTTAACAATTACAGGAATTTGAAGTTTTTTCCCTTGCTCGATAACAAATTTTTCATCAGTAGCAGAATTCGGACGAATATTATGATTAACATGACCGATAACTAATTCAATATCCAATACTCTCTGTAATTCTATTAACATGAAAAGTAAGAACATCGAATCCATGCCACCGGATACAGCAACAACAATTTTATTATTTGGTTTTATCAGATTTGATTCGACTAAATAATTGATAAAACGAGACTTAGATTCTCGGTCCTTAGTCACAATTATATATAATTTATTTTATTGTTGAAACGACTTCTGCAACTTCTTGCGCAGTATTCATAATATAAAAGTGTATACAGGGAGTTTCTGCTTCAATCAATTCTTGGCATTGTTTAATAGCCCAATCCACTCCAGCGCGATAGATTTTTTCTTTTGACTGACCTTCGACTTGCTCTGAAAGTTCATTAGGAATATCGATATGAAATGTTCTAGGTATCGTTCTTAAATGACTTTCGCGAGTAATAATTTTAATACCGGGAATTATCGGTACGTTAATTCCATTAGTTCTACATCGTTTTACAAAATCAAAGAATTTTTTATTATCAAAACACATTTGTGTAACAATATAATCAGCGCCAGCATCTACTTTTTGTTTTAAATATTTCAGGTCTGTATCAAGATTCGGTGCTTCAAGATGTTTTTCAGGATAACCTGCAACGCCTATGCAAAAATTAGTTGGGGAAGCGCCACTAAGTTCTTCTAAATATTTTCCCGAATTCATATTAACAATTTGCTTAACCAAATCGCTTGCGTAAAAATTATGCGTTTTACCGGTTTTGTCAGGAGACATGCGACGTAACTCATCACCCTGAACAGCCAAAATATTATTTATCCCCAAAAAATTCAACTCAATAAGCGCATCTTCTGTCTCTTCCTTTGTGAATCCCTTGCTAAGAACATGCGGAACAGTTTCAATATTATATCTGTTTTTAATAGCTGCGCTTAAACCGATCGTACCCGGCCTCTTCCGCTTAGTATGTCTTCGCAAAGCGCCGTCTTCAAGCTCCTCGTAATAAATTTCCGCCGAGCGACTTGTTAAGTCAATAAATGGAGGTTCAAAAGGAAGTAATTGTTCTATCAACTCAAATATACTATCAATACTCCGACCACGCATTGGTGGTATTATTTCATAACTAAATAATGTTTTATTCGATTTCTTGAAATGTTCAGTAACTTTCATATATTATTGTAAATTTAATAAAAATGGATTTGACCGTTTCTCATTTTCAATAGTAGTACTATATCCATGTCCTGAATGAACTTTCGTGTTACCGGGAATCTTTTCTATTAAAATTTTTAGTGAATCCATTAAAGTATTGTAATTACCGCCGGGCAAATCGGTTCTACCGATTGATCCTTTAAATAATGTATCACCGGTAAAAATATCACCATTTATCTGCAAACATATACCGCCCGGTGTGTGCCCAGGAGTATGTATTATTTTTATGTTATATTCTCCTATCAATACTGCATTTTCATCATTTAACCATACATCCACTTCAGGCGTTTTGCCGGGAACTATTCCATACATTAAACATGTATTTTGATAATGATCTCCTAAAAACATCTCATCATTCTTATGTAAGTAAAAAGGAATTGAAAAGTGTTCCTTGAGCGCTTGAACCGCATGGACATGATCTACATGTCCATGCGTATTTATTATTCCGACTGGATTGAGATTATTGTCTTCAACCTCCCTGATATATAATTTAGGATTATCGCCCGGATCAATGATGAAACAATCCGAATTATTATCACTATGAACAATATATCCGTTTTCTTGAAACGCTCCCGCTGTGATCTTATGTATGATTATGCTCAAATATAGTCAAAGAATAGGTCTGATAAACACATTATCTTATCTTCATAGGAATGCGGATACAAAAACCATTCCGTTGCTGCAATACTGCTCAAAATTGAATTACCATCTTGTGGTGTAAAACAGAAACCTGAAATTTCATGATCATTGCGTACCGTTAGGGTTTGTTCTACAACAACCGTCTGATTTAATATCCTACCGTAATGTCCCTGATCTCTACCGAATGAAAACACTGTACTGGTAATGTCTTTATTAGTCATCGCTACAAGCGGATTTTTATTCAGTAAATCTTTTACATCATCTAATTTGGTTGGTTCTTCAACTTTCAGATTAAACCAAATTACATGCATATACTGACTATTAACTTTCATAGCGGATGAAAACAAATTAAGATCAAGATCCATAGTTTGGAATAATTCCGCTGCATCTTGTGCGTGATGCGAGCCATATTTATCCGTTAAATGAGCATTTACCTGAGGCGCCGGTATAAACTTGCTTGGTTGGCTAATATCGTTAGCACGACGAATACACACAAAATGTCCTTCCTTTAAATTATCATTTTTACCATCTAATCCTAACGTATTTACTATACAGGACAAATTATGCGTATTGCAACTTACGATTTGGATAAATTGGTCTTCTTGAGTCAAAGCTTTATCATTGATTCCTCGGGCATATTGCTTGCCAAAACCATGTTCGCTTCCCTGTGCCATAAATCCTGTGACTTCATCAGAGAATTTACTATAGTACTTCTCTTTGTTTTTATGTCCCACGCCACTTGGTGTGCAATCAACTACCACAGATGCTCTTTCAATGGCTTCTACGGTCTCAAAATCAGCATCCATACCTAATTCTTTAAAATCTTTTATCTTACTTTCATCAACTGATAACCTAGCACCTCTTCGAAGTAATCCATTTATTTTTGAATAATCACCCTTAGCAGCTGAATTTTTATTAAAAGTAACTTCATCAATGCCTAATTGGTCACGATAGTCAGCTAATAGTCCAATTAGCGGTTCTCCAATTGTTCCTGTTCCAACAACATGTACTATTTTACGAGGCATTTTCTTTCTCCTTTAGAATATTATTATTATTGTCCTTAAAAAGTTGATGACTCTTGCCATTCTCCAAAAATATCTTTCATTGCGTCAACTATCTCGCCTAATGTAGCGTAGCTTTTTGCAGCTTTAATAATTGGTGGCATTATATTTGTATTATTTTTACAAGCTTTTTTAACCTCATCAAGAGCCATATTTACCGCATCATTACTGCGATTTTTTCTTAAATCAGTAATAGCTTTTATTTGTTTTTCCTCGGCTTCTTTGCCGATTTCAAGAATTGGAATATCTATTTTCTCTTCTTCTTTTATAAAATCATTTACACCAACTACTATACGTTTTTTTTCATCAACTAACCGTTGATAATCAGATGCCGCTTTAGCTATTTCCCGCTGGAAGAATCCAAGTTCTATTGCAGGGATTACTCCTCCCAATTCATCTATTTGATTAAAATACAATTCAGCTTCTTCTTCTAATTTATCGGTTAATGATTCAATATACCAAGACCCACCTAAAGGATCAATTACATTTGCTGCACCGGTTTCGTACGCAATCAACTGCTGAGTTCTTAATGCAATTTCTGCTGCTTTTTCCGACGGCAACGCAAGCGTTTCATCCATAGAATTTGTGTGTAAAGATTGCGTACCACCAAGTACTCCCGATAATGCCTGGAAAGCTGTACGCGCAATATTAATTTCCGGCTGCTGTGCTGTCAAAGAACATCCCGCAGTTTGAGTATGAAATCGTAATTTCCACGACCTTTCATCTTTGGCCTTGTATTTATTCTTCATACGTTTTGCCCAAATTCGTCGTGCAGCACGATATTTGGCAATCTCTTCAAAAAAGTCTAAATGTGCATTGAAAAAGAATGAAAGTCGTGGTGCAAATGTATCTACATCCATTCCTGCTGCAATGGCATGTTCAACATATGCAAATCCATCGGCAAGCGTAAATGCCAATTCTTGAGCAGCTGTCGATCCAGCTTCTCGAATATGATAACCAGAAATCGAAATCGTATTATATTGCGGCATATGCTCTGCACAATATTGCATCATATCAGTAATAATCCGCATTGATTGTTCTGGTGGAAATATCCATTCTTTTTGAGCAATAAATTCTTTTAATATGTCATTTTGTAATGTGCCTCGCAATTGATCTTGAGATACATTTTGTTTATCGGCAACAGCAATATAAAATGCCAATAAAATTACGGCAGGTCCATTTATTGTTTGCGAGACAGAAATCTTTCCCAAATCAATTCCATCAAATAAATTTTCCATATCCTTGAGAGAAGCAACATTGACTCCGCATTTACCTACTTCACCCAATGCAAAATCCTGTCCCGGATCATAACCCATTAAAGTTGGCATATCAAATGCTACAGAAAGTCCGGTTTGTCCTTGAGCTAACAGAAAATGATAGCGTTTATTCGTTTCCTGTGGAGTGCCAAAACCAGCAAATTGGCGCATTGTCCACAATTTCCCTCTGTACATATTAGCATGGACACCACGCGTAAAGGGATATTGTCCCGGGAAACCAAGTTCGTTTACATAATCTTCAGATTCAGTCTCTGGCATATAAAAAAGGTCAACTGGCAAACTGCTAACAGTACGAAAATCATATTCGCGTTTCTTTGCTTCATCTACATCTGACTGCCATTGTTTTTTTTGCTTTTTATAATTGCTCATTTTATAGCCAAATATTATTAGTTATTTAGAAATTCTTTAATCTTTTTAACAATTCCAGATCTATCCAAGTCAATTTCTTTTAACAAAATGTCTCTATTACCATGGGGTATAAATTCATTGGGAATACCTATTATTTTTAAACCGCCTGTATAATTGTTATCAGTCAACCACCCCGACACACCACTTCCAAACCCCCCATTTGTTACTCCCTCTTCAACGGTAACAATACTTTTAAATTTTTTAAGTATCGTTTTTAAATATTTTTCATCCATTGGTTTAATAAAACGACAATTTACAACCTCACAAGAAATACTATTCTTTGCCAAATCATTTGCTGCTTCCAATGATGGTTTTACCATTGAACCGACAGCAAGAATTGCAACATCTTTGCCTGATGCGACCTTTTCCCAATTTCCAATTGGAATTAAATCCGCTTGTCCATTTTTATCAAAAACAAATGAGGACGATCTAGGATACCTTATCATAAATGGATTTTTATTCTGATTAAGAGCTGTATACATTATATTTCGTAGTTCATTACCATCTTTTGGAGCAGATACAATCAAATTGGGTATGCATTTTGAATAGGCAATGTCAAGTACACCATGATGCGTGGCACCATCTTCACCTACTAATCCGGCTCGATCCAGACAAAATATTACCGGTAAATTTTGCAATGCTATATCATGAATTATATGGTCATACGCCCTTTGTAAAAATGTTGAATAAATTGCTACGAACGGTCTCATTCCCTGCATCGCCATACCTGCCGAGAAGGTCACCGCATGACCTTCTGCAATTCCAACATCATAAAATCGCTCCGGAAATTCCTTAGAGAACGGGACTAAACCAGTACCTTCTTTCATTGCGGCCGTGATGCAAACCGTATCATCGCGGTTGCGACCAATCTCGCACACAACCTCTCCAAATACGTTCTGAAACGATGGAGCTGTTGCCTCTTCTGCAACTGGTTTCTTGCCCTTTCCATTGCTCGGAGCAATTCCATGAAAAGTTACCGGATCAGACTCAGCCAAATGCATTCCCTTTCCCTTTTTCGTAACAATATGCAGAAAAACTGGTGTTTTTATATCTTTGATATTTTCCAATGTATTAACTATTGTATTCATATCATTACCATCAATTGGTCCAAAATATCGGAAACCAAATTCATCAAATAGTAAACCGGGAACCATTAATGTTTTTAAACTTTCTTCAACTTTTCTTAATATTCTTCTTGTTATGCTTTTTCCAGTTGGAAGAGAACCGGTAGTCCTCCAAATTTCATCTCTTACTCGATTATAGAGCGGATCAGTTACTATTTTTGTTAAATAACTTCGCATTGCCCCAACATTCGGACTAATTGACATAGTATTGTCATTTAGAATTACCAATAATTGTTTTCGTGAGCTACCTGCGTTAATTAAACCTTCGTAAGCTAATCCACCAGTCATAGCACCATCGCCAATAATAGCGACTACTTTATAATCGTCTTTTTTATGATCACGCGCTGAAGCGATTCCAAAGGCGGCAGAAATAGATGTTGAAGCATGTCCTGCTCCAAATGCATCATATTCGCTTTCGCTAGGAACAAGGAAACCAGCCAATCCGCCAAATTGCCGGATAGTATCTAATTTATTTTTACGCCCCGTTAATATTTTATGTGCATAACCCTGATGACCAACATCCCAAACAAGTTTATCCTGCGGCGTATTATATACATAATGAAGTGCAATTGTTAGTTCTACTGCGCCTAAAGTCGATGCCAAATGGCCACCGGTTTTCTCAACAGTTGAAATTGTATATTTCCGAATTTCCTTAGCAAGTTTTTTTAAATCATTAATTGACAGTTCTTTTAAATCTGCCGGATAATTAATTTTATCTAATAATCTTGCCGCCATATTATTTACCCGTCTTTCCATTTAGAAAAATATATTCATGCAAAATTGAAATATTATCTAATTCCGGATGGAATGAAATTCCCATATGTTTATCATTTTCCACGATTATTGGGACATCATCATGCATAGCTAAAACCTTTATGGAACTCCCATAAGATACAACTCTTGGTGCTCGTATAAACGATCCAGGAATAGTGTAATCTGTATTATTCAATTCAAAATTAACATTAATTGTATTAGAATGTATTTGTCTGCCATATCCGTTTCTTTCAATCTGCACATCTAATAAACCGAGTGAATCTAATTCCGTATCAACAACTTTATCCGACATTAAAATTAAACCTGCGCAAGTACCTAAAACAGGATAATTATTCGCAAATGCTCTAAGCGGTTCATAAAATCCTATCCGATTCATTAATTTCGACATAGTTGTTGATTCCCCTCCAGGGATTACAAGTCCTTCTACAGAATCCAATTCATATGGATATCTTATAGAAACCGGTTCCAATCCTATACTTTCTAAAACTTGGTTATGCATAAAATAATTGCCTTGAAGAGCTAATACGCCAATTTTCACGCTACCAACCACGCTCCTGTAATCTTTGGTCTTCAGGAATTTCAGATATATCAAGTCCTTTCATCGCTGATTTTAGTCCACTTGAAATTTCAGCCATCTTCTTTGTATCGTCAAAATATGTAACGGCATCTACAATCGCTTTAGCGCGATCAGCCGGATCATCACTCATAAATATACCTGAGCCAACAAAAACAGATTCTGCTCCAAGCTGCATCATTAAAGATGCATCAGCAGGCGTAGCAATACCACCCGCCGCAAAGTTTGGAACCGGTAATTTTCCTGTTTTCGCAACGATTTCAACAAGCGAAAATGGTGCACCCAATTCTTTTGCCATAGCCATTAATTCTGCATGATCCATAGTAGTTAATTTCTTCATCTGAGCCTGCACTGTACGCATATGCCTGACAGCTTCTACAATATTTCCACTACCGGCTTCTCCTTTTGTACGAATCATCGCGGCACCCTCACCAATTCTGCGAAGAGCCTCTCCTAAATCACGACAGCCACAAACAAATGGAATTTTGAAATCCTCTTTCCAAATATGATTTTTTTCGTCAGCCGGAGTTAAAACTTCGCTTTCATCAATGAAATCCACTTCGAGTGCCTCTAAAATTTGAGCTTCAGCAAAATGCCCTATCCGGCATTTTGCCATTACCGGAATCGATACTTTATTTTGAATTTCTTTAATCATTTTAGGATTACTCATACGAGCTATTCCACCATCCTTGCGAATGTCAGCCGGGATTCGCTCTAAAGCCATTACGGCAACAGCACCTGCATCTTCAGCAATTTTTGCTTGCTCAGAATTTGTAACATCCATTATTACTCCACCCTTTAACATCTCTGCTAATCCTACTTTGATTTTATATGAATCTTTACTCATAAATTATTTCCTTATCAATAACTTTTCCAAATATTTTTACATGTTGAATAACATCTTGTATAACATTATCCGGTGTAGATGCACCAGCAGAAATGCCGACTGTATCCACATTTGCAAACCACTTATTTTGAATATCATCTACATTCGTAACTTGGTATGAATTTTTATTCCGTTCTAATGCTAATTGTGTTAATCGTTTCGAATTTGCACTTGTGAATGACCCAATAATTATCAAAATATCAGCCGTTTGTGCTAATCTTTTAATCTGTTCATGATTACGTTTAGTTGGAAAACAAATGGTATTTACAAAATGTAAATCACTTACTTTTGTTAACAAAACACTAATTATATCTTGAATATTCTCAATCATTTGTGTTGATTGGCTTACTACACCAACACGTTTCATTTTCTTTAATTTTTGTGCTTCTTTCGCATCAGATATTACAATTGGATTCCTAACTTGAGTTGATATACCTATAATCTCATCATGTCCATGGTCTCCTATTATAATAATCTGTCTTCCATCTTTCTCCAATTTACGTACTTCTTCGTGTATTTCTGTAACAAGTGGACAAGTCGCGTCAATAATATTCAAATTCTTTTTACGGGCTTGCTCCCAAATGTTTGGTTCAGTTCCATGCGCTCTAAATAACAGCGGTTTTCCAGCTGGCACCTGATCTAATGAATTAACTACTTTTGTACCAGATTTTTCTAGATCTTTAACAACATTTTCATTGTGTACAATATGACCTAACATATAAACATCACCATACTCTTTGGTAGTTTTATATGCTTGATCTACAGCATTCCTAACCCCGAAACAATAACCAGCATCTTTTGCTACAATTATTTTCAATCTGTAACCTCTTCTTGCTCTATCATTATTTCGATTGTTTTATCAACTACTTTTAAAGCAACATCGGATATTTTACCATCAACCTTCGCTCCTGCAGCAAAAGAATGACCCCCGCCTCCAAAATATTGAGCAATTTTATTAATTGAATATGAACCTTTTGATCGGAAATTAATCCGGCAAGAGCTATCTTCATTCTCAAAAATCATCAAAGATACTTCAACACCTTTTATTGCTCGGGCAAAATCTGTAAATCCATCAACATCATCTTTTACTGCATTCGCTTTTTTCATCATATCTTGGGTGATTTTAAACCACACTAATTTACCGTTGTAAGTGAATTGCAAATTGTTAGCAATGGCAGCTAATAGTTTAATTCTCTCTCGCGAACTTGAACCATAAACTCGCTGATGAATTTTTGCTGTATCCACACCAGCATTTATCGCATTTGCTGCGATTTTATGGCAAAGAACATTTGTATTATTATAACTAAACGAACCTGTATCGGTCATGATTGCAATATAAATTGCCTGATATACTTCTTTTGACAAACTATCCGGGTCAATAGTTTTTAAATAATTATAAATTAATTCACCGGTTGCAGCTGCATTAATATCTGAAATATTTATAGTAAATGGGTGACCATTTGGATATGGATGGTGGTCTATATTAACAATTACCGTGCCATTTTGCTGAATTATTTCCCACATTTGTCCTGTCCGAGTATAATTTCCAATATCTAACAATATGGCAAGATCAACATTACTTAACCATTCGGTATGCTTTTCTCCATCAAAGATTTCAAATTTATTATCAGAGTCCAAAAAACGGTATTCTCCAGGCAATTTGGAAGTCAGCAATATCCGGAATTTCTTTCCCTTTGCTTCCAAATGATGATATAATGCAACTATAGAACCAATACCATCACCATCCGGATTTTCATGTGTGGTTAACATAATGGAATCGGCTTTCTCGATTTCTTGATATATTTTTTCCCAATCAGTCATTTTTTACTTTTACAAAACATTAAATTTACAATATCAATAACAAATATTATACGAATTTCGCTAATTAAAGTTTACTCCACTGATTCTCGTGAAGATTATTTTTTATTACATGATACCGAGCTAATACAAAAAAATAATCGGATAACCGATTCAAGTATTTAATCCAAATATCACGCCCATTTTCATTTTCCATAAGTTTTACTATTGTTCGTTCCACTCTTCGGCATACTGATCTTGTAATGTGCAAACGTGCTGAAAATTCATCTCCTCCCGGTAATATGAAATCTTTTAAAGGAGGCAACTTTTGATTCATCTCTTCAATATTTTTTTCTAACAGTTTAACCGATTCATCCTTCAATAATTCCAACTTATTATTAGGAATGGATAATTCACCACCCAAATTCAATAAATTATTTTGAATTGTATTCAAATCTTTCACTAGATCATCATCTGATGTTGCAATTTTTGCATTACCAATAAAGGAATTCAATTCGTCAACTTCGCCGATACAACTTATCCTTAAATCCGATTTTGATACTTTAGTACCATCGCCGAGCGCGGTTGTTCCTTTATCTCCGACTTTGGTTGTGACTTTTGTTATTCTCATACGAAAAATATAAATGTTACTATTATGTACAACGGAATTAAAATTGGAATAGAGTATTTTAACATGTATCCAAAAAAGCTTGGCATTGATATATTTTGTTCTTCGGCAATTGATTTAACCATAAAATTGGGGGCATTCCCAATATATGTATTTGCTCCCATAAATACAGCACCCGCTGAGATTGCTAATAAAGTGTGGTGCATCGGGCCCATCAGTTCTTGAGCGTTACCACCGGCAGTATTAAAAAATACTAAATAGGTAGGAGCATTATCCAAGAAACTTGACAATATTCCCGTCGCCCAAAAATACATATAATTTACCGGTTCACCGTTTGATGAAACTGAATTAATGATTGAAGACAAAGCACCGTTTGTACCGGCTCGTAATATCGCAATTGCGGGAATAATTGTAATAAATATGCCCGCAAATAATTTTGCGACTTCTTGTATCGGAAACCAAGTAAACTGATTATTTTTTCTAAGCGTTTTTGATGTAAACTTCCAACTTAACAACGTCAATGATAGCAATAAAATGTCCCTCATTAAATTTGGCAATGTCAACTTAACATAATAAATTGTGAATGAAGTGTGTGGATTCCAAATTCCGCTCATTAATACAGCAGAAATTACTCCGAGTAAAAATAGGAAATTTATTGAACCCTCGATTCCTAATTTTTCTTTTTCATCAGTAACCGGTTTTTTGGAATGATCTTCCATATTATAAAATCTACTGTCGATGAAAAAGAAAATGAGTAATAGGGAAACTACCATAAATAACATCGGCATAATCATTGCGGACGTGGTCCAAAAGAAATCTACACCTTTTAAAAATCCTAAAAACAACGGTGGGTCACCTAGCGGCGTTAGGGAACCACCAATATTTGCTACTAAAAAGATGAAAAATACAATAACGTGAACTTTATGTTCACGATGTTGATTAGCTCGAATCAAAGGACGAATCATTAGCATAGCTGCACCTGTTGTACCCATCCAACTTGCTAATATTGTACCAATTAGAATAAGTATAGAATTCAATATTGGTGTTCCTACCAAGGTACCTTTTAATCGAATCCCACCGGAAATCGTAAATAATGCCAACAATAGAATAATAAATGGAATATAGTCTAATAAAACAATGTGAAGGAATTCATATAATGTTACAGCATACCCTTCAACTATTAAAAATGGCAAGATGAATGTCAGTGCCCAAAAGAAGGAAACTTTGCCAAAATTATTATGCCAAAAATGGGGTGCTATCAGCGGCATTGCCGCTATTGATAATAAAATCCCTGCAAAAGGGATTGTCCATAAAATTGATAAAGTTTTTCCATCAACATGCGGTACAAAATGAATATCATGTCCACCGGATGCCAAAACAATATTTGCAGCTAAAATAATAATTGATATTATGCTAATTCGAAATATTTTCATTAATTAAACCATTATATTGTTCATCCTTAATTCTTAAAATATATAAGATAAAAGTTACACTTATTAATAGAATATTTATATAAAAATCATTCATATTATTGTGGAACATTGTTAGAGAAATATGGTAATATCATTTATGAATTTATTAATTGGAATCATCGCAATCGCAATTGTCATTTTCATTTTGGGAATTGGTACATTACTAACAGGTAAGCAACCGAACACTACTTGTAGTGGAGAAGAATCCTGTTCAATTTGTCATGGTGATGTAACTCAATGCGAAAATAAATAATTCGCACCGAATTTAATTTTTTATCCACCCAAAACTCTCAATACTATCAAAACAATCTTCACCGTTTCTAATAATTAGCATAGCTTCTACTTCGCCCATTGAATTAATTAATTCAATACCTTCCTTTCCCAAAACCATCAATGCTGTAGCGAGAGCATCTGCTAACATACAATTTGGTGCCATAACCGATGCCGAAGCCACATGGTTTTGCGTTGGGTATCCGGTAATCGGATTAATAGTGTGGGAAAAAATATCTCCTTTATACTGATAGTAATTTCGGTAATCGCCTGATGTAGCTAAAGCTTTATTATTTAAAGTGATAACCGCTTGTAATTCTGCGCCGGGTATAATGTCTAAAATAGGTTTATCAATTCCGATTCTCCACATATCTCCGTCTTTATTATGTCCGCTACAGCGAACTTCTCCGCCAATTTCTACCAATATATCAGCATAACCTAAACCTTGTAATAATTTAAATACTACATCTACTCCGTATCCTTTAGCAATTGCGTTTAAATCAATTTTAATATTAGGATTAACCTTTTTAATTGCATTTTTACCAACAGCAATATTATTAAATCCAATAAATTGTAAAACTTTTTTTACTTCCTGATTAGTCGGAGGTTGCCAATTATTTTGATATACACCATTACTAAATCCCCATAAATCTATAATTGGACCCACAGTAACATCAAAAGCTCCGTCGGTCTTTCTTGAAATATCTTGCGCCATTACAATTACTTCATAAAAATCAGCAGAT
>Ga0190293_1000207_pt1 | contig 20756 bp, 16 predicted proteins | sample 48693001_MG_FD_161671 | JGI IMG/M metagenome (GOLD analysis project Ga0190293, IMG submission 161671) | Hydrothermal vent microbial mat bacterial communities from Southern Trench, Guaymas Basin, Mexico - 4869-30-0-1_MG | ecosystem: Environmental > Aquatic > Marine > Hydrothermal vents >...
CTGTACTCGCTCCGGATGGCGTGACGGTAAGCATCCATCATAAATTCATAACCCATAAAGGCAGCCACCAGGCAAAGAAGGGAACTTCCCGGAAGATGAAAATTGGTGATGAGGGCATCCACATTTCTGAACCGGTATGGCGGGAATATAAAGATTCCTGTCTCCCCTGAAGTGCCCCCCGATCCGTCAGAGAGGTCTAGAGTTTCAAGAACCCTGGTTGTAGTCGTCCCTACCGCAACAATTCGACCACCCATCCTCCTCGTTCTGAGAAGAGCCTCGAATGTCTGCTCCGGGATACTGAATTGCTCTGGATCGAGTGAGTTGTCCTCCAGTCTGTCATGCTTGAGCGGCTCGAATGTGCCCGGCCCGACATGGAGAGTCAGGTAGGCTGTCTCGACACCGGTCTCCTCCAGTTCTCTCAACTGATCCCTGTCGAAGTGCAGACCGGCCGTAGGAGCGGCAACCGCACCAACTGCCGACGCGTATACGGTCTGATATCTGCAGCCATCCAGTTCCTCTGGATCTCTCTTTATATAAGGCGGGAGGGGGACCCTTGCTACTTTTTCAAGCAGTGCGCCAACATCAGTATCTGCATGAAATTCGATGATCGCCCGTCCCCGGTCCAGCCTCTCAAGGACCGTGCAGCAAAGACCCTCCGGGAAGATGAACTTCATTCCCGGTCGGGAGCGTTTTCCCGGTCGCAGAAGAACTTTCCATTGTGAGCCTTCAAGTCTCCTTAGAAGGAATATCTCAACACGACCACCGGTATCCTGTCTGTGTCCGAGGAGCCTGGCTCGGAATACCCTGGTGTTGTTCAGGACGAGTAGATCCCCTTTTGATAGCAGGCTGCCCAGATCGAGAAAACCCATATCCTTCATGGTGTTGCCCCTCCTGTTCACTGTCAGGAGCCTGCTGCCCGTCCGCTCTCGACCGGGGCGCTGGGCAATGAGGAAGGATGGTAGGTCGTATTCAAGGTCTTCCCTGGTCAGCAGACGGGGAGATTCGGAGCTGGGGGTCATCACGATAGCGGGAACCTGACCGTGAACCAGGTTCCATTGCCTGAGCGGCTTTTCGTACTGACGGTCCCGCCCATCTGCTCTGCGAAGCTCTTGACGATCGTCAGCCCGATACCCAGTCCTTTGGCCGATGTGTCAGTATTGCTTCCAGTGAAGAAACGATCAAAGATATGAGGAAGGTCCTGAGGAGGTATTCCTTCACCTGTATTGAACACATCGAGAGACCAGTGCTCCTCATCATCCTCTCTGATAGAGATGGTCACATTTCCGTTCTCATGAGTAAACTGAATTGCGTTATTCACAAGATTGCCGATGATCTGTTCCAGCATTGAGCGGTCGAAGTTTGCTGTGAATGGGTCTGAAGGAAGCTCTGCGGTCACATTTACTCCCCTGTGCTCTCCCTTCTCCGAGAAGATTGGAAGGAGGGAGGATACGACGTCCGATGGTCTGGCCCATGTATTCTCCAGAGTACCTCCCTGGAGTTCGATCTTCATGAAAGTCAGCATACGTTCAGCATACTCGACCAGATCAACAAGGGCCATGTTCATAGCCATGAGCGAGTCCATCTGTTCCTCATCCATCTTGCCGAGTCTGCCCGATGTCAGAAGATCAGTATGAGAGCGAAGAGTACTGATCGGCGCACGCATTCTGTGTGATAGACTGCGGAAGAGGTCTTCCATGCCGATTCGATGATTCCTGCCGGATTCCTGATTAACAGGATTACTGCCGTTCCTGGTATCCTCGCCGAATAGCCAGAGTGAAAGAACCATCCCCAGTGTTTCGAGCAGTCTTGGTGTTGGATTCTCAAAGTTGTTGAGGGATTCACTGCCTGCAACCAGCGTTCCTCTACCTCGTCCCTCGATCATCAGAGGGACTGCGAGTTCACTTCTCGATGTTGAAAACACGGGTGAGAACCGCTGATCAATAGCCGTATCCGGTACATAGCATGTCTCGTTGTGGGTGTAGACCCATGAAGCGATTGAAGGGATCTCCAGCGGGAGAGCAGCTGGAGAAGCGGAAGTGCCCCAGGACATCAGAGGCTGGAGGATCGGCTCCCGAGCGCTGATAGTATGGATCGCTACGTGATCCGCGCCTGTGATGGCTGCCACCTGTTCGAGAACTAGTCTGACATCCCTGTCCCTCCCTCGAAGAAGGGAGACGAAATCAGCGATAGAAGTGAACATGAAACTGGAACTGGCCGAGGTCTGGAGTACACCGGCATAATGGGCCAGCATGGGAGTGAGTCCTGCAACCAGTTTTCCTGTTGGGTCAAGCTCTCTCGAGGGGAGTCCAACAAGTCTGATGGTTCCAACACCTCCTCGGTGACCGATGGGTATGGTCAGGTTGATGCCAAGAGAATCCTCGCTCCAGCCATCCAGGGCGGAGGATCTATTTGCAGAACTGTCTGCTGAAAGCGGAGCATCCCCGACAGTGATCCGCTGATCCCTGCTGTTGAAGACTGCTCCGCTGGCTCCGGTTCCGACCATTGTGAATTCCAGAAGGATCTTAATAAAATCATCAGCACCGGAATCCTCTGATATGATCTCGGTCAGTTCCCTGATTGTCTGCAACTGGATGAAACCGGCTTCATCGTCGGTTGTACGTCCAACGGGAACGAAAAATACAAGAGTACTGCTCCCGTCAGGCATAAGGATACTTGTGATCTCGAACATCATCCCGCTCTCTTCATTGCCACCGGTAAGGCTGGCTCTGAAACGGAAGGGAGCGTAACGACCCTCCATCCTGTTTCTGTGGAGGGATTCCACACGGCTCCTGTCCTTCCTGCAGACCCAATCCAGAAAATTGGTTGAGATCGGTTCTGTAAGACCGGTGTTTGCTGCAAGCCGGGACGCATGACTGTTGACTGATACAACGAGACCGTTACCGTCGATCCTGGCGGCGGGGATCGGAATGGTCGAGAAGATGGTCCTCACCAGTCTGGAGTCGTCAGCTTCAAAAGCTGTCATGGCAAGAGAAGGGGAACTGAAAGTGGCCACCAGGAGAGTACCCCTCGTCCCAACGCGCTGGAGGGAGATTAGAAGAGATCTTCTTCCCTGCTGACCAGGCTCGGTGAGAGCGGTGAAGTCGCGGACACGTTCCCCCTTCAGACACTTGCCTGCGGCAGTAGTGAAAGCGGCAAATGAAACCCTGTCCAGAGACTCCATCAGCGTGCTTTCACTGTGTCCGCTGAATATCCGTCCAGCCGCTTCGGTCATGGCTAGGATGTTCCCGCTTCGGTCGCAGAGGATACCAGGACGGTTTCCATGGAAATCCTCGAGCCATTCGTCCAGTTCCAGTCTGGAAGTGTTCATCACAGTGATAATCGTCGTATCTTCAGCTGTCAGTGCGGATGTCAGCCAGACCTGGTCCGACAGCATCATAGGGCGGCAGCCATCCGAAGAGGTTGCAAGGTCCTCCAGTATCGCTATTCTGTCTGCGGGAAGATTATCGAGCAGTGACGAAAGAGACCCCGTGATCTGCTGGAGTATCCCATCCCTGTAAATTGCAGTCATTGAATTCGAAGAGAGCTTCAGATCTAGTTGTCTACTCTCGGTCTGGTCTCCATCAGCCACTTTTCTCTCCGGTCTAATCGATTATGGTACTTGCTAACATGTATGCATATTCTATATTAAACCACAAGCTGGCGGAGGAGTCCCATTTGAAAAAACAGTGCTCTCATAGCAACTGGAGTGTTTCCTCTGCCGACAGACGCTCAGCAATCAACGAGCTCCTTGCGGGTGCTGCGGTCAGCGATGAAGCTCGAGAGTTGCTCACCATCGCGCTCGAAACCCGTGAACTGGCAGAACCCACCATTGTCCATCCTGGAATCGCAATGCCCCACTGCCGAAGCATCCTTGTGGACGAAATATCCATTATCATCGCACGATCCGAAAATGGAATACCATGGCCGAAGGAGAAGGTCAATGTCATTATTCTCTTCATCTCCCCGGTCAAACCCAGTGGACCGCAGCAGCACATGGAGCTTATCAGACATCTTGCCAGATACCTGCGAGATGGCGGTGCGGAAGCTGTTCTGAACGCTGAAACCGCAGCCGAAGCAGCTGCCGTACTACGATTCAACATATGTGAAAGTGAGTAGAATGAACAGGGATCTTGAGAGACTGATTAGCCTTCACGATCTCGACGTAATGATCGGCGATCTGATCAACAAGGATATTCGCCGTCAGGAAAAGAGGCTCGGTCTTTCACCGGACGATGCCGTCACGGAATTGAGAAAGATGCGGGATGAGTTGGACAGCTCCATCAATAGAAGATTCCGGGATAAGTACAATCAGCTGTCAGCACACTACGGTAACGCGGTCGTTCCTGTTGTCCATGAGCGATGCAGCGGATGCTTCACACAGCTTCCCACTGCATTGTTCGCCTCTCCGGAACGCAATGAGCAGGTCGAAACCTGTCCATCCTGCGGAAGATTCATCTACTGGGCCGACTGAGGTCATTATCGACCGGGACGGAGATCTGTACTATGGAATCACCTGATATTAAAGAAGCACTCACTTACGACGATATACTCATATTGCCGGGGCGATCGGATATCCTTCCATCCGAAGCGGATCTGACCACTCGACTGGCCAGGGATATCACACTGAATATTCCTGTTCTCAGTGCTGCGATGGATACTGTCACCGAAGTCGATATGGCCATTGCACTTGCGCAGGAAGGTGGGCTCGGAGTAATACACAAGAACATCTCGCCCACAGAGCAGGCAGCACAGGTGAAGCTGGTCAAGCGCGCAGAAAGCGGTGTAATAGTCGATCCGATCACACTCGATATTGATGCGATCATCGAAGATGCTGCCAGGTTATCCGAGATACACAGGGTCTCGGGATTTCCGGTCCTCGAGAATGGCTTCCTTGCCGGTATGCTTACAAACAGAGATTACCAGTTTGAGATGGATCACTCGACTCCGGTCAGGGAACTGATGACAGGGATTGGTGACCTCATTACAGCACCTCCGGATACTGACCTTGAGCAGGCCATTGAGCTCCTCAGAAAGCACCGTCTCGAGAAGCTGCCCCTTGTCGACGAGGATATGCATCTCATCGGTCTCATCACGGTACGGGACATACACAACGCCATCACATATCCAAACGCCTGCAAGGATGACAAAGGCCGGCTAAGAGTCGGAGGGGCCATCAGCGTCGGCGAAGATGCCTTTGTCAGAGCTGGAAAGCTGGTTGACGCGGGTGTTGACTGCCTCTTCATTGATACGGCCCACGGGCATTCGATACGGGTTCTCGAGACGACTTCCATTCTTCGCAGTGAGTTTCCTGATGTTGCGCTTGTCGCAGGCAATGTTGTCACACCAGAGGCTACAACTGACCTGCTCAAGGCTGGAGCTGATGCAGTTAAGATAGGTGTTGGTCCGGGATCGATCTGTACCACCCGCGTCATTGCGGGGGTTGGCTGTCCGCAGGTCACTGCCGTGATGGAATGCGCTTCTGCCGCAGCGAAGTTCGATGCACCGATCATCGCTGATGGCGGGATCAAGTTCTCTGGCGATATAGTGAAAGCACTTGCCGCCGGTGCTTCATCGGTCATGATCGGCGGTCTGCTTGCCGGAATAACCGAGAGCCCTGGAGAGACCATCATCTACAAGGGAAGAAAGTTTAAGATATACAGAGGTATGGGATCCCTTGGAGCGATGAAGAAGGGAAGTGCCGACAGGTATTTCCAGAACGAAAGGGATGTCAAGAAGCTGGTTCCTGAGGGCATAGAGGGAATGGTTCCCTTCAAAGGTCCCCTGGTCGACTATCTTATCCAGCTCATGGGAGGTCTGAGGCAGGGGATGGGCTACATCGGTAGCCGCACTGTGAAAGACCTTCCGAGTCTGGCGCGGTTCGTCAGAATTACGTCGGCTGGTCTGCGAGAGAGCCACGCACACGATGTAATGATCACAAAGGAAGCTCCCAACTACTCTACGGATGGTCATGCTTTCTGATCTGCTCGCTTCTGTTGCGGAAGGGGGAAGGGTTCTCGTCAGTGAGGACTCCTATCTCCTTGCGCGGGTCCAGATGGATGGACGGGAGCTTCTGGCGGAGGTCAGCAGAGGCGACTCCGGCGGGATAAGTCCGGGGGACTGGCCCCGAATCCCTGGCCTGCTTCGTCCCGATTCAGAGATCCATCCCGGAGATGATCCCGCGACCAGGATACTTCTCTTCTCGATACCGGAGGATGGAGAACTCCTCCTCGAGAGACTCTCCCGTGTCGGGAAGCTCTCTGAGGAAGAGGCAGTGTCTCTGGGCATTCAGATCCTTGAAGCACTGAAGGCGCTGCATGCCGAGGGCAGCCGGATAGGATATATCGGGCCGGAGACTGTTATGCTCGATAGTGATGGAAGACCACTCCTTGTCGCTGGCGCTAGAGGAGTGCCGGACTCCCCCTTCTCGCCTCCAGAGGCAGTTGGCAAGTGTCCCGAGGATCCGAGAAGCGACATCTTTGCACTTGGTCTGCTGATGTTCAGGTCAATTGCCGGGAGTGATGAGAGACAGCGACAGGTTGATGCCTGGAACGAGCTCTCAGAACCCCTTCTCTCTCTCCTCGAGCAGATGGTTCAACCGGATACCGGCAGCAGATATCCCAATTTCACTGCTCTTTCAGCGGGGATAAGGAATCTGCGCTCCGCCCCTCCCGGTGAGGGCGGGGGCGAGTGGGTGACCCATTCAAGTCGGAAGAAACAAAGGCGTTTGAAGCCCATCTGGTACGTTGTGTTCACCATAGCCGCTGCCGTCATAGCATTTCTTGCTATTATCCTGCCGAACTCCGGTGATCCCGGTGTAGAGGATACCATCCTGCCGGATACACTGCAGCAGGTTACCGTAGATACAGTTATTCCTCAGCTCACGGATACTCTGATAACTGAGGTTATCTCAGCCCCCGATATTGAGTCGCTGACCTCTGATCCTGTTATCTGGATAAGCAATGGAACCGGTCAGCCCGGAGTGGCTTCCGAGTTCAGGGAGGGACCCGCTGGATCCTATTCCTCGGTTTTCAAATGCACGGCCAGTCCAAGAAGGATATCTCTGCTCCTCCTGCGCAGGGATGACCCGACGCTTCAATCAAGGTTTCTCGAAGTGGCTGAGGAACTGACCGCTGCCGACTCGACCATCCTGACAGCGCAGGTTGATATTTCGATACTGCTTGGAGCTGATCTCGTTAACGACCTTATCCCTGCAGGAGCCATCACCTATCCTCCAGTTCCGGCCGGAACACTCTATGTCGATATTGCAAATCACGGAGTATCACAGGTTTTCGGAGGAGCGGGTGCTGCCACATGGACGCGGTCCATACTGAACGGGGGCTGTCTTACTCTTGATGGTGAATCATGGTTCATATCTGTTGTCGATTTTCGTGACGGTGATTTGTACAATGCCGAACTCGGAATCCCTACCACTCTCGACTCGACCGTCTTCATGTATCGAGAGGGCAGTGAACTGCTGAGGTCGGCCGAGCGTGAACTCAGGTTCGCCTTACTCGAGGATTCCACTCTCACCCATAGCTCTGGCAGCCTGCCGTCCCCCCCGGATATATGGGTTCTGCTCGGTTCTCAATGAGAGCCAGCCTTCCCCTCTCATCGCATATCATATGCAGGAATAATTGACTTCCAGACGACTGAGTTAAATATTAGCATGTTCCAACAAATACTCTCAGGAGGATTAATGAAGTATGCCGTCAACGGCAAAGTAGTGGACCCGATCCACGGTGCAGGCATTATAACCGAGATATCCGATCAGAATATCTCGGGAGAGATGTGCGAATGTGTCGTCATCGAGATCGTGGTCGGCAAGAAGAGGGTGCTCGTCCCCACCAACAACCTTGATGACGCCGAGATCCGCCCCGTGGTATCAAAAAAAGATCTGGAAGTCTCGCTTGCGGAACTCTCCGAGAAACCTGATGAGCTGCCGAAGGACTGGCGCCGCAGAATAGAGAAACTGAAGGATCGCGTTCATTCCGGTGAGCCCATGCTTGTGGCACAGGCTATTCGGGATATCATTGCGAGATCGGTACAGAACAAGATGAACCCTTCTGAGAAGCGCGTTCTCAACGAGGCTGTGAGCGTTCTTGCAGGTGAAGTCGCACTCGTCCGGGACATCCAGAGTGCATCTGCCAAGGATCTTATCAACAGACTCGCTCGCGAAGGTGTAAAAAGCTACCTCGAGAAAGTCAAGGAACAGGAATCAGAGGACTGATCCCCCTTTTCTCACCGAGTCCGGCAGGATACAGATGAAAGACGCCATTCCAGGGACTGCGGATACTCTCGAACAAGTCCTTCTCGTTCGAGTATATGTGGGCGGTGAATCTCCTGGTTCCGGTCCCGATAATGAAATGATCTCACTTATCGAGGCGGCCGGAGGTGAGGTGGTCTGCGAGACAAGCCAGAAGCGCCGTTCCCCTGATCCATCCTTCTTCGTCGGCAAAGGCAAGGCAGAGGAGATCTGCGAAATTGCCGTTGCTGGAGATATCACCACCATTGTACTGGATCACAATCTCACTCCCGGACAGGTGACTCGTCTTGAAGAGACCACCGGCTGCAAGGTGATTGACAGGACAGAGCTCATTCTGGCCATATTCGCAGGGCAGGCCAGGAGCCGGGAAGCCATTCTTCAGATAGAACTCGCTCAGCTGAGATATGCGCTCCCAAGGCTATCCGGAATGTGGCATCACTTCTCAAGATTAGGTGCCGGTATAGGCACCAGGGGTCCGGGTGAGACACAGCTCGAGATAGACAGGCGGCGAGCCCGCTCCAGGATATCACTCCTCGAAAACCGGATTACCGAGATCGAGGATCGATGGAGGGTCGCGGCCAGCCGCAGGAGCGAGATGTTCAGGGTTGCCATCGTTGGATACACCAATGCAGGTAAAAGCACACTTCTCAATGCGCTTTGCGGCAGCGACGCTCTGATCGCCGACAGGCCCTTCGCGACCTTGGATACAACCTCCCGAAGACTCGAGCTTCCTGACAGATCGCTCGTCCTTCTCTCCGATACAGTAGGTTTCATCGAGAGATTGCCTGAGACACTTGTCGCCAGCTTTCATACGACTCTCAATTCAGCGAGAGAGGCTGATCTCCTTCTGGTTGTGATCGACAGATCGAGTCCCTACAGAGCCCGTCATCTGGAGACTGTCAGGCTTACCCTGGACAGGATCGGAGTCGACAGAAATGTACCCAGGCTCCTGGTCTGGTCAAAGACGGATCTGACATCGTCGACCGAAAGGATGTCTAACGGTATAGGTATCTCCGCGATCCACGCCTTCGGACTTGATGAACTTGTCTGTGGGATCGAGGCGAGTCGGGATTCCTTTCTCGAGTGGTTCACTGTCACCCTTAAGTATCATGACAGCGGATTAATGAACATGCTCTTCGAAAGGTGCGTCGTTAAGCAGGTCCTTGACCGGGCGGACGGATCTACCATTGTTGCAGCAGGCGCCTTGAGAGGTTTTCAATCCGTAGCGGACAGGCTTCAGGGAACGATGGCATTCACATCATACACGGTATTGCCCGGTCCTCCCGAAGCCGGATTGGAGCAGGTGAATGAATCAGACAGGTGATACCGACGCAGTATCCGACCTGCTCGAGGAGCTGATCGGAAGATTCAGGGGACTTAGAGACATATTCTCAGGCGGTCTCATATCACGGGACACCCTCTCCTCACAGATACTCGAGCTTATCCAGTCTCCGGCAGCCAGGAGATACTGGAAGGCTGAAATGAAACCGGATGCCAATGCGAGAAGGCTGCTCATCAGGCTCGAAGATCCGGCAATATGGAGGGTCGAGTCTTCGAAACCAGAAGAGGAACGCCTGTTCATTCTATACACACGGTTGGCTGATATTCTTCTCGCTGCGGATGAGATGGATAAAGCGGTCCTCGAACTGCTGCTTGATACCGCTGATCTGCCTCATTTTGCCTCCTTTGTCGATACTACTGGTTCAGAAACTCCCTATGAACGCGATGGTGTAGAACTCAGTGTCCTGGACTAACCCCCTGACACTGCTATGTCTCCTGATCGTTACCCCATCAGCACCGGGAATGGAGCCTTCCGACAGCATCAGTCTCCTGAGACTCCATGAACTCCAGACCGTCTCAGATGAATCGAGCGGTGACTGCAGGACTGCGATAGAGCTGGCTCATGTCCTTCATGACCTTCGAAGAGACAAACCGGCACTGGATCTTCTGCTGACAGTTCCCATCGAGAGTCTCGGTATACAGGACAGGCTCTTCCTTGCATCACTGCAGATGTTCGACTCCGATCTGCCATCGGCATTTGCGACCGCGGCTCCAGTCTGTATAGTGCCAATTGGTGCGACGGCAGCCACTATTGCGATCTTTGCAGTCATCCACATCCGCAGACGAAAGGAACGAAATGGCTGAGGGACAGCGCAGGACTGTCGCCAGAACCCTTCTCAGCGTGATCGGGCTGCTGCTGACTGCTGTGGCGCTCTTCTATGTTGGGGATACTTTCGTGAAAGGTACTTCCGAGGCTGGCGGCCTCTCGAACCTGTTCTCATTCGACCTTGCCTTGTTCTCCATCTCTGTTGTTCTGCTCGGATTCCATCTTGCCGCAGCCGCATGGTCATGGAAGCTGGTTTGTGGCGTGGTCGGGGCTTCGATCTCATTCCGGGAGGCTTTCAACGTACACTTCCTCGCTCAGGTGGGAAAGTACATCCCGGGCAAAGTCTGGGGCGCGGTGGGAAAGGTCGGTCTGTCGAAGAAGATCGGAATGTCCAGCCTGCAGACGGGTCATGCACTGGTCCTTGAAAGTCTATTCATCATCTCCGGCTGTCTTCTGACAGCTATCCCTGTCGTCCCCATGATCGCGATTAATCTTGGTTTTGGCTCTGGCGTCAGCATTCTGGTCGTGGCGGCAGCCGCCTGCATCATCGTTCTGACCGCTCATCCCGGCGCGTTCAGCAGACTTCTGGGCTTGATCAGCCGCATCAGCGGCAAGGAGATCGATCTTGAGGAGATAGGTTTCACCAGTGTTCTCAGGCTTCTTCCGGTCTATCTCCTTGTGTTCCTCCTGCAGGGAGTGGCTTTCGTGTATCTCGCCAGGAGTTTCGGGCTTGATCTTCCGATGTTCCCCGGAGCATTTCTTCTACCGACTGCCGTCGGAGTCGGCTTTCTGGCAATATTCTCTCCTGGGGGGCTCGGGGTAAGAGAAGTTTCACTCGTCTGGCTGATCGGTGTGGCTCTTCCTCTGGCCGAACCCGCGCAGGCATCCCTCGTTTCCATAGCCGCCAGGCTGTGGATAACCCTCGGTGAGGCTCTTGCTTTTGTAGTTGCGATAAGCCTGTGGGGTGGGAGCAGTGCTCTCAAAGTTCTCCGGGATATGAAGAACCGCCAGGTGAAATGAACATCCAGTGCCATGCACCCCGTTGCGTGGCACTGGATGTTCAGTATACTGTTGCGGAATTGGACCTCAGTCCGGAGCTATATACTCACCTGACTCGGCAAGACTTTCAAGAACCAGATATGCAGAATCTGCGTACGGACCGTCTGGAGAGAGCATCAGATAATTCTCGATTGCATCGACTGCCCTCATGTAGTCTCCCCAGTCAAGATAGACCCTGGATAAGCTCCATAATGCTGGTGAGTATCCGGAAGCTGCAACAGGGAGCAGGATCTCTCTGGCATCAGCTCCACGCTGCGTAAGCCTGTAAATGTCTGCAAGGTAAATTGTTGCCTCCAGTCCGACATTCCCTGCACTGTGAGTACACCTGGCAAACCACCTTTCAGCTACCAGCGTATCACCGACAGCCAGTCCGGATCGACCGTTCAGCATCCAGATCTCCGGGTTCATCGGAGCCCTCAGAAATGCGCTGTCAGCCATGATAAGGGCGCTGTCAGGTCTGCCTGTGTCCATGTAGAGGGAGGCAAGTTCGAAGTAACCCCTGTAGTCATCCGGGGAGCGCGATATGAATTCCCAGAAGTGTTCTTCGGCCCTGTCCCACGAGGAACAGGCACGATAGATCATACCGAGACCCAGAAGCGCCGCATGGCAATCCTCCTGGTATTCTAGTGCAACATTGAACTCGGCTTCGGCCTGTTCGAAGAGGCCCTGCTGCATGAGCGCGTAACCTGTATCCAGATGGAGCTGCGCGGAGAGCTCGTCCATATCCAGTGATTCGCCCATCAGGCATAGTGCGAGAAGAAGCGCCAAATTCAACCTACCTTTCCAGATGGTCAGCACTTATCATAGCCTCTACCGCTCCATTCGTCACTTACGGGATTGGGGCACTACCCGCTAAAATACTAGAAGGCGGCAATTTATATGAACAGATATGACCTTGTTATCATAGGTGGTGGCCCCGCCGGCTATATCCCCGCAATAAGAGCAGCTCAGATGGGGAAGAAGGTGGCTGTCCTGGAGGAGGAGAGCCTCGGAGGGGTCTGCCTGAACAGGGGCTGTATCCCGACAAAGACCCTGATCGCCAGTACATCCCTTCTCAGACAAGCCGCTTCTGCAAAAAGATTCGGATTAACAGGTGAGTTATCATTCACATGGGAGGCTCTCGCCAAGCGCAAGGATCTGGTCGTCAGGCGTCTCAGGAAAGGGATAGAGGCTCATTTCAGAGGATTGGGAATTGAACTCATCGCTGAACACGGCACACTCGGAGGGCCGGGTCTGGTCCGAACTGAGACCAGGGAACTCCAGTCGGAGTACATTCTGCTTGCACCTGGATCGAAGCCTCTGCTTCCCGGTCCATTTGCGGTCGAGGGCGTGCAGACAAGCAGGGACGTTCTTTCCTGGGAGAGTCTTCCGGAAAGTCTCATCATCATTGGCGGAGGGGTCATTGGCTGCGAGTTCGCATCGATATTCTCCACTCTCGGGGTCAAGGTCACCATTGTCGAGATGCTCCCTGATATCCTGCCCGGGGTAGACTCGGATGTAACCGAAGTAGTATCCAGGTCTCTCCGAAAGGCGGGAGTTGATATCAGAACAGGTTCCCCCGCCTCCAGCGTGAAGGCCGACGCGGATTCGGCAAGTGTTCTGCTCGAGGATGGTACTGATATCTCTGCTGACAGGCTCCTTGTCTCGATAGGCAGGACTCCCAGACTCGAAGGTATGGGGCTGCTCGAGGCGGGAATCGAGCTCAACCGCTACGGGATAGTGACCGATGACTGTCTTCTAACGAACCTGCCTGCTGTTTACGCAGCTGGTGACGTTACCGGAAAATGGCAGCTTGCCCATGCGGGAAGTGCCCAGGGGCTGGCCGCTGTGGACCATATGTTCGGTGACGGCACGAGGAAGGTCGATCCAGACACCATGCCCGGCTGCATATTCACTCATCCTGAGATAGCCACCGTCGGTCCGGGTGAGGAGGAGTGGCAGAGCAGAGGTGTTTCTGTCCGTACCGAGTTCTCCCGCTACATCGCCAGCGGTAAGGCCGTGGGTATGAACGAGACCGATGGCTTCGTTAAGCTCATAGCCCGAGAGGATGACGGCAGGCTCATCGGCGTACAGATAGTCGGGGCGGATGCCAGCAGTCTCGTCGGTGAAGCTGTGATAGCCATCAATTCAGGTATCCCGGCGGAATCCATCGGGAGGATGGTCCATCCTCATCCGACTCTGTCAGAGCTCTTCATGGAAGCCGGTGAGGTGTTTGGTCCGGGTGCCATTCATGGCTGACGATCCCTCCCGAACCCTTATAGAACTCCTTGAGATAGTGCGGAAGCTCCGAGGTCCAGACGGCTGTGCCTGGGACAGGGAGCAGACGGTTGAAAGTCTGAGACCATACATGCTCGAGGAAGCCTACGAAGTGGCTGATGCAGTCGAGAAGGGTGACTGGGACATGCTCCGCAATGAGCTGGGAGACCTTCTTCTCCATGTGGTGATGTCCGCCGAGATCTGTGATGAATCCGACAGGTTCTCCCTTTCTGATGTGATTGAGGCCATCTCCGCGAAGCTCGTGAGAAGACATCCACATGTTTTCGCCGAAGGATGCAGCCTCACTCCATCTGAAGTCGAGAAGCAGTGGGAAGCGATCAAATCCCGGGAGAAGAAGGATGAGGGTTTCTTCGATTCCATACCGGGCGGCATGCCCGCGCTCCAGACAGCCTGGAGGGTGCAGCAGCGGGCATCGGAGGTTGGATTCGACTGGCCTGACCCTTCAGGTGCCAGGGACAAGGTGCAGGAGGAACTTGCCGAGTTCGAGGAGGCTCTCGAAACCGGAGACACAGGTGCCCAGCGCGAGGAACTCGGCGATGTGCTCTTCAGCATAGTGAATTACTGCAGACTCATGGGTTTCGAGCCTGAGGCTGCTCTCCGAAGGAGTAACCGTAAATTCATGTTGCGCTTCGCGAAGATGGAATGTATACTGAAACAGTCTGCAATAACGCTTGACAGGGCAGACCTCGATCAGATGGAGGATGCCTGGCAGAAGGCGAAAGTGACCGACCTTTCCGTTGACGAGTGATCATTCAGCCGCTCCGGGAACGACAGTTTTCAATTTGTGTTAAGCAAGAGAATCTGCAGGATACTGGACTTATCTACACACAAGGGAATGGAGAATGATGAAAGCGCTTCTTTGCATGCTTCTTATCACAGGGGCTGTCCTTGCAGGGACAGTCACGCCTGAGCTTAGGGAAGAGATCGCCCAGCTTGGTGAGGGTGAACTCGTCAGAGTACTCATCAAGCCAGTCGGCATGGCCGATACAGATTACATCATGAACGCCACTGCCGGCATGGACCGCGATGGCCGCAGGGACTTCGCCGCCGAGGTCATGAAGGATCGTGCGGCTGATTCGCAGGCCGGCATCCTTCAGCAGCTCGCGACATACAGCACCGGCTCAGTCCAGGATGTACATCCCTTCTGGGTAGTCAACGCAATCGCTGTCTCCGTTACTCCCGAAGTGGTGATGGATATCGCCGGAAGGGACGACATCCTGTATGTCCGCCCCATGAACCGCGCGGACATCCTCATTGAACCCGTCGACGTAAGGGCTCCCCTCGCGGATGAGCTTACCGATGCCAATGCCTGGGGAGTCGACAAGATCGGTGCACCAGCTGTCTGGTCCATGGGCTACGAAGGCAACGGAATTATCGTTTCTGTCGTCGATACCGGAGTCAATTACAACCATCTCGACCTCAACAACAACATGTGGCACGAAGGTACATACCATTACGGCTGGGATTTCGACGACAACGACGGTGATCCAATGGACACATACGGTCATGGCACTCATTGCGCCGGAAGCGTCGCCAGTGACGGCACAGCCGGCACTACATGCGGCGTTGCACCATCCGCCACCATCATGGCTCTCAGGGTAGGCGTATCATTCTCTGATGAGCAGGATGTATGGGACGCCTTCCAGTTCAGTATCGACCACGGTGCTGATGTCATCTCCACCTCACTCGGCTGGCCCCAGTCTTATAACCCTGACCGTCAGACATGGAGAGAGACCGAGAACAACGTACTCGCGGCCGGCATCTGCCATGCGATTGCAGCAGGTAATGAGGGCGGCGGCACCACTTATCCGGGTAACATCCGGACACCCGGTGACGTACCTCCTCCATGGCTGCATCCTGATCAGACAACAACCGGAGGGCTCAGCGCGGTTGTGACGGTAGGGGCCACAGACAGCAATGACAACATCGCCTCCTTCTCGAGTCGGGGATACTCCACCTGGGAAGGTGATTCACCGTGGTACGATTATCCTGATACATCACCTATGATAGGTCTAATCGACCCCGACATCTCCGGTCCCGGTGTTGATATCCTGAGCTGCTCTTATTCTAATCCAGCAGGCTATACCACCATGAGCGGCACTTCGATGGCCACTCCGCATCTTGCAGGCTGCATGGCACTCATCCTTGACGCCAACCCGTCGCTCTCACCGGCACAGGTTGACTCTCTTCTCGAGGTCACGGCTCTTGAGCGGGGTGCATCCGGCAAGGACAACGTGTACGGTGCAGGCAGAGTGCAGATCTACAACGCTGTAGTGGCCGCACTTGCGGTTGGCACGCATGATGCCAGCGGAGCTGTTCCCGCTTCCGGTGTCATCATTTCCAGCACCGGCGTCAACCCTGTATTCTCATCTCTTCAGTTCGATGTATACACCGGCTCATGGGCTGCCATGGACATCTCGATATTCGACCTGTCCGGTCGCAGGGTCGCTGTAGTACACGAGGGACAGATGGACCAGGGCAACCACAGCTTCACCTGGGCTGTTCCTGAGTCAATCAGTGATGGTATCTACTTCCTCAGGGCCACCGGCCCCCAGGGTGAGGCCGTCAGGAGATTCACAGTACTGAGGTAAACAGCAGGAAGCGGACTGCTGAGTCCGCCACTCCGTGTTAGAAAGAGCCCCGTCCCCGAAAGGGGGCGGGGTTCGTTCGATCATCAGTAATTCAATGATATTGGCTTTCAATCAGTTGATGCAGGCGTCTACATCTCATTCGAGCGGTAAATCAAGGGCATGAAGAGATGAATCAACGTTGATTTTAGGCCCTCTTGACATACCCCCACCCCTAATGAAGTAATTTCAAAGATGATAAAATTCACCAAGGATCTGGACATCTCAATGACCGGAGGGAATCCATGCGATACGGGATTGTAGCGTTAGTCGTTGTGGCAGTCATGGCTTGGAGTGAGGAGCTGAACAGCACCGATATGGAAGCTGTTGGTACCGAGACCGAGCAGGAGATCACCGCGCCCTCGAATATTGAAGTAATCGAGGTCTTCAGGGCGGAGACTCCTGAGGAGCTTGAAGCTTCCCTCACAGACGGTTACCCTATGCCATGGCTTGCAGAGATTCTGAGTGATGAGAGTATTCCCGAAGAGGACAGGTACTGGCTGGATTGCAGGATCAGGGCGATCCTGGCACAGCAGATGCATCTGTTCTTCGATGAAGAAGGTAATCGGACAAGTATTAATGCGGATTTCATTGTACCAGGTGAGGATTACTGGAGAGAGAACTTCATAGTAAATCCAATTACCGAAGATAGAACCTGGGATACACCGGATATGCCATTGAATATGTATGGTGAATCCGGTACAATTGTGAATCGTTTCGGCGAAGTGATCGGGAACATCGCACTCGCGAGTAGAAGTGTTCGTTTATCAAGAAATGGTCAACAAGGAATAATAGCTTCAGGTGGAAATGATATCATTGATCATCCAGGTCGAGAGTCATTTGGATGTTTTCTTTCTTCTGATAACAGATTCAATGAGATCCTTCTTGGTGAAAAGGGAATGTACGCATGGGATCTTAGTTCTGATGGTTCATACGCCATATTTGGCTGCCACCATCTAGCGAGCCACACAAATAGAGAAGCATATGCTGCATTATTCTGCGATGGTGTCCTGAATGCCGAGATAGACCTTCCCTGCCATTACGGAATTGGTCCAATAGCGCCAGCGGTATCGCCCGAGGGTAGATACGTCGCAATACCACTCAAGGCTTTCGGATTGGGAATATACAATTCATCTCTTAATGAGCTGATGACTTTCCATGACAACTTTATCTGGATACTTGATTTGGAATTTTCACCTGATGGGGAATTCCTGTGTCTATCTCCCCAGGGATACTTACTTGACTCTTCCACACTTGAGGTGATCTGGGATGTACCTCAGACAATTCCGGGGGCAAGACGAATCTTCAGAACTTCAAGAAGCGGCCTGTGTTCAGCGGTATGGGAGACAACTCTGAGCAACATAGAGGATGAGACTGAGAACCTTCAAAAGATTTATTGGAATCAGACTCTGATCCATGAGACCCGCGGATATCCCGGTGAAATGGGTGTTTCGCCAAACGGCTGTTTTGTACTTCAGAGTTCCAGATCCTTTCTAATCTTCCAAGAGCATTCTGATCAGTACACTCCATTTGCATTCCGGATGGTCAGGGAGGTCCGATAGAATGAAACGGGTAAAACTAGCTATTACTATACTGTTAACCACTGTGTTGACTCACTTTCCTTCTATCGTTACAGCAGAACCAGACTTCATCCCATGGCCAGTTGGGACTACACTAGATGGTCAGGATTCTTCTCGAACGCTCTTTTCTTCCTATGGAACTCATCATATCGGTTGGGATCAGGTTCCTGACACATCTGGTGTGAACTTTCACTTTGGCATCGATATTGATGCGAATACCTCTGCCATTGATGGATGTGATATCGTACGCAATGTCATCGATAGATATTCATGTGACTATTTTTCCAAACCAATCTCTGACAACCAAGATGATCTGCAGTGGGTTATTGTCATAGGTGAAGAGCAATTGGGATCTGAAGGATGGTGTTATCAGCATCTTGATCAGCTCAATATTGATTTCCTAGATCCCACTATACTTCACCATATCGGAGATGAAATAAGTATTATGCATCCTACCGTGGGGCATCCTCATCTTCATTTCATGAGGAGTAATGCTCCATATCTATCCGATGAACCCGCCCTGTGTAATCCTCTTGATTACTTGGTTCCCTCAGCAATATCTGCCGATAGTTTCACGTGGGGATGGGATACGAATCGTGACAGATCGTTCTTCCTGCCGGATATGGATTACCTCGACTGGAGTAACTGGACTTCCGTATCCGAGGTATGGCAGGATACACTTGACAGAGAAAATCTTTCTGAGGCAGTTGATTTCCTGTTTGGTCAATCCCATTATGGCGATGGCATGGCCTCTATCCCGGATGCGGGGATTGATGCAGATGGAATAGACGAACTGAATCCCCGAAGGATATTATGGGAAGTAGTTCGCCAGAAACCAAATGGTGATGAAGTAATTGATACTCGCTATGTAGTTGATTTCAGGGGGGAGCTTGGCGGCACTCAGCATGATGACAAGTACAAGCAGTTCTACTTCAGATATCATTACAGAGAACTCTATACAACCGAATATGGAACTCTCAACTGTCTGTCCAATAGTGGTGATGCTCTCCCTGCTCCTGGCTGGGAGGGCTTTGGTGTTTCAAACATTGAGGAGAACTGCTGGCAAACAGATTCTGACAATCAGTCTTCCAGCGTTACAGCAAATCCTGTTCTTGCCGCTTTTCCTGATGGTCCTTACAGGATAGATGTAACGAGTTACGCATGGGATACGACTGAGACGAATGAGGTAAGTCTTGATGTAGAGCTACACAATTTCTCCCCTGTTGTCGAGCAGGTAATCATTGGTTGTGAAGGGCGCACAATCTGGGAGGCTTACTGGACTGCCGACGGACTGACACCGGAGTGGCACAATCCTGTTGATCTTGCGGTGCTGCCGGAACAAGCGCTGGATGTTACAGTTGTATTCACTGAGCCGATGGATACAACATCAGTGGTCGTCACTGCAGGTACTACATCTCCCTTCAACGAGATAACAGCTTCAGACGCCGGGCTGGACTGGAGTTGGACAAACTGTCCCGAGGAAGCTGAATACAAGGACACCTGGCATGGAACCTTCAATGATCTTTCAGCCTGCGAGACCGGTAGAATGACGATTAGCGTCCAGGCTGCTGACGGGGATGCCAATGGTCTGATGAATCCAGCGAGTTCCCCTGTTGATAATCGCTATAGTGACATACATCACAGTTTTTCGGTTATGGGATTTCAACCCGGCTGGCCTGTCGCTCTGAATGATGTGGTATACGGTTCCCCTGTCCTTGGCGATCTGGACAATGATGGCGACCTCGATGTGGTGCTTCAGACCGATGAAGGCTGGCTGTACGTCCTCGATGACGACGGCAGCTCGCTGGTTCCGGGTATATGGCCGCAGCAGTCAGGCGGGTGGGATATCTACCCGGGCCAGATGACCTCTTCACCGACACTTGCCGATCTGGACGAGGATGATGATCTGGAGATTCTCTCGGTCTTCACCTGGGGATGCTTCGCACATGAATTCGTAACGGGCACCGACATGCTCGCGTGGGAGGGTGGCGTAGAAATGGGCACAGCGTCCTATCCTGGATTCTATCCTGCCCACTCCGCCCCGGCTGTAGGTGATGTTGACGGAGACGGGCATCTTGAGATGGTTCTGTGCCGTCACCTCTCGGGCTCCACGACACTTGAGCACCAGGTATTCCTGTACGAGCACACTGGCGAGCGGACCTAGGAGAAGATCCTTGAACTCGGGTCGAGTGACGCCTCTGTGATTTCCACTGCGGCGATCGGGGATGTTTCGTCCAAACATAAAGGAGCGGAAATAGTAGTCTGCACCGCCTACGGTTACGAGTTCGGAGATGCTCCTTCTGAGAGTATGCGGACTTCCAGTGCAGTGTACCTGCTTGATCCCTCCGACGGGCATGAGATATGGCAATCACCCTATGTTGCTGACTGGTTCTGGGCATCGCCGGTAGTGGCCGATGTCGATAATGATGAGGTCAATGAGGTGATAGTCGGCGCCGGGATGGTCCATGGCAACCTGTACGTCCTTGACGGCAACAGGGGTCTCATCGAGCATAGCTGGAGCTTCAACGGCCTCCTGACGGGTCCGGTCGCCATAGCCGACATCGATGGTGATGAGAACCTTGATATCATTGCCGCGGTGCAGGATGAGATGGTGTACTGCTGGTCGGGCAGCGATTACGAGATGTTGGAAGGCTTCCCGGTGGTCATTGAGGGTTATGCCAATGGCGGTCCTTCAGTCGCTGACATAGACGGCGACTTCGAGCTGGAGATCGTTGTGGGCACTACCAATGGCAAGGTGTATGCGATCAATCATGACGGCTCCATCTGTTCCGGATACCCTCTGGAAGTAGCCGGAGGGATCAACGGCAATATTGCGATAGGTG
>Ga0190293_1000208_pt1 | contig 20725 bp, 20 predicted proteins | sample 48693001_MG_FD_161671 | JGI IMG/M metagenome (GOLD analysis project Ga0190293, IMG submission 161671) | Hydrothermal vent microbial mat bacterial communities from Southern Trench, Guaymas Basin, Mexico - 4869-30-0-1_MG | ecosystem: Environmental > Aquatic > Marine > Hydrothermal vents >...
AGTACCGGGTACCGCTATCTGGCATCTGGTGTCTGGTGTCTGCCGCGCATGCGGTCCTATCGGCTCGTCTCTCGATTCGCGAGATGGGTCCAGAGAGCCCCGACGGCATCACCGGCTGCGAACAGGACGAGCTGCCACGGGCCCGCCGTGAACGCGAGCACCGCGAGGACGACAGCCATGAATCCGCGACCATAGACAGTCGCTTGGAACATGGGGCGGCTCTGCTCCTGGATGATGAACCAGTACATGATGGAAAGCACCAGGACCAACGCTCCGGCAACCCTGACCCACACCTCGGTGGCCTCTTCGACTTGGAACAAGCCAAGCAGTGTGTTCGGAACCAGGAGTAGCGCTGCCCCGACCGCCAGGGAATAGACCAGCCATACCTGCATCGAACGTGTCGCACCCGTCATCTTGAATCCCCCCCCTTGTCGTCCGAACCGACACTACACGGCTCACCGAACCCCATGGGAAGAACCTGCAATCTGGCATCTGCAATCTGGCATCTGTAATCTGATACCCATGGCTTCCTACACACCGCCGGTTCGTGACATGACCTTCACCCTCGAGACGATCGCTGGCATCGAGTCGATCATCAGCGCACCTCAATTCGACCACGTCGACTCTGACATGATCGAAGGCGCCCTCGACGAAGCTGCCCGCTTCTTCTCCGAGGTCTTCGCCCCGACGAACGAGATCGGGGACGAACAAGGCGCCACGCTCATCGACGGGCAAGTGATCACTCCCGATGAGTTCAAGCCTGTGTGGAACAAGCTCGTCGACGCTGGGTGGACCGCCGTGACCGGATCACCGGAGTACGGGGGGCACGGGTTCCCAAAGACGTTCGGTATTGCAGTGTCTGAGATGATGACCTCAGCGAACCTGGCGTTCTCCCTGAACCCCATGCTCACTGGTAGCGGGATCACCCTACTGACCCGTCACGGGAGCGAGGAACTACGTGACCTGTACCTGGCCAAGCTCATCTCAAGCGAGTGGACAGGGACCATGGTCCTCACCGAGTCGGAGGCAGGGTCCGACGTTGGGGCGTTGAGGTCGAAGGCCGAACCCAACGATGACGGGACCTACCGTGTCAACGGAACGAAGATCTTCATCACCTGGGGAGACCACGATCTGTCTGACAATGTCATCCACATGGTTCTCGCCCGTACACCGGACGCACCCGTGGGCACCAGGGGAATCTCGCTGTTCCTGGTCCCCAAATACCTCCTCAGCGAGGACGGAACACCTGGGGAGCGGAACACGGTCGAGGTCGTTTCCCTCGAACACAAGCTCGGCATCCACGCCAGCCCGACGTGTGTCCTCTCGTTCGAAGATGCCACCGGGTACCTGATCGGTGAAGAGAATCAGGGCATGCGCTACATGTTCACGATGATGAACCAGGCACGTCTCGAAGTCGGCCTTGAGGGACTCTCCGTTGCCGAGCGCGCCTATCAGCACGCATCCGAATACGCCAAGGAACGCATCCAGGGTCGGGCGGGCGGTGCCGAAGGACCGTCGCCGATCATCGATCACCCTGACGTCCGCCGCATGCTGATGACCATGAAGGCGTATACCGAGGCGATGCGAGGCCTCATCTACGACGCTGTCGCAGCAGACGACCGCATGCACTCAGCCAGTACAGAGGAAGAACGTAACGCTGCGAGGGACCGGCTTGCGCTGTTGACGCCGATAACCAAGTCGTGGTGCACCGACCACGGCGTCGACGTCGCGTCAATCGGTATCCAGGTGTTCGGAGGGATGGGATTCATCGAGGAGTCTGGTGCCCCCCAGTTCTATCGAGATGCCAGGATCACGCCGATCTATGAAGGAACAAACGGAATCCAGGCTCTTGACCTCGTGATGCGGAAACTCCCGATGCAGGGTGGAGCGATCATCAACGACTACCTCGACGAGATCGACACTCTCGGTGTCAGGCTTGCGGCAACAGAAGATCTCAATGACATCGCACGTGCCCTCTCCAGCGCTCTCGCAGCGGTCCGTGGTGCAACAGCGTTCCTGCTTGATGCGAGCCCGGGCGACGCCATGGCAGGAGCAACTCCCTACCAGGAGATGCTCGGCACACTTGCTGGGGGCTATTACCTCGCTCGTCAAGCCGAGGCAGCCAACGAAGGTGCCAGGGATGATCAGTGGCTTGCAGCTAAGGTCTCGACAGCTCGTTTCTACGCTGCCACGATCCTTCCATTGACCAGCGGAATATCGGGGGCAGTCATGAGCGGTGCCGACGTGTTGTTCGCCGTCGACCAGAACGAGATCGGAGGAGTGAAGTGACAGAGACCAAGGCAGCAGCGTTCTTTGACCTGGACCGCACGATCATCGGCGGTTCATCGATGTTCATCTTCGGACGGGTCGCGTTCAAGTCGGGTCTCGTCACGAAAAAGGAACTCGTTAAGGACGCTCAGAACGCCGTGGGATTCAAGTTCTCCGGGGCATCAGATGAGAAGACGGACGCCGTCAAGGACCGCATTCTCCAGGCGATCAAGGGTGTCAAGGTCACGACGCTCACCGACATGGCGGACGAGATTCTCCCGAAGCTGATGCACGACGTTCGCCGCGAGGCACGCGGGCTCATAGACCTCCACACCGATGCGGGCCGCGACACCTACATCGTCTCGGCCTCGCCGATCGAGATCGTTGGCAGGTTCGCAGAGGAGATGGGAATGACAGGTGGCCTCGGCACTGTCGCCGAGATCAGTGACGGCGTGTACACAGGAGAGCTCGCCCAACCGTTCTGCTACGGGGAGGGGAAAGCCGACGCACTGCACCGGATCGCAGATGAGATGGGCTACGACCTCGAAGCGAGCTACGCGTACACGGATTCTGCTGGTGACATGCCGATGCTCGACGCCGTTGGCCACCCCGTTGCGGTCAACCCGGACAAGGCACTCGAAACGGTCGCCTACCACAAGGGATGGCCGATCGTGGAGTTCTCCCGCACGAAGAAGAAAGTCATCAAGCGCACGACAGCAGCTACCGGAGCGGTCGCACTTGCAGGTTCGTCATTTGCCCTCGGCTGGTACGTGAGCAGGCGGAGGGTATAGAGACCGAGACACCACCTTCCACCCTCCGCCGTATCTGGTACTTGGTACTTGGAACTTGGACAGCACAGATCGTGCAATGAGTTCCGTCCAACTACGAAGTACCAAGTACCAAGTACCAGGTGCACCAACAGCGACGCGACCATCCAGCGCGTTAGGTTTCCTTCTCAATGACAGACACCACAGACACCACAACTGCTTCCTTCGGGGATCTCGGAATTGACGCAGACATCGTTGCCGAGCTTGAATCCCAGGGCATCACCGAACCCTTTCCCATCCAGACCATGACGATCCCCGATGCCCTTTCCGGTATCGACATCACAGGCAAGGCCAAGACCGGCTCGGGAAAGACACTCGCATTCGGAATCCCGATGATCATGGGGGTCGGTGCCCCACAGCCCAAGAAGCCCCACGGCCTCATCCTTGTTCCTACCCGCGAGCTTGCAAGCCAGGTGACGAGTGCGCTTGAACCGCTGCTCAAGGTGAAGAACCTCACTGCGGTCGCGGTATATGGCGGCGCTCCCATGGGACCTCAAGTAGACGCTCTCCAGGCTGGCGCGTCGATCGCCATTGCAACACCAGGTCGCCTACTTGACCTCCTCGAACGTAGGGCCCTGGATCCTCAGGCCATATCCATCGTCACAATCGACGAGGCGGACCAGATGGCTGACATGGGCTTCATGCCCCAGGTGCGCCGGATCATGGCTCAACTCCCAGAGCAACGCCAGACCTTCCTCTTCTCGGCAACACTCGATCATCAGGTCGGCGAACTCATCGACAAGTACATGACAGACCCCACCGTCTTCGAGGTCGAGTCAGACACGGAGACGGTCGACACGATGGAACATCGGTTCCTGAAGGTCCACTACATGGATAAGGCGAAGGTCGTTGCAGAACTCTCCAAGCACAACGATCGCATCCTCGCGTTCACCCGCACCAAGGCCGGTGCAGACCGCACAGCAAGAGACCTCAAGGAACTCGGAGTGGCAGCTGCCGCCATCCACGGCGACCTTCCTCAACGCAAGCGTGAACAGTCGCTGCAACGGTTCTCCGAAGGGCGCATCCATGTGCTCGTCGCCACGAACGTTGCGGCTCGTGGGCTTCATATCGACGGTGTCGACGTGGTTGTCCACTTCGACCCGCCAGACGACCCCAAGACCTATCTGCATCGCAGCGGTCGCACGGCAAGAGCTGGCGAAGAGGGCCTCGTGGTCACACTTGTGGAATGGGACCAGGTGAATGAGGTGCTCGGCATACAGCGCAGAGCCGAACTCAACGTTCCCATTGTCAAGATGTTCTCGAACGACGAGCGCCTTGCTGACCTCTCCGCGTGGGAGCCGCCACCAGAGGAGGCTCCCTTCTCCACGAAGTCGATCAAGAAGCGCAAGCGCCGCGGTTTCTGAGGGATCGGATTCCAGAGGCCAGACGCCAGACATTGGCGCTCTGCAACAAAGCGATGTCAGGGGCTGTTGATCACAACAGCGGAGGGTCCCACGGTGCGGAACCCTCCGTTCATACTGTGTTGGCTCAGTTCTCCCAGATCCAGTTGGTCTGAAGGATCTCGAGTTGACCGTCGCTGTCGGTCCCGACCTCGTACACGAAAACCGAGTTCGAAACCATGGAGTCATTCGATATCTCCAGGCCCCTTACCACAACGTACCTGCCGTCATCGTTGTCGACGATGAGGTACGGCTCGGTTGTCCATTCATGGTCCCAGCCAGGCAGGTTGAGTTCAGTGGCGAGTTCCTCACCAAAGAGTCTTGTTGTGCCAGCCTGGTGGTAGCCGGTGATCGCGTACAGATCCGCGACCGAACCGTCGTTCTGGTTGTTCGCAGAATCCCACTCGTTGAGTAACGCGGCGACATTCTCAGGAACTGCTGCAACCTGGTCATCTGCCGTTGCCTGGTAGATCGCCCATCCGCCAAGACCGATGGCGAGCAGAGCAAGTACGACCACCGCAACGATGAGCACACGGTTCGTGGTATGAAGCTTCTGGACGCTCTCGTCCACTTGTGGTTTGTCTGTTGTCATAGTCATTGTCGAACCTCCGTTCGCTTCGCGTCCCGTTCTTCGTCCTTTCAAGATCATCCCAGCCATCCCAGCCATCAGTGCTATCACCAATCCGACCACAACCACCCACAGCCAGCCCGTATCGCTACCCGTACCTGGCGACGCCGCTATCGGTGCAAACCCGCTTCCAGCAGGGATCAGACGAGCCCTGAGCAGAGTCATCACACCGAGGGAGCCCCCGATGACAACAAGCGTCGTCATGAATGCGACCGCAACCGCCCATGCCGGCCGAAGCTGATGCTTCGGAGTCGGATCGAGCCGCGGGCTAGGGGTACGGACCTCGCTCCCCGCAAGAACGTCCTCTGGTGTGATCCGCTCAACCGTTGCATCGAAATAGTCGGCGAGTTGGCCGCTCACGTCACGCATCAACCGTCACCCCCAGTGCAGATCTCAGCCGTCCCAACCCGCGCTCCGTGTGGGTCCGAACTGACCAACGGGAGAGGCCGAGCAGATCGGCAACCTCCCGTTCGCTGTAGCCGAGCCCGTGGATCAGAACCACAGCCACTCGCTGGTTCTTCGATAGCCCTCCCAGTGCACCTGGCAATTCTGGCGCCAGCCCGGAAACCTCGGCCGGGGGCACCTGTGGGAAGAGCACCCTTGGCCTGTGGTACCAGCGTGCTTTGCTCTGGCCAACGCGATACAGGTACCCCGGCGCGTTGGTCATGATCTGCACCTTCTCCCAATGCTCCCAGGCCCAAGCCAGGGCATCTGCCGTGACATCAGCCCCAACCTCGGGGCCGTAGGCTGCTGCGAGGGCGTACGAGAGCCGTGGTTCCACTTCCTTGACGAAGCGAGTGAAGGCTTGTGTGGCCTTCGTATCGGTGTCAGTCGTTTTCATCACAACCCTCACCCTGTAAGACCATCGAAGGTGGGCAGATGGGCGACACATGCAGCATCTTGATGAGGTCAACTTTCACCGGTCCTCCAACCGGGGCTCACTTCCAATCATCTCACGGGTACGCCGATCATGGAAGAGCATGAACACTGCCACCATCGTCGCCGGACACGAACGAGGCGGGGAGTAAGCGGCATCGACCGGACGGACAACAGGACGAGACGTTCTCCGTTACCAACGTGCTTGGTGTTCCTCAGCCCATCCGATGAGACCGTCGACGACAATGACCTCACCTGTATCGGCGGTGATCGAACCCATGTACGTACCGAACACCTGGTGCACCTCGGATCGAACGGCGATCAGGTTCGTTTTGGCAACACGTTCAAGAAATGGGACAAAGCCAAGATCGACCCTGTCCGATGAGAACCTCCACGGCCGCATGAAGTCGGTTGAGTCGTAGTCGATCTCGATGCTCCCAAGCTTGTGGATGCGCCCTTCGAGCAGCAACGTGTTCTCCGTGGCAGCTGTCGTATCCCCGAATCCATGGCCCATGTTGAGCCCGATCCGTCGACCATCGCCTGCGAGTCCTGACGCACTTGCCCAGACCCAGAACGAGTTGTACTCCCATACTCCGCGCCCCCAATCGAGGTTCCCGAAACTGGTGTCCGGGTTCACGACCGAGACAGCATCACCGATCTGGATCGAACCTTCGACCGGCATGGCGTTGATCTTGCGGTTGTAGTAGAAACGATCACCATCAATGGGCACGACCACGACCGTTGACTCATGATCGCGAGGCACGGAGTAGCGAAGGTCAGCAACGAGCGGTACTCCTCCAAAATCGCGCCAACGAACCTTGACATGGCGAGCCGATTCTTCGGTTCTCATGGCCACTTGAACATGCTTGTTCGAGAACGTGCTGTCCCCTGTATCGCTGTTTCGTGGCAGCATGATCCCCCTCCCAAAGGGGATCGTGATCGTCTCTTCGTGGAACGAGCCGTCCGCGAAATCTACGTAGTACACGAACGCGAGTCCGGCGTACCCCAGATCTGCGAGAGTGACCGAGAAGTATCCCGCAGGAGACGTGACGCCGTAGTAGTCCCACCTCTTCAGGCGGAAGCGTTGGGCAAAGCGAACACGCGTAGAGCGCGCGTTCTCCAGATTGCAGTCAAGAAGCGGGTGCCTGGCCCATCCGACCTGGTTCAGCGAACCGTGCCCGTCGAGCAATGGTGACGGTGAGGTGATCTCGTGTTGATTCGTGTTTGGCTGAACATCCATGACGTACCTCGCTACCTTCACGATACCGCGGGCTACTGCGATGTGGCTTCAAGGAGTTCGGAGCAACGGCTTGTGTCGGGGAACGATGTCTGGGTACCGGGGCGGGTAACACTGTCGCCAGCGCATGCCATACCCAGCGAGATCGACCCTGACTCGCTCATGTCGGCAGCAAGCCCGAACGCAAAGGCACCCACGAACGCGTCGCCTGCTCCGGTCGTGTCGACCGCCTGTACTGGTCGCGTGGGGATTCGGGAGATCGAGTCGTCCTCGTTGACAAGTGCCACGCCATCCTCACCGAGGGTCACGAGAAGGCGAACTCCCGTGTGCCGAGCGAACGAAACGAGAGCGTCATCATCGGTTGCTTGCCCACCAGCGAGCATCGAGAACTCGATCTCATTCGGAATCAGCCAGGAGGTTGCCTCGAGCAGTTCTCTGTCGAGTTCCGCCGCAGGTGCAGGGTTCAGGATCGTGACCATTCCTCGCTCCCTGGCTGCTTGGAACCCCGCTGCGGTGACACTCTGTGGGATCTCTAGTTGGCCAAGAACAACCGAGACATCCGGCATGGACCGCACGGCATCTGCCGCCTGAGCCGGCGTCAACGCATCATTGGCACCTGGAATGATGATGATCCGATTCGTGCCACCAGCCTCAACCCAAATGGGGGCCACACCACTCGCCCCTTCGGTACGGTGCACATGGGTCGTGTCGATTCCGAATGAGGCGAAGTTCTCGAGCGTCATGTCGCCGTAGGCATCATCACCCAGGCAGTTAACCATCATGACATCGGCACCAAGCAGGCTGGCCATCACGGCCTGGTTCGCGCCTTTCCCACCGAACCCCATCTGGAAACGATCTCCGACCAAGGTCTCACCAGCGTCGGGAACGCGATCGGCGAACGCAACAAGATCGATCATCGTGCTGCCCACTACCGCGATCTTCGGATTGTCGCTCACAGATACCACCTCACGCACTCGTTCGCTTCGCTGGTTGTCCAGCACAGCACACCACAAAGGTACCTTAGGTTCGAACACGAAACGTGAATGGAGAACTCATGGAGGTCACACGATCAACAGCCGGCTACTGGTCGGGACCGGTCCTCGGGTCGGTGCTGCCTGTGATCGAGGAGTCCAGGCACGTCCACACCTCGACTGCAGCCATCGAATCCGTGGCCAGTTGGATGGCGTACGAGGATTTTGGCTTTCCTTCTGGTGGGGTTGTCGAAGGTCTCGATATTGGAACCGACCCGAACCATCTCATGGACCTCACGATGCTCGAGACGGCACTCAACTTCGCCTTCACCGACTTCGACTCAGGAGAGAAGTTCAAGGTTGAGCACAACGGACGTTCGTATTCAGATACCGAGGCGATGGTGGTGTGCATCCAGATCGCTCTGGCCAGAGGTGTCCCGCTTCTCGACGGTGCCTACCTCGCCACCGTCACACGGACGAGCCTCGAACACATCTTCTCCGGCAACATCGAGATGCCGATGCTCAACGAACGTGTCGCTATCTTGAACGAGATCGGACAAACGCTGGTGGAGAGCTACGACGGACGGTTCCACACGTTCATCAGGGATTGTGCACCAGCGATGTACGCTGGCGGCGACGGTGTCCTCGAACGGCTCGTCAGCGAGTTCCCCCGGTTCGACGATACGAGCGACTACCACGGCACCGAGGTGCGGATTCACAAACTCGCTCAACTCGGTTTCTGGATGCTCCACCGGGCACTGTACGCGATGGGTGATTGGCAGCTCACGGACCTCGAGGACATGACGACGTTCGCCGACTACATCGTGCCCGTGGGTCTGAACGTCACCGGGATCCTCGAATACCACCCCGACCTCGATCGTCGGATCAGGAATGGCGAAATGATCAGCCGCGACAGCGACGAGGAGATCGAAATCCGTGCCCACACCCTGTACGCCACTGCTCTGCTCACCGACGAGATCAACGCCATCAGACCATTTGACAAGCAGCTCCTGATCCCCCAGATTGACTACCGCTACTGGAGGACCTACCACGCGACCTTCAAGCCGCACCACCTCACCAGAACGGTGATGTACTGACGGGACGTCTCCCGTTCACCGTATTCGGCTTTCCACATTCCATACTCGGCCGGGCACCGCAGAGGTACCGCTTTCTGTGGAAGTGCCTGTCGCCGGTGCTCGGTCCGTGAGCAGAGGTCGGTGCGCTAGTGTGGCGGACGCCAACAACCGCGGGGAACACATGCACGAATCATCCGATTTCACGAACCTGTCCGCAACGACAGTGACCCTTCTTCTCCTACTCGTTCCTGGACTGGCGCTGCTGATCCTGATCGGTCTGAGCTACGCATTTTCGAACTGGTCGTAGACGTCGGGTCAGGAGACACTCCCCGCCTGTCGCGGCACGAGACAGAGAAGGCCATTCTCTGAGGGAAGTGCCTGGTCCCTGCTACGCAGTGCTTGGACGGAGCCTGTCTGTCATCTACCAACGATCGGGTACCAGACCCCATCCCGGAGAACGGACCACGGAGAATGAGCATCGCAATACCGTTTGTGTCACAGGTGTTTGATACGTTGTCATCATGTCCTGGAACACACGATCCGTTGCCGATCTCGAATCAGAACTTGTTGCTGTTGAGGCTGAAATATCCGAGGCCAGAGCCCGCCAGACTGTGTTGGTCAATGAACTCGACAGAGCCCAGGCACCCCAGAGCGATGGGTCCCGTTCGATGGTCGAGTGGCTCCAGTCACATCTCGACGTCGATCATCGAACCGCACGAGACCTTCTGTTGGCAGGGCGCCGTATCGGGCATCACCGCTACCTGTCCTTCCAGCTCGCCGATGGGCATGCGACGTTCCAGCGAACGATCGCTGCACTCAAATACGCAGACACCGGGGCCACCTACGACGAAGTCACGGCAAGTTTCGGACAGGATCTCGACGGTGTTGCCCGCCTCACAGCTCACCGTCGTCGTGTCGCACCCAGACACGAACAAGATACGTTCGTCGGACGCTACTTCACGATGCAACCATCACTCGATGAATCGTCCTACCGCATGCACGGGCAGCTTCCAGGGATCATGGGCCGCAGCCTGGAGAAGGCACTCCACCAACGCGGCGACGAGCTCCCCCAGCCCGCCGAAGGTGAGCCGTCATCACGAGGTCGCCGCAACGCAGACGCTCTCGTCACCATTGCTATGGACTCCCTCGAAGGAACGGACACCGGTACGGGTGCACCAGCACCACTCGTCACGGTGTTCGTCGACGCCGCCCAGCCAACCATCGACACCGACAGGGCAGTCGACACCGCGCAGATCGCGTTCGGACCCATCGTTGGTCCGATCGCTCTCGAAGGGCTCCTGTGCACCGGCCGTATCCAAGTGATCGGGCTCGACGATGGCACACCTGTGGTCACCTCACGCGCAACACGAGCCATTCCGAGAGCGATCCGTCACACTGTCATGCACCGTGACGGAGGATGCACAATCGATGGATGCCGATCGAGGTACCGTCTCCAGCCGCACCACATCACACCGTGGTCCCGCGGCGGTGACCACACGATCAACAACCTCACCACCTTGTGCTGGTATCACCATCACATCGCAATCCACGGTGAGGGATACTGCATCGACCCAGAATCCCCGCCACAGCGCAGACGCCTTGTGCGCAGCGGATGGTCCACGGGGTCAGATCCTCCATAGGTATGTTCATGCCCAGGGCCCACCTTCACACAGAACGAATTTGCCCGCCGTTGAGGAACTGACTCAGTCGATACTCCCAGAGAAGACCGCAAAGGTGCCTGCACCCGTTGCGATGAGTCTTCCGGCATCATCGAGCACCCGGCCTTCGAGATGGATGATCTTCCTGCCGGGCTTGACAACGGTTGCGGTTGCTTCGAGACGACCCGATATCGCCGGGCGCAAGAACCGGATCTGGATCTCGATCGTCGCGCAGAGTTGACCCTCGCCGACCACAGACATGGCTGCTTTGCCCATGGCGGTATCAACCATCGTGAAGACGACCCCTCCATGAACAGATCCGTTCGGATTGAGCAGGTCGCCTGTCACGTCGACTCGGGCGACCGCCCGCCCTACTCCCAACTCCTCGATGTCCATGCCCAGGAAACTACGCAAGGGGAACTGACCGTATGCTTCAAGATCCATGACCAACCCTCGTGTGTGTCGCGTCACCGTACCTGGATGCGTTGGTCAACACGAGCCACGACCCGTGTTTCGCTACGCGCTCACCGCTACCATCAGGCGAGCCAAACACCGAAGGGATTCCGCCTATGGACAAGCAGTACAAAGCCGCACCTGATATGACGATCGATCTCGCCAAAACGTACAAGGCAACGCTCCACACGTCAGCGGGTGACATCGAGATGGATCTGTACGCTGCAGATGCTCCTCAGACGGTCAACAACTTCGTGTTCCTCGCTCAAGAAGGCTTCTACGACGGAGTCATCTTTCACAGGGTCATCCCAGGGTTCATGATCCAGGGCGGAGACCCGACGGGCACCGGAAGTGGTGGACCCGGCTACAAGTTCCGCGACGAAACACACTCCAAGACGTCGTACAAGCGCGGCACCGTCGCAATGGCGAACTCGGGTCCCAACACGAACGGATCACAGTTCTTCATCATGCACGCCGACTACGGACTTCCGAACGCATACACGATCTTTGGAGAGGTCACATCGGGACTCGACGCCGTGGATGCGATCGCTGATGCCCCCAAGGGTGGCCAGGATCGTCCCAACAGCCCGGTGACGATCAACTCGATCGATATCACAGACGCGTAGACCGCTCACTGATAACCGGATTCTGACTGTCCGCTGATAGCTCTCTCTAGGGCCTGCTGATCAGTTGATCGACAGGGGCAAATTCGTCGGTGAGAGGTGACGCGTCGGCGAACCAGGCTCGGGCTGCGTCGGCGAACCAGGCTCGGGCTGCGTCGCCGACCAGGGTGATCTCGCCACCGGGCACGAGCACGTCAATGGCCTCTGCATCGATGGGTTGCATCGAACCGACGAGAACGAAGTTGCCTCCACGCTCACCGTCGAGATACGACTCCGGAGCAACAACGGCAACATAAGGGAACACGTCGGCGATCGTAGCGAGCTCCGCCCTAGCGAACGCAGCCGGGGGATGGTCGATCGTGTTCATCACGTAGAAGCCTGAATCGTCCAGTTTGTCACGCACATCGGTGAGGAACTCCACGGTGGTGAGGTGCCACGGGACAGATCGGCCAGAGAACGCGTCACCCACAACGACGTCAAAAGCGCTGTCCTCAAGACCACGGATCGTCAACCTCGCATCGCCGACCCTCGTGGTGAGCCATGGGCCCGTCTCGAGACCGAGTTGGTCAATCGAGATGTCCTCGAGAGCTGGGTCCAGCTCAAGCACCGTCGAAGACCCGCCACGGGTCGCCTGGTACATGCGCGGCAGGGTGTAGCCGCCCCCGCCGACGAACGCGATATCAAGTGGCCCGCTTGGAGCGATCGTTTGTACGACCGCATCGGTCACGAGGGAGTAGCGAAGCGAGAGATATGCCGGGTCATCAAGATCCACGTAGCTGTTCACGAACGTGTCGAGCACGAGCAGTCGTGCGCTGTCGCGGCCGGGGTCGGTCGTAATACGGACACATGAGTACGCGGTCTCGTAGTCACAGGGTGCAGCGATGGCAGCGGACACGATGAACACACCGATCATCGCCACAACACCGGGGACGATCACGTTTCTGGATCTTCCGAATGCCGCGAACGCACCGAACAGGACCAGGATCGCGCCGACGACCCACGTGATCGGCCGAGAGGGAACTGAGGCGATCAGTATGAATCCCGTAACGAAAGTTCCGAACAGTGCCCCACTGGTCCCGATGGCAGAAAGATTCCCAACCACAGATCCAGTCGTATCAAGAGAGTTGATCAACAGCTTTCCTGCAATGGGAGTGACCATCGAGAGGACCGCTGCCGGTGCGAAGAACCCGATGAACGCAAGAATCACAATCGTCACAGGGTCCTCACCGGTTGCGCTCGCACCAACTACGGTCACGAGGGCAGGTGAGAACACAGCGAGCAGCCCGCCTGCGATGAGTACCGGTCCGAGAAGCTTCGCAGGATCACGGCTGTCCGCAAGCCTGCCCCCAACCCATGCACCCAGAGCGATCGCCGCAAGAACCGTCCCGATGATGCCTGTGAACGTCTGCAGGCTCACACCCACGTAGGGCGCGAGGATGCGGCCAGCAACAATCTCGAGGACGAGAACGGCTGCCGCTGCAACAAACACCACCGCACCGATGAACAAGGACCGCATGCCGGCAGTATGGCTTCCCGTGCGGTCTAGCGTCATGACGGGACCGCGGTAGCCTTCAGGACTATGGATTGGCTGATCGACCCCTTCTCGGAACCGGAATTGCAGAGAGCGCTCGTATCGGGAGTACTCGCGGCGATCGCTTTCGCTGTGATCGGTACCTGGGTTGTTATCCGAGGTATGACCTTCCTCGGAGATGCGCTTGCCCACGGGATCATCCCCGGAGTCGCTCTCGCAATACTCTTCGGATTCAGCCCGGTTATTGGCGCAGCGATCGCTGCCGTCGTGATGATCGCAGGTATCAACTTCGTGCATCGCCAGACGGCCTTTTCCGATGACACCGGAATCGGCCTGCTGTTCGTCGGGATGCTCGCATTCGGTGTGATTCTCGCGACAGCGGAAGGCATGCATCCCGAAGAACTCCTCGCGCTTTTGTTCGGAGATGTACTGAGTATCACTACCGGGGACGTTGTAATGATGGCTGCTATTGCAGGGCTTGCACTGGTGACAACGATCCTGCTTTACCGGCACTTCCTCGTGATGTCATTCAACGAGGAGAAGGCGGAACTCTTCGGCCTTCGCCCCAACGCGACGCATGCAGTCATGCTCGGACTGCTCACGATCGCCATCATCGGATCCTTCCAAACCGTGGGAACACTTCTCGTGTTCGGACTCCTCATCGGACCACCGGCTACTGCCGCGCTTCTCGTGCGCAGAGTTCCAACGATGATGCTCACCGCAGCGGGAATCGGGGCGGCGTCTGTCGTCATCGGTCTGGTGGCCAGCTATCACCTCGAGATTTCGGGTTCGGCAACGATGGCAGTCGTGCCGATCATCGCGTTCTTCGTCGTGCTGACAGCCAAGACGGTCGGAGAGAAACGAAGAGTCACGACAGGAGTATCGGTGTAGGGAAGAACGTAAATCGTACGATCGTAAATCGTAAATCGTAAAGAAGAGGATGGCAGCTTCCGAGCGGTCGATCAACCCAAGACACTCAAGCTAGTTTCCGGACGATGTACGATCGTACGATTTACGACTTACTTTTAGCTTGCTTTTCGCCTCTGGCGATCGCGGATGCGACGACGCATCCTGCGGCGTTCACCCTCGTCGAGACCACCCCACACGCCGGCACCCTGGTTCGTGGCTAGGGCATACTGAAGGCAGGCCTCTGCGACGGGGCACTCAGCGCATATAGCTTTCGCTGCTGCGCTAGCAGGCTCTCCTTCGGTCTCAGGAAAGAACACATCGCTGTCGATGCCGTTGCAGGCGGCGTCACCTCTCCAGCTGACATCGGGTTCAAGTGTGAGTTCAGCCAAAGTCAATGCAAACCATCCTTCTCTCCGAGCCTATATAACGAAATCGAGCGGCGCAGTGTTCCATCTTTCTCGATTCCCCCCCCCAGGGCTGCTAGAACAACCCTGCTCCGGTACTTGTGTCGTCTGTCGTCCACGTTACATCAGAATTCACAGAGATGACACCCTCAACGCGGACAGCAAGCTCCTGGAGCAATCGTGCGTCGGTTCGCGTATCAACGGAGCCATCGAGCTGGACGATGCCATCGACGACTGTGATGGAGAGCTTGTCGGGATCAAGTTGGAGGACACCACCGACGACGCTATCCAAGACCTCCCTGCGTAGATCCTCGTCTGGCCTGGCAAATGCACCCATGACATCGGCACGCGAGATAATCCCACACAGCGTTCCATCGGGTGTGACAACCGGGAGGCGCTTCACCCTCAGTTCCGTCATCATTCGAGCCGCCTCGGTGACGGTGCTGGATCCGTCGATGGTGTGAGGGGTCTTCGTCATGCAGTCCTCAACGGTCTTGGCCTTGGGATGTTCCGCCTCACCGAGGAAATTCGCAAGCAGGCGACGACGCTGACGACCCCACGAGCGATCGGCCTCGGCGCTGACGAAGTCGGCCTCCGTGATAATGCCGATGACTTTTCGGTCGTCATCAACAACAGGGATTCCACTGATACCGGCTTTGACCATCACCCTGGCAGCTTCTTTCAGTGGCTCGTCGCCGCTGATTGTCTTCACCTCAGATGTCATCACGTCGCTGACCTTCACTCGCGACCTCCTTGTAGCGCCTGGTCTTCTCCCCATAGGGTAGAGAAGGATGACGAGCTAGACCAGCCGAGACGGGGAACCGAGAACTCGCCACCAGCACTACAGTACATCCACACACTTCGAGAGCCTTCCAAGGAACATCACGTGCCCCTCAAGGTCACCTATCAAGGACAAGACACGGTTGTTGACGACGGTTCGACCGCTGTCATCGGGTCTGACGCGGCATCAACGATCCGGATCGTACGTCCAGGCATCTCCCGACGCCATGCTGTGGTCTCCCAGAAGCCGTCCGGATGGGTCATAGAAGATGCCGGATCAAGAAACGGGTCCTACCGATTCGGACAACGGTTCGACGCTGTCTTGATCGACTCAACAGAGACCGTGTACCTCGGCCATCCCACCGACGGTGAGAAACTGGTACTGGCTCCGGTCGACGAGGACGGCAAGGAAACATCAGACGCTCCCGCCGTTGAGACCTTCGTCCTCCCGGAGAGTCTCCAGGGCAAGCCATCTGCTACAAAGGCAGCGGCGCCTGCCGCAACAGCAGCAGCGGCAGCGGCATCGAAGACTCCGACGACGACTCCGGCGAAGACAGCAACGCCACCCCCCTCAGGGTCCTCCGCGCCTCCTCCACCGGTGCTCTCGCCGGACCAGGCAGCAGCCCGCAGTCGAGCGCAGAGGACGCCAAGAGAAGTTGAACTCGCAGAACTCACGAACGCTTTGCGGGATCAGATCAATGCCGTCAAGGGCCTTACGTGGTCTGTATGGGCGATGATCGCCGTGACCGCAGCCCTTGCGGTGATGACACTCTTCGTTGGCATCCTCGGTTCGTGACGAGATTCGGCTCGTCAGCTCTCATCATCTGAGTCGCGTAGGAACTTCGCAACCTCGTCCGCGATCTCATCCGCTGTTGGTAGATCCTGTGGAACAGATGAAGTCGTGCCAACACTCAGATCGAGGCCTTCGACAAACTCTCTGGCGTCAGCGCGCTGCTCGAGGATCTCATCGAGTCTGGCCACCTGGTTTTCTGCCTCCTTCGCTACTGTCGAAAGGTCGAACTCGACACCGATCTGTTCGGCGGCCTTCACCAGAAGCGAGTAGATGGCTGGCTCATACGGACGACCAACGTACTGGGGAACCTGCGCCCAGTAACCGATGGCCGGGATCCCCGCATCCTCGATCGCTGCGCGAAACACCGTGCCAGCCGAAGCGGGGACAACGATGTCATCCATGAGCGCCTCGTCCCCCGCAAGGAGAAGTCGCGGGTCTGTGGCCGTGCAGAATGCTGCGGTCGTTGTGGCGTGGCGGACAGGGGCAGGGACCGCACCGAGCGTGACCAGGTGGGACACACCAAGCACGCCCACAAGGTCCGCAAGAGCATCCGAGATGGCGGCCCAGGCATAGTCAGGCTCATTGCCAACAACAACGAGTACATCTCTGCCCTGGGGTCTGACGTGGACGATCTCCATACGGGGCCAGGTCAAGGAGGTCATCATCCCTGACGAGAAACGCAGGATGGGCCGATTCGATCGGTAGTCGAAGATCGAATCAGGGTCAAAGGAAACGATTGTGTCTCCAGATTCCGCCATCCAGTCCGCTGCATCGCTCGCAGCCGACGCAGCATCACCCCACCCTGCGAGTCCCATCACGAGAACCGGAGCATCCATGGGCGGTGGAGGTGACAGGTTGTAGAGCGGCATCGCCTCAGGTTACCCGAAAGGCAGGGAGCCCACAGCGGACAGCGCTTCTCCGTTCTCTGGTATCTGGTATCCGGTATCCGGTATCCGGTATCCGGCTCAGAGGTACAGACCGCTCCCTGTCTCTGACCCACCACTGTCAATGGGCTTCGGCTGACGCATGTGGTCAAGTTGGGCGGTCGCCGCCATCTGCTGGCTGATCAGCGACGCCTGGATGCCGTGGAAGAGCCCCTCGAGCCAGCCAACAAGCTGAGCCTGGGCGACCCGCAACTCGGCTTCTGACGGTGTCCCCTCGTCGATAGGTATGAACACAGCGTCAAGTTCTTCAACGAGGTCGTCAGACAACACTTCCTTGAGTTCGGAGAGTGATCGATCGTAGATCGAACGCAGACGAAGACGGCCCGCATCGTCGAGTGGCGCCTCACGAACTTCTTCGAGCATCGCCCGTGTCATGGACGCGATCCGAATGAGCTTCGACGGTTCAGATACGTGGGGACGTGCCTGACCCGCATCTTCGTCCTCGGAAGGTGCGGGGAGCACTTCGGGAGTCACTGGCTCGTCGTGTGTACTGGTTGGTTGGGAATCCATGTGTAAAGCATACGATACGCACCCGTTTCCCGATACGGGTACGATGGTTCTCACATGTCAGACACCACGACCGAAGAGTCAAAGAAGCAACCGGGGCGAATGCGCACCGTCGGCAAAGTAGTTCTGTGGTCGGCACTTGGACTCATCATCGTCGTCATCGTTGCGGGAACGCTCTTCACCCGATACTCGGTATCGAGAGCGTTTCCTCAGACCGATGGGACGATACAGATCGCCGGCCTCGAAGGCGATGTTGAGATCATCCGCGACACGATGGGGATCCCTCACATCTATGCGGACTCACCACACGACCTGTTCATCGCACAGGGGTACGTCCATGCACAGGATCGATTCTTCCAGATGGACTTCTGGAGGCATATCTCCTTCGGTCGCCTCTCCGAGATGTTCGGTGACTCACAGGTCGATACCGATACCTTCATCCGCACACTCGGATGGGGTCGGCTCGCGGAGCGACAGTACGAGGTGGAGCCTGAAGAGTCGAAGGCGGCACTTGACGCATTCACCCAGGGCGTCAACGCCTACCTCGAAACGCAGTCCCCCTCAGATCTCAGCTTCGAATACTCGATCATCGAACTCCTCAACCATGGATACACACCAGAGCCCTGGACTGGTGCGCAATCTCTTGCATGGGGGAAGGTGATGGCATGGGATCTCGGTGGCAATCTCGGAGCAGAGATCGGCAGGTCGATGGCCCTGGGTGTTCTTCCACCAGAGCGCGTCGCACAGCTGTACCCCCCGTTTCCTGGCGATCGGAACCCGTACATCATCGTTGATGGTGAACAGGCAGAGGCGGGAACACCCGTGGCGTTGAACGCTTCAGTGGACACCGGGGGCGCTCTCGAATCAGCAGCGGCAGCCATCGAAGCCGTCTACAGGCTCACCGGCGGCGGCGAAGAAACGGGTATCGGCTCGAACTCGTGGGTCCTCGGAGGGGAGCACACACCAACGGGGATGCCCTATCTCATGAACGACCCCCATCTGTCCGCCCAGATGCCTTCAATCTGGTATCAGGTTGGGCTCCACTGTCGAGCGGTCACAGACGCCTGCCCATACGACGTTGCCGGATTCTCGTTCGCAGGGGTTCCCGGTGTGGTCATCGGCCACAATGCTGACATCGCCTGGGGGTTCACCAACGTGGGCCCCGACGTTCAGGACCTCTACATCGAGAAGATCAACCCTGCCAATCCCGACCAGTACGAGGTCAACGGCCAATGGGTGGACATGGACATTCACACGGAGACGATCGTTGTCGCAGGCGGCGAGAATCAGGAGATCACCGTACGGTCAACGCGCCATGGACCGGTGATCTCAGGGGTGTATGAACCACTCGAGGACTTCGACCTGTCGGGTGACGATTCATCGACGGACTATGCGATCGCGTTCAAGTGGACGGGTCTCGACGAGGGGCTTCCCTCCGTGGCACAGCCCGTACTCGGCATCAACCAGGCATCGAACTTTGATGAGTTCAAGGAAGCTGCGCTTCTCTTCGCCGTCCCTTCCCAGAACATGATCTATGCAGACACCGAAGGCAACATCGGCTACGTCGTTCCAGGCAACATCCCGATCCGGAAATCGGGGGACGGAACACTGCCTGTACCAGGCTGGACCGATGACCACGAGTGGACGGGATTCATCCCCTATGACGAGTTGCCATGGCTCTTCAACCCTGAATCCGGGTACATCGTCACTGCGAACAACGCCGTCATCTCGGACGAGTACCCGTACCTGATCACGAAGGACTGGGACTACGGGTACAGGGCGAGACGGATCGTCGATCTCGTCACCTCGAACTTCGGGATCCCCCTCGACGATCACAAGAGAATCCAGTTCGACAGCTACGACTTGAACGCGGAGCGAATCCTCCCGTACCTGGGACCGGCAATCGCCTCATCGGGCATCGACATCACCGACACGAGCCGGGTCGCGATCGACAATCTCGAGGCATGGGATCTCCAGGACTTTGCAGACAGGCCAGGTGCCGCTGTGTGGAACGCGACGTGGAGCCACCTTCTCGCCGTGACGTTCCAGGATGAACTGCCCGAGTCGATCTGGCCGGAAGGCAATTCGCGATGGTTCGAGGTCGTGGGCACGATGCTCGAGAATCCGAACGACCCGTTCTGGGACGACGTGACCACTCCAGAACGAGAAACAAGGGATGACATGCTCGTCGCCGCGTTCGTCGCCGCCATAGATGAGTTGACAGACACCTTGGGCTCCGATGCGTCCACATGGACCTGGGGCGCGCTCCATGAGATGACCTTCATAAACCAATCACTCGGGATGTCTGGCATTGCTGTCATCGAGGATCGGTTCAACCGCGGCCCGTACCCCGCAAGTGGCAGCAAGGGCGTCGTCAACGCCGTTGGATGGTCGACCGTTGAGGGCTTCGAAGTGAATTGGCTTCCCTCGATGCGGATGCTTGTGGATCTCGAAGATTTCTCGAACTCTTTGGCGATCCACACAACAGGCCAGTCTGGCCATGTCGACGATGAACACTACGACGACATGATCCCGCTGTGGCTCAACGGAGAGAACATCCCGTTCCTGTGGGAGAGAGCCGACATCAGAGCAGACGCCCAAGCAACCCTGAATCTGACACCGTAGAAGAGGTACTTGGAGGATGCGCGGATAGGGCCCAGAGTGCCCTCCGATCTAACTTCTCCCCCGGCCTTCGCGGGGGAGATGCCGAGGAACGAGGCAGAGGGGGAAACCCAAGTCGTTCGACTTGCCTCAAGCGCCTGCCTCAGAAGGAAACCCGCAAGGAAAGTGGAACCTCCTGGCATCCCCCCTCCGACCTCGCTGCGCTTCGCCCACCTCCC
>Ga0190293_1000209_pt1 | contig 20703 bp, 18 predicted proteins | sample 48693001_MG_FD_161671 | JGI IMG/M metagenome (GOLD analysis project Ga0190293, IMG submission 161671) | Hydrothermal vent microbial mat bacterial communities from Southern Trench, Guaymas Basin, Mexico - 4869-30-0-1_MG | ecosystem: Environmental > Aquatic > Marine > Hydrothermal vents >...
AGCACAGCGAAAACATGTAAGGTGCACTGATTTGTGAACGCCCGGCATGGACGTGAACTAATGGGGTGAAAGTCCCCTATACGTGAATCCTGTAAATAAGTCTTTAGAATTATTAGCACAAATATTAGTCGAAGACAAGGGAGTTGCTGCGGGGCGAGGCCTGAAGGAAGCCTGAGTGCAAAGCTATGAATCGACAGAAGTGACACATAAGCGACACAAACCGGCATGACGAATCAGTGGTTAATTGATAACGACGATCCTACTCTTTCGCGTTATCAGACCCCTTTATCTATATTTTTATTTATGACATTTGCAGTATTAATGGCTCCTTTATAGGAGCTTGAAATGATAAAAACGAAAAGTCTTCGCAATGAATCATCATCGTCAACGTTTTTAATGCTTTCAGTCCGTTGAACGGTGCTCCAGATTGGTACAATGACCCCTTCTTTTTTTTTCGGGCTAAACAGAAGCTCTTTTCCAATAAATTTATCAATGAATTTTCCGAAATCGAGAGTTTTCTTTGTCCGGAAAAAAAACCAACAAAACAGCCCAACAGATTGATCTGATAGCTTTTTGTGTAGTGAATCAATAAAATAGAAGAACGAATGGCGTGCGTTTAGTTCAAGCATGGGAAACAAACGCCCATCCAGAAGAATTAGAGCATCACATCGGACTGGACCATGGTATTGATATCTTTCCCGCAATTCACCGGTTAATACAGTTGAGGTCCTTTTAATCTCATTCAGATATTTATCCTCAAGTTTTGCGGGATAAACGTAACCATAATCATTTCCTCGCTTATCCGCTAATGCCAGCCGAGGGATGATGGGGTGCGATATTTGGCCATCCTTATCAACATGAAATTCATAAGAAATTGTAGTCGCCTCGGGAACCCACAGACTTGATGACCTTGCTAAAATGGGTAAACCTATAAATATCAATAAGTGCTTGAACCTTTTATCAGCATGTAAAGAAATAGGTATACATTGTGACGTTTCTATCCAGATCGGTCTTCCTGGAGAAACCTATTATTCAATTGTCAAGAAGATTCAATGGCTTGAAGCCAACGGACTCCAAAAAAACAGTTTTTTTTCCATAGCAGCGATCTGGCCGGAGACACCGTGGGCAATTGCCTATGGGGTCGATTCTGACTATTTTGAACCGACGGTTGAAAAAGAAGGACTAGAAGCAAATGGATTGTATTATTTCAAGCCAGGAAATCCTCAGATCGAAAGGTATTTTTCGAATTGCTCAAGCAACTTTCATTTCATTGATGAAGAAACAGCTATCCGTATTAAATACTATCTAATGGACGCCGGGTTTATTAAGCGGTTTGATTAATAATTCCCACGTACCTCAGGGAATGTTCGTGCCTCTTAAAACAAATTTGTATTGATATCCATTTTCCCATGTAAAATACCTATGATATCAATATGGCTACCAGATTGCAGATAGAAAATAATGTGTTTTTTAACAGGAAATGAATAATAATTAAGATTGATTTCGGGTCTTTGCCTTCCAAGCTCCGGGTTAGCAGCAAGTCGTTCAAGTTTGCTCTCAATATCCAAAAGATATTTTTCCGCCTGCTTCTCTCCCCAATTTACAATTGTATAGTTCCAGATTTCCAGCAAATCAGATTTAGCCGCTGGAGTGAGACGATAATCAGGCATTTTTTGCCTCTGTAATAATATCACTTACAGACTGACTAACAAACTTTCCCTGCACAGCTTGAGAAGCACCAACTGCTAATTTTTTTTGTAACACCTCAAGTTTCATATACTGTACCAATTTCTCATTACTATCCCAGAAACGCAAAGCATCACGTATTACCTCGCTGGCATTGTTATAATAACCTGATGCTACTTTTTGTCTTATACCAGCTTCAAGTTCCGGCGTTAATGAAATATGCATATTGCACCTCCTTGTATAAATAATCATAACACTAATACAAACATTGTCAATCCTTGTATGCTTATGTCAAAATATCAACAACTAAAATGCTACGGATAAACCGTAGTGTCTTACGATCAAGTTGGCATCGTCGGCACCCCGGAGCAAAACCCCTTTCGCGGCTCAATTTTTGTTATAGTCTTTATGCCGACCGAACCATTTGACAAATATTATATGTTCCCGATTTAGGCATGTCAGCAAGTTTCCTATTTTGGGAACATCTATTATTTCAAGGGGACTTTTAAATGTGCGGCTGGAAAATTGAGGGAACAAATCAATCTGCAGTTGTTTCGAGCTATCTGTCGAATAACAAGTAACGGGAATTAATTATCGCCTGAATTGAGCGATTTTTATCTCGATCTGCACCGATCTCTTACGGATCGAGGGTTTGCAAAAAGCCTCGACAGATCCACGGGTATGCCTGTGTTTTTTGCGAACCCTTCTCCATCAAGATCTCGGCACACCTCTTCGGGAAAAATCGCTCAGTTCAGTATTGTTTTCACCCTGCTGATTCCTGAGATAGCCGTCTCCACTGGCCAAAATGGATTTGTAATGATCTCGAAAAAGTGGGCCGTCGTATTGGGATTACCATCCCCACGTGAGATAATCATGAATCGAATTGGCTGCTGCTCTGCCGGCACCCATGGCCAGAATAACGGTAGCCGAACCCGTCACGATATCGCCACCGGCCCAGACCCCTTTTTTGCTGGTTTTTCCGGTGGATTCATCCGCTACGATATATCCCCACTGATTGAGTTTCAGTCCTTCTGTGGACCGTGTCAGCAACGGATTAGCGTTGGCACCCACGGCAATGATGACCAGGTCGCAGTCCATTTCAAATTCCGAGCCTTCTATGGGAATAGGCCGGCGCCTGCCCGACGCGTCGGGTTCACCGAGCTCCATTTTCAATCCTTCCATACCCACGACACGTCCTTTTTCGTTGCCCATAAACTGGGTCGGTGCTGTGAGAAAATGAAATTCGACACCCTCTTGTTCCGCATGGTGAACCTCCGCCCCCCTGGCTGGAACTTCCTCGCGCGATCGTCTATAGACAATAATCGATCTTTCCGCGCCCAGTCTCAGGGCAGTGCGAGCCGAGTCCATGGCAACGTTTCCGGCGCCCAGCGTGACAACCTTTTTCCCCTGGATAACCGGCGTGTCGTATTTCGGGAAAAGATATGCCTTCATGAGGTTGGAGCGGGTAAGGTATTCGTTTGCCGAGAAGATACCGATCAGATTCTCACCCGGCACGTTTAAAAAGCGGGGCAATCCTGCCCCCACGCCCAGAAAGACGGCATCATAACCATCTTCAAACAGTTCCTCTATGGTTACAGATCTTCCCACAACTGCATTGCAGTCCAATTTGGCACCCAGTTCCTCAAGTCCCGCCACTTCTGAAAAAACGATTTCTTTGGGAAGTCTGAATTCCGGGATGCCGTAGACCAGAACCCCGCCGGGCTTGTGAAATGCCTCGAAAATAGTGACATCATGGCCCTTTAGAATCAAATCACCGGCCACCGTCAAACCCGATGGGCCGGAACCCACCACGGCAACCCTTTTACCCGTAGAATCAGCCTTTGTCGGCAGCTCTGCTTTTTTGTGTTTTCGTTCATAATCGGCCACGAACCGTTCCAGATTTCCAATGGCCACGGGCTCTCCCTTTTTGCCCACAATGCATTTTCCCTCGCACTGTATTTCCTGGGGGCAGACCCGCCCGCAAACAGCGGGAAGCCCATTCTTTTCCCAGATTTTTTTTATCGCACCCGTGAAATCCCCTTCCTTGACAAGGCTTATAAACCCGGGGATGTCGATTTCCACAGGACAACCCTCCACGCAAGCCGGCTTCTTGCATTGCAGACACCGTCCCGCTTCTATAATGGCCACGTCAGGATTCTGACCCACTGGTACTTCCTCAAAATTTCTTGCCCTGATAGCCGGTTCCTGTTCGGGCATAGGTTGCCTGGGTACTTTTTCTTTTTTGACCTTTTTTCTTTCCGTCACTCCCATAATCTCCTCCACCGATTAAATCACTATTTAATTTTTTCATCAAATTTCATCCTAAGTTGAGCGATTGTCGAGATTGCCGTAGCTACAAGGAAGATGCTGTTCCGCTATAGTGAACTATGCGGTATGGCATCTGACGCCGTAGATGCGGTAAGATCGGCAATCCCAACGGGTTTCAAATTTTAAGAATTCAAATGAAGCAAATCCTTTGAAATTATTTCTAAATCCCATATTCTTAAAATTTGAAACGCTCATCTTAGGTTTATGTAATATGCAGGTATCAGGTCCCTCTCACCTTACAATAATGATCGTAGCTGTTCTTTTCATCTTCCGTATAGGCCTGAAGTCGAAGCATGAGTTCATCGAAGTTGACCTCATGGCCATCAAATTCAGGTCCGTCCACGCAGGCAAATCGTGTTTTGCCACCGACGGTTACACGGCATCCACCACACATGCCCGTCCCGTCTATCATAATCGGATTCAGGCTGACCATCGTCTTGACATTGTAGGTTTTGGTGATATTGGACGTGGCCTTCATCATGGGCACCGGACCAATGGCAACCACGAGTTTGACGTCACCCTCATCCAGAATCTCTTTCATGACTTCGGTTACAAAACCGTGGTGGCCATATGAGCCATCATCCGTACATACGCGCAGGTCATGTGATGCCGATTTCATCTGCTCTTCCATAATGAGTAGATCCTTTGTTCTTGCCCCGATAATACAGGTTACCTGGTTGCCGATCTCCTTGAGTGCCCTCGTAATGGGATGCAGCACGGCAACGCCTGTTCCTCCTCCGACGCAAATGACCTTGCCCAATTTTTCGAGATGGGTCGCTTTCCCAAGGGGGCCGATGACATCCTGGTATCCATCGCCCACCTGGATATCCCTGAAAAGAGCCGTCGATTTCCCGACCACCATATAGATAACGGTAATCGTGCCTGCTTCAGGATCGGCTTCCGCCATGGTGAGTGGTATGCGTTCACCGGTTTCATTGGCTTTCAGAATAACGAACTGGCCGGGCTTGGTCTTTTTGGCGATGGCGGGTGCTTCGATTTCATTGAGTATGACCGTTCCTTCGGCCATCTCTTCCCGTCTGACAATTTTAAACATATTATCCTCCAAGACTCAGATTAGGTGTTAATAAATCATGCGTTTATACGACCGTTAAATCAATCATATACTCATAATGAAAGCAACCATAAAATCGGATCGAAATTTTGTGATTCTCACTTCAAAAGACAAATAATATTCGAGATTATAACCAATAAATTAGGTAACCCCGAAAGCGGATGGGTGATCCCTGTGCGAAAGTGAAACTGTCTGAGGTCCATAGAGCCCGTTATGCCGAACAGCCGTAAATATAACCAGATAAACGCATCCGGCATTCAAAATACAAAATTCATCTTAAAGATATGGCCCTGTTCGGCATTACGGTCTCTTGGGAGCGAGTTTTTCACGTTCGCACAGGGATTATCCGTCCGCGATACCACCAACCTTCTTTTGAGTTATAATCCCGAAAATATTTATTGCTTAGTCACAAGCGTTGTTTTCAATTTGAACTATTGTAACCCTTGAAAATATGCTACAAATACATAAGCGGGTAAACCTTTCGCCATAGTAGCGACAACATCGCGTTTCATAAAATCGTGTAACGATTTTACGGTCGGAATCAAACCATGAAACTTTTTGACAGCCATTGCCATCTGGACGACCGCTCCTATCAAAACGATCTGGAGGCCGTAATGCATCGTGCAAAACAGGATGGCATCGAAAACATGATGACGGTGGGTATTGACCAGAAGACTTCTATCCGTGCCATTGAAATCGCCGACAAATTCGACGGAATATATGTATCCGTCGGTGTTCACCCGCATCGGGCATCGTCCTGTTCAGACCTGGTCATGGAAACGCTGACAGACCTGGCAAAAAATCCCAGGGTATGCGCATGGGGGGAAACCGGCCTTGATTTCAACCGTATGTATTCCCCGAAAGCTGATCAGGAGAAGTGGTTTGTTCGACAGGTTCAGACGGCAGATGAACGACAACTGCCCCTGATCCTGCATGAACGGGACAGTCATGGGCGGCTCCTGGAAATACTGAAATCCCATCCCAATAAGGATCGCCGTGGTGTGGTTCACTGCTTCAGCGGCAACCGACCAGAACTGGATGACTATCTTGACCTGGGGTTTTTCATCGGAATCACCGGCATTCTGACCCTTCAAAAAAGGGGCACCGATTTGAGAAACCTGGTCCAACATATCCCGTTGGAAAGGCTCCTTATTGAAACCGATGCGCCTTACCTGACACCGGCTCCCCAGAAGAACAAGACCCGCCGGAATGAACCTGCTTTCGTCAAGTCGGTGCTTCTCAAACTTGCAGAAATCCGTAACCTGGGTCCTGAGAATCTGGCCGATATTACTTACAGCAATGCCAGGCGCCTTTTTAACATCACAAACGTATCGGTTCGTTAACATATCTACGCTGTTGGGAAATATCCCCATCGGGGAGCAGATCACATGATTACTTATGATGGCAGGAGGTAAATAATGAAATGGAAAAACATGACCATTTTCGGAAGCGGATTTATATTTTTGCTGACTATCACAATAGGTTTTTTATACCCTTTTTGTGTTTTCGGGAACGAACAGTTTGAAGCGGCTGTTACACAATCGGTAAACAAAAAATGGACCGGTGATTTTGAACAAATGGTTCAAAAGCGGGCTATTCGGTTTTTGATTCCGTATAGCAAAACATTCTATTTTTTTGACAAGGCCACTCAGCGTGGATTAACGTATGAAATGGGAAAGGCGTTTGAAAAATCGATCAACAATCAATTGAAAACGCGTCATCTGAAAATCCATGTTGTTTTTATTCCCACATCAAGAGAAAGGCTTATACCTGCTTTATCAGAAGGTTTGGGCGACATTGCCGCAGGTAATTTGACAATAACGGACAAACGAACGCAACAGGTTGATTTCTGCGATCCTTTTTTAACTGGTATCAATGAAGTTCTGGTTACCGGTTCAGGGCATCCGCCTGTCAACACCATCTCAGATCTGAGTGGCAAGGAGATTCATGTCAGAAAAACGAGCAGCTATCATGAAAGTCTTGAACAGGCCAATAGGACTTTGTCGGCTGCCGGCAAGCCGACTATTAAAATTATCGAAGCGAACGAAAATCTCGAGGATGAAGATCTTTTGGAAATGGTCAATGCAGGTCTGATTCCCATGATTGTCATTGACAGCCACAAGGGCCAGTTCTGGGCTCTGGTTTTTGAAAAAATCAAACTTCATCCTGAAATTAAGTTCAGGGAAAACGCAAGAATTGCCTGGGCAATCCGAAAAAATACGCCTCAACTGAAAAACGTGATCAATGGCTTTGTCAAGGTTAACAAAAAAGGGACCTTGATGGGGAATACTCTTTTCAACCGATATCTCAAAAGTACCAAATATGTAAAAAACCACCTTTCCGGTGAAGACAGAAAAAGGTTTGAAAATGCGATCTCTTTTTTTAAAAAATATGGTGATCTTTATGATTTCGACTGGTTAATGCTTGCCGCGCTTGCCTATCAAGAGTCAACGATCGACCAAAGTAAAAAGAGTCATGCCGGGGCTATTGGTGTGATGCAAATTCTGCAGACAACGGCCAACGACAAGAACGTAAATATATCGGAAATTGATGAAATCGAACACAATATCCATGCCGGTACAAAATATCTTAAATTTATGATTGATAGGTATTTTGATGACCCCGGTATTGACAGGCTCAACAGAGTGCTGCTCACATTTGCTTCCTATAATGCCGGTCCTGCCAAAATTTCCAAGCTACGCAAAGAAGCCAAATCCATGAATTTAGATCCAAATGTCTGGTTTGATAATGTTGAAGTAGTTGCAGCCAAGAGAATAGGCCGGGAAACCGTTCAATATGTGGCTAATATTTTCAAATATTATATTGCGTATACGCTCATTTCAAACCAGAAGGAAGGAAAGGATGTGTGGCTCTTATCGGACGATATTAAATAGGCTTTATTGGGACAGGAGATGGGTAACGGCCTTTTCCAGACCGTCAATGGATAGCTCGTACATGGGGAAAATATTGCCGATGGCCAGAATGGTTTGTGTATAGTCCCACATGTTTCTGGATATGGGATTTAACCAGACACAATGCGAAAAAGTGTCTGCCAGGAACTGGAGACAGTCGATACTCCGTTTTCCGCTTCGTTCCTCCAGGTGGATCGAACCATCCGCAGCCATGAGTTCATAGGGCGCCATACTGGCATCACCCACGATAATGATGCGCGTTTCCGGATCGATCCGGGTAAGATTTTCCATTCTAAAGGGTTTTTTATAACGGGGTGCATCTTCCCACAGGGTGCTGTAAATGGTGTTATGAAAAAAATAGGTTTTTATGTCCTTGAACTGCGCCCGGGTATAATCAAAGAGCGTCTGAACCACCGATACATAGGGATCCATGGACCAACCACCATTGTCGATGGCTATAATCACCTTCAGCCGATCTCTCATATCCCTGTCAAATACGATTTCGATTTCACCGGCATTCTTCATGGTCTGATAGATCGTCTCGTCGATGTTGACCTGGTCTTTTGGTCCCACCGGCACCAGGTTGCGCAGCCTTTTGAGTGCTTCACCCATCATGGCCTGGGTGAGGGGGCCACTGAGGGAGTAATCCTTATATCGCCTGTCCATGGCCACCTTGACGGCAGACCTGTTTCGTGACACACCACCCACACGCATTCCCCCCGGATGATACCCGGAGTGTCCCACCGGCGACGTGCCGCCGGTTCCTATCCATTTGCTGCCCCCGTGATGTTCCTCGGTCTGCTCCTTGAGGCGATCCTTGAAGTATTCGATCAATTCTTCCGGCGAGAGGTTCTTCAGGTCTTTTTCATCGATGCCAAGTGCATCGGCGATCTCCTTGGGGTTCTTTAACCAGGAATCCAGAAGTGCTCTGGCCATTTCATCCAGCTCGAAACCTTCATAGTCCGGCATTTCAGCCCCTTTGAAGTGGTGGGCAAACACCTGGTCGAACAAATCGAAATAGCGCTCACTCTTGACCAGAATCGTCCGGGCGGACGTATAGAATTCATCGAGTGATCGAACAAGCCCCTTGTCCAATGCCTTATGAAGTGTCAAAAAGGCTGTTGGGCTCACCGGAACACCGGTTTCTTTGAGTTTGTAGAAAAAGTCGATAAACATGTAATCACACCTCAAAATATCGTATAACAATTTTATTTTGCGGTTATCTAAAAAGCTCAAGTAATACTGCGTACAGAAGTCTGCGGGGGTTCGTTTTAAAGTCGGGCAACTGTCTGAGATCGTTAGGCGCCGTTAGGCCCGCAGCATAAACAAAATGGTTACAAGGATATAACCAGTCGTTTTTTATAAATATATTTAAATACGACTGGCAGCGGCGGGTCTTACGGCGCCTTAGGAGCGAGTTTTGGCCGACTTTAAAGCGAATTTCCGCAGACCGCCTAGACAGTCCAGCTTGAGTTTTACGGATAACTGTTTTATTTTAAAATAGTCTTCGACGCTCCGTCTGCTGTAACGCCTTGCCGTAATCCTGACTTTTCTTGAACAGCACGCCTAAAAACGGCACCGCCCCCTTCAAGAGCTTTTTCGGTCTAAAATCCGGATCTGCATCCAGAGCCCGAATCCAGTTGATCAATTCCCGGGTTGCCGGACGTTTTTCCACGGCATCCAACTCCCGAAGACGATAGAATGTATCAATGGCGGTTTCGACCAGATCGGAATCAAGATTCGGAAAATGAACATGGATAATCCTGCGCATCATTTTTGGGTCCGGAAATGCAATGTGATGGAAATTACATCTTCCCAGAAATGGATCGGACAGGTCTTTCTTTGCGTTTGAGGTAATGATAATCACCGGCCGATGTTTGGTCTTTACAACCTTGTCGATCTCAATGATATCAAATTCCATCTGATCCAGGACATCGAGCATGTCATCCTGAAAATCGGTGTCCGCCTTGTCGATTTCGTCGATGAGCAGAACGGTCCTGACATCCGCTGTAAAAGCCTGGCCAATCTTACCCATCTTGATATAGTCCTCTATATTACTCACATCCCTTGTCGAGTCGCTGAATCGACTGTCATTGAGCCGTGTGAGTGTATCGTACTGATAAAGTGCCTCCACAAGCTTCATGCTCGATTTCACATTCAAAACAATCAGCGGCATTTGAAGACTCTCTGCAATCGCGTATGCCAGCATGGTTTTCCCGGTGCCGGGCTCCCCTTTTAACAGCAGCGGCATTTCAAGTGCCATGGAAACATTCACGATACTCGCCAGCTCCTCGTCCAGCACGTATTGTGTTGCACCGATAAATTTTTTATTTTTTCCCGTATCAAGCATACTGTTCCTCTCTTCTGATTTTGTCCGAAACACCCTTCGTCAACCTTAAAACCTTTTCAGCATGCCCAAGCGTGAGGGCGCCGGTTCCACAACTGGGTGTAATTAAAGATTGCCCTAAAACAACCAATGGGTCAATCCCCAAGGCGAATAAACTCTCTATTTTGTATCTGAACTGATCCGATAGGGAGGTTACCGTCTCCTTTTCAATATCGTCCGCATGAACCGTGGGAACAATTCCCCAGGCCAGACATTTTCCCGCGTTCATGAAATCGACGACGGCTTCCTGATAAAGAATCAAGCGATCGAAATAGGTGTATGCATCAAAACTGATTATCCCGGCACCCGTCTCCATCAACATGGACCAGTCTGTATTGGCACAAACATGAATCCCTGCCAAACCGCCCGCATCGTGAATCGCACCAATAAGCTCCGACAGACAGTCAACGATGACTTCCCGTGAAATACTGATGAACTCGGAAGTCCCGAAACCTGCCAACGCAGGTTCGTCTATGAAAAAAATCACCGGGAACCCTTTTGCCGCCAGTTGTTCCACCTGCCATCTGGCTTTCATGGATAACAACTTTACGGTCATATCCCGGAGAACATCATCATGAAAAATTGCCATGCCTGCCGGGTCTTTAATCGCTGTTCCAAGGGTGAAAGGTCCTGTTATCTGCCCTTTGACAGCTCTGGGCGCTTCAGTCAGGCGACCGAGTCGTTCCATAAAGGCAAAAAATCCCCGGGCGGTTTCCGGTGACAAGGCAAACAACACATTATCCAGGTCCGCAGAATGCGATGCTGCATTAAGGTAGGTTTCATAAAACCGGAGCATCTCATCCTGGAACGCCACATCTGCATTGTCCACATACAGGGAACCCTGGCGTCTTTTTAAACCGGGTAGCCCGGGTGCGAACTGAGCGACCATTCCTTCTCTTTTATCCCCGCCGGGCATCTGCGACCAATTCGGGATGGCAGGCGAATACGCCATGACAAGGTCAAATGCCTTATCGTCGTCCATTTTCGGGAGACTCCCAAGAAACAATGGCAGGCAGTCTGCGTTGAATGGTATTTTCCTCAATTCAGGTCCTTATCCTTTCTTGTTCTATGCTAATGCAGTTGTTGCCCACAGAAGGCATTTCATAGTAGAAGTCGAAACAAAGCGCAACAGGCAATTGACACTACCAGACCTCGATGCTATAATATTTTTTGATTTTGCGTGATGCGCAGCAAGGGGGCGTTCATGGCCGATATCATAGCCATAGATAAAAAAAGGAAAATAAAAGACAACGAACGATCCGACCTGATTCGAATGCACAAAATCATGGCGGTCAGAAAGGTCTTTCACTGTACACACTGCGCTTCCAAGTGTGAAAAATGCGGTTCACAATTGGGTGTCGACCCGATTAAAGAACAGGCAAAGCAACAGAACCGGCATATCCCATACAATTTCTGTGAAAGCTGTTCGGAAGAATACATAGACTATATTGAGCGGTTGAAGGGCAATGGCAATCCAGCGTATTACTGGCACAACGATGCCTGGCTTGACATCTGGCAAAAATGGATCCATTATCAACAAGCAATAGATACCTTTCTAAAATCAAAGGAATTTACCCGGCTTTTGCATGAATTGAAGCAAGGCGGGTCGATTTAACGTAACAGGAGGCGTACATGTTTGGAATAGGAATGCCTGAACTCATCATCATACTCGTCATTATTCTTATCATCTTTGGGGCCGGAAAACTGCCTGAAATAGGCGGTGGAATGGGAAAAGCCATTCGAAATTTCAGAAACGCCACCTCCAAATCCGACAAAGAAGAAACAGATAAAATCGAGGAAAATAAAGAATCCTGATTTTTCACCCAGTGCCGGTACTGACAAACGACCTTCGGATCCGTACCGGCAATTTTTTTGTCTGAATGAAAGGATGCATGGATTCGTCGCGTATCTTGCCCGCCATCTCATTCCATGAGACCGATGCCAAAACTCTATGTAGAAGAATATACCAAATCATTATCAGGAAAACATGTCTTCATCGCTTGCAGGGAAGGCATTTTGAGGGACCATTTCTCCGATATCATTGCGGACATAAAATTCCTGAACCGCCAAGGTGTTTTTACCACGCTGTTCCATAACATTTCGAATCGATTCTCCAACCAGAAACACTTTCGCGAAATTGCCAGCCGGCTACCTGAAACACGTGTGGTCAAGGTACTTCCTGAAATCAATTTTTATAATCATGTTCTTGAATACCAGGACCCTGTTTTTAAAATCATATTCCTGGAAAGAAAGTATCTCGTCGACAAGAAAGGCTTGAAAATAAATGCCATCACGACCCAAAGAGTCCGGCAATCTATTGGCGGATATGGTGACCTTATCGGAAATGTCAATTTCAAATCTATTCTGGAAATGATCTGCCAGAGGATCGATCATGGAAACATAGACAGAGTGCATATTCTTCCGGCTGGTCGGCATACCATCAAGCATGAACTTTTTTCCATCGAAGGATCCGGTACGCTGATAGCGAATAACTATGAGGAAGCGTTGCTAAGGGTATCCGGTGAGCACGAAGCCCAAATTGTCGCCGGCATTCTCAGTATGTACAAGCGGGAACGATTTCTCAAACCACGCAACCTGCAGTATATTCTTAACAGTATGTCCCGATTTTATGTATCGAAAATCGATGGCATTATCGTGGGCTGTGTGGAACAACTCGATATAGATGCTGAAACGGTTGAACTCGGGGCGCTTGCCATATCTGCCCGATTCCGAAATCAGCGCGTGGGCAATTTTACCATCAATGCGTTCGTTGACCGGATGGCCCGGAAAGGCTACAAACGATTTATCTCTTTCACAAATAACCCCCTACTCCAGAAACTCTATCGCGGGCTCGGATTTGAAAAGCGAAAGACAACGCTGTATCAAACCCGCCAGGAACAATCCCCTGGAGTGGCAATGTTTATAAAGGAAATATAAATTCGTAGAACGAATTTATTAAGACAAAGGAATTGGTTTTGTTCACATCCATCGAAGAAACAGAAATCCGGTTAAAGGACGCAGCCTATATCTGTTCCAGCGAAATTGCGACTGTCGTCTTCCTGTCGGCGGCAACAAACAAGCCGATCCTCGTGGAAGGACCCGCCGGTGTCGGAAAGACCGAACTGGCTAAAGCCGTCTCCAGATGCCTTGGATGGGACCTTATTCGACTGCAGTGCTACGAGGGCCTGGATGAAGCCAAGGCCCTTTATGAATGGGAATATGCCAAGCAGCTTCTCTATACACAAATGATGAAAGAAAAAATCAACGAGGTCATCGGTGGTGCTGTAACGCTGACGGAAGCAGCCGATAAAATCGCAGCCCAGGAAGATGCCTTCTTTTCAGAAAGATTTATTCAACCGCGTCCATTGTTGAAAGCCATCTCTTCGGAAAAACCAGTGGTGCTTCTATTGGACGAGGTGGATAAGTCAGACCCGGAATTCGAAGCTTTTCTGCTGGAAATTCTGAGTGATTACCAGATCTCCATACCCGAGATCGGCACACGCAAGGCAGTACACATCCCCTTTGTCATCTTGACATCCAACAACTACAGGGATATGAGCGATGCCCTCAAAAGACGATGCCTTCACCTGTACATTGATTATCCGGACAAGGATCTCGAATCCAGGATCGTGAATTTGAAAATTCCCGCTATCCAGCAGAAGCTGTGCAACCAGATTGTTGAATCGATCCAGGCCATCAGGACCATTGATCTGAAAAAGAAACCTGCCATCTCCGAGACGCTCGACTGGGCCAATGCACTTATGGCGCTTCAGGTGGAAGACCTGTCCAGCGATGTGGTTCTGAAAACATTGAACGTTATTGTCAAACATCGCTCGGATGCCGACATGGTTAAAGAGAATCTTGCGCTGGTATCTCGTAGAATTGGTTAAAGAAAGGGTCCAAGGGGCCGAGGATTCAAGGGTTCAAGTGTTGCTGACAGCTAAAAGCAGATAGCAGCATCCCAGCTTCCAAGCATTATAGCTTCCCAGCATACAAGAGAGGGTTCACTTCGTGTCACTCAGATCCTTGACCCCTGGAATCCTTGGACCCTTCAATTAAACAGCTCTTTTGGAGATGATCCATATGCAAAATCTTATTCTTAAATTTGTTGATTCCGCAAGGGCGGCGGGCCTGCGAATATCGACATCTGAAACACTCGACTGCCTCAATCAGCTTCAGCATATCGATCCCTTAGAGGAATCCCAATTTTCGCGGACGCTGCGAGCCAATTTTGCCAAGAGCCACCGGGACCAGCACCTTTTCAACCACCTGTACGACCTCTTTTTTCATGAGCTGCGGGATAATGAAAATCTCAGCGGTTCCGAAAAAATTTCCCATATCAAGAATGAGATCAAAATTCGACTTAAAACCGATATGGGTAATGACGGTCCCATGGTACCCATCATCGAATTTTTAGATGGTAATCCGGCAAACTATCTCCAACGACTCCGGCAAATCGAATCGGAAGGCACCGGCACCACCAGGGGAGTCGGTTCCGGCTTTGGCGGCATGGTCAGACGGCTTGATATCATGCTCGCCATCAACCGGGCAGGCGTATCCGTCTCTCAGTTTCTTGCTAAAAACCGCACCAGGATCCATTGGGAAACCCGCCAGGACATCGAGACGCATTATCAACAGCGAAGGGACAGCGCCCTTCGGCTCTTGACTGGAAACCGTACCAGCGGAAACAAGCGGCAAAGAACACGAAAATCGTATGACCGGCACCTGGGGAAACTCGGAGAAACCGCTTTCACCTCATTGACGAGAAAAGAAGTCGAAGAGATGAGGGATGCCATACGGGCCCTGGTCCGGAAGCTGAAAGACACTGTTACGCTCCGATATGCCGTCCACGCAAGAGGTGTTTTGGATGTAAAAAAAACCCTGAGAAAAGCAGCCCGGTACCAGGGACTGCCCATGGAGATCGTTTACCGGAAGAAACCGCCCCGACGCGGCAAAATAGTGGTTCTTTGTGATGTGTCAGGCTCAGTCTGGTCTTCGGCAAAGTTCATGCTCAATATGCTCTATTCGCTCCAGGAATGTTTTACCAAAGTGCGCTCTTTTATTTTTGTTTCCGGTCTCGATGAGGTCAGTCATTTCTTTGAAGACCACGATGTGGACCAGGCCATTGACCGGGTCATGAGCGACGCAGACATTGCCTATGACGCTTCCACCGATTACGGTCAGACATTTCGGGAATTCAAGACCGACTACCTGGATATTCTGAATAAAAAAACAACCCTCATTATCATTGGTGACGGCCGATCAAATTATACCAATCCCGAAGCAGGTATCCTCAACGAGATGCGGGAAAAATGCCGGCGTGTGCTCTGGCTCAATCCTGAGACAGAAGTATTCTGGTATTCAGGCGACAGTGAAATGCGTACCTACCAGGAAATCTGCAACGAGGTCAGACCCTGCGGTAATCTTAATCAACTGATAGAATTTATTCGAGAATTAATCCTTTGACGGTCTCGTAAAAAGTCCAACTTCTGTGTTGTGCTGCATTTCGTAATCATTCAACGTACGATAAGTACGCCTCATGATTACAAAATTTGCACGCCTTGAATTTGAACCTTTTACAAAACCGTCTAACTTGGACTTTTTACGAGTTCATCAAACCTTTGACGGCCTACACTGACTGGCTTATCAAGCGTTCCAGCATTCCTTTATGAGTTCCTATCCAATGCATTAGACCAATATTATGGTTTAGAAATCCATAATATGCATCATCATCCGGTTCTGCCGTGCCATAAAAATCAACCAGGCTCCAATTGAGCACATAAAGATTGGCAATGGACAGCATGGGAACCAGATTCCTCTGTTCCTGCTTTGTCAAAGGGTCGATATGACTCAATTGACGGCAGGTATCATTGTAAGCATTCAGAAAAAGACTAAATTTATCCAGTCGAAGACCTGCTGCAGGGTCACCCCAGATACTGGTAAAATAAACCAGACCCAGGGCAACATCAAACAAACGGTAATCGATTTTTGACCAGTCAAAATCGAAAATACCGACACCTTTTTCATCACGATATTTCAAGTTTCCAGGGTGATAATCACAATGAACCGGTAATTCCATCATTCCCTGAAACCGGGTTTCAAAGGCTGTTGCATCCGCCAGAGCCTTACAGATCGGTTCAAAATTCTCTTTGAACAATTGGTCACACCGACCATCACCAGCCTGTTTCAGGAATGTGGAAAAGGTGGTCTTGAATGTGGGAATAAACGCCATGATCCGGGGTTGAACCCGATCGATGCCGGGTGAACTTTTGAATCCTTGACCGCAGTGGTGAAGATGGGCAAGAATACCGGCCGCACTGTTGAACTCCTTATCTGTCAGGTCCGTGTCGGTCCAGGAATACTTATCTTCCCCTTCAAGAAACTCGAATAATGCCCAAACTGCGTTGCTTGCCCGATGATCTGCCGGCGATGGCGTCGTTACCAGTGTTTTACCGTTTCGGCACGATACAATGGCGGCTGCAAGGGTAAACCCATTTGATCTCAAATGATTCAGCAGGGCGTGTTCGAACTGAATTTCTTTTTCGATTGCGTTGGGGCTATACAGTCGCAGAAAATACCGCCGGGAACGATCGTTGGCCGACATCCAGACAGCATAGCTTTTATTGCAATATCCACCCAAAACAACCTTGGTTCGTGTCAGTTTCCCAAGGTCGTAATTGTCTTCCATCACGCTGCGAATTGTTTCCGTTAAACCCGCATCCATCCATTCTGACTGAGGTTTCATCTTTCTTCTTTCAGGATTGTTTTCAAAAATTGTCCCGTATAACTCTTCGCAACCATAGCAACCTTTTCCGGAGACCCCTGGGCGACAACTGTCCCGCCGTCATATCCCCCATCGGGCCCAAGATCGATGATCCAGTCACACGTTTTGATAACATCCAGATTATGCTCGATAATCACGATGGTATTGCCGGAATCCCGAAGACGTTTCAGCACGGAAAGCAGCATCTTGATATCCTGAAAATGAAGTCCTGTGGTGGGTTCATCGAGAATATAAAGGGTTTGGCCGGTGGCCCTTTTTGCAAGCTCTCTGGCCAGCTTGATCCTTTGGGCTTCACCCCCCGAAAGGGTTGTGGCGGATTGGCCGAGTTTGATATAGGACAACCCCACATCCATCAGGGTGTCGAGAATCGATTTAATTTTAGGATGGTTGGCAAACAAGTCCCGGGCCTGATGGACAGAAAGGTTCAGGATATCTGAAATGGAATGGCCCTTGTATTTGATTTCCAGGGTGGCCGCGTTAAACCGCTTTCCCTTGCAGTTCTCACAGGGCACGTATACATCCGCCAGAAAATGCATTTCAACTTTGATATGACCATCTCCCTGGCACGTCTCACACCTGCCGCCCTTCACATTGAAGGAAAAACGCCCCTTTGGGTATCCGCGCAATTTCGATTCCGGCAGCAGAGCATAAAAATCCCGTATATGATCAAACACTTTCGTGTAGGTGGCAGGGTTACTCCGTGGCGTTCTGCCGATGGCCTTCTGATCGATGTTGATGACCTTGTTGAGATGTGACAATCCCTCAATACTGCCATGTTTGCCGACCTCCAGGAGAGAATCATGAAGCTCTCTCGCCAGTGCCGGATAAAGGATCTGATTAACCAGAGTGGATTTACCCGCGCCGGAAACACCGGTGACCGCCACGAGCAAACCAAGGGGTATACGCACGTGAATTTGCTTGAGATTATTTTCTGAGGCCTTCCTGATCGTCACCCACCTGTTGCCTGTATTCCGAACAGATTTTCGGACTTCCGGCACGTCAATCATTTCTTTACCGGAAAGATATTTGCCTGTGATGGACTTGCGAATTTTCATGACCCGGGCCGGGGTTCCCTGGGCCACGATTTCGCCACCAAGATGTCCGGCGCCGGGTCCGAAATCCACAAGCCAGTCTGCCGATTCCATGGTTTCCTTGTCATGTTCCACCACAATGAGCGTGTTGCCGATGTCCCGCAGATGACCTAACGTGTTGAGCAGTTTGATGTTGTCTTTCTGGTGAAGCCCGATGGAGGGTTCGTCCAGAATATAAAGAACGCCTGTGAGCTCAGAACCGATTTGGGATGCCAGGCGAATCCGCTGGGATTCACCCCCGGACAGGGTCGGGCCCTTCCGGTTCAAGGACAGATATCCCAGACCGACATTTACCAGAAAGCCCAAACGACTGCCGATTTCTTTCAACAGTTCATCGGCAATCATCTTTCGGTTTCCGGACAGTGAAAGGGCGTCCAGAAAACGGGCGGCCTCCTGAATCGTCATCTCCGTGATATCAATAATAGAACGCCCGTTGATTTTCACGCTCAACACTTCCGGTTTGAGGCGCCGTCCCCTGCAGGTGGGACAGTTCTTGGAAGACATAAATCTGGCATACCATTTTTTCATGCTTTCGGATCGGGTCTGCTTATATCGCCGCATGAGACTGTTGAGGAGCCCTTCATGGGTGGTGGTGAATTCTCCCTGTATTTTTTCGGATCGCCAGTTGACGACCATCTCCATCCCATTGGAACCCTTTAATATCAAGTCTTTGTGCTTTTTCGGCAACCGGGTCCAGGGCACATCCATGTCGATGCCCCATTGGGATGCCATGGCCTTGAGCCGCATAAACCCCCAGGATCCATTTTCCGCCTCCGGTTTGGAAAAATAGTTCTGCCAGGGGATAACGGCGCCTTCCCGGATGGCCTTGGTCTTGTCGGGAACAATTTTTTCGACATCCATGGAGAGCATGGATCCAATACCATTGCAGTCCGGGCACATCCCCATGGGTGAGTTAAAGGAAAACAGCGGTGGGTCCAGCTCAGGATAGGCGATACCACAACAGGACCTGGCTTCACTCATGCGAATATCTTCTTTCCCCATCACGTGCAGGATGATCTTGCCTTGCCCGAGTTTGAGAGCTGTTTCCACTGAGTCGGTCAACCGCTTACGAAAAGAAGCCCCCGCCTTTATCACCAGCCGATCCACCACCACCTCGATGGTATGTTTCTTGTGCCTGGCAAGGTTCTGCACCACCTGGATGTCGCTCACCACCCCATCGACACGCACCCGCGCAAACCCATCTCCTTCTATCTTTTTCAACAGTTCCCGGTATTCACCCTTTCTGTTTTCAATAACGGGAGCCATGATAAGAACCCTGGTGGCCTCCGGCAGATTCAGAGCCTGGAAGACCATACTTTCGGCATCTCCCCTTCCAACACGCTTGCCACACTTATAGCAATACTGGTCCCCAACCCGTGCAAACAGAACCCGCAGATAATCATAAATTTCTGTAATCGTACCAACCGTCGACCTTGGATTTTTACTGACAGATTTCTGTTCAATGGCAATGGTGGGGGATAACCCCCTGATGGTGTCGTATTTGGGCTTCTCCATCTGGCCGATAAATTGACGGGCATAGGCAGAAAGGGATTCGACATACCGCCGTTGCCCTTCTGCAAAAATAGTGTCCAATGCCATACTCGATTTTCCTGACCCCGACACCCCCGTAAACACGATCAGCTTTTTCTTGGGCAGTGAGATATGGATGTTCTTCAGGTTATGTTCTCTGGCACCCTTGACGATGATGGCATCCAGCTCTTGCGATCTTTTCGCTTTTCGGGTGGTTGTGGCTGTATTTATTTTGGCTGCTGTCGATTTTTTCATGAATGGTTGTCCACTCTGGGGTAAAGTCTAACCTAAGCACCCAGATGACATCTGGCAAGATTGAAATAGTTTTGCTGCGAGGATCTTCAATAACGAAGTGACATGGCCTATCAGGGTTGGTTCAAGCTCGATTTTATTTCTTCCAACGTCTCCTGGAAGACGCCTGACATGGGACCGCCCATGCTGACGGCTTTTTCAGCGGCGGCCAGCGCCGCCTTTTTTTTCCCCTGTTCAAATAGAACCTGGGCAAGATTGTTGAATGTGGCACCCTCAGTGGGGAATTGACGCGCTGCCTCAGCAAAGGATCGTTCAGCGGTAGGTAGGTCGCCCATGGCATAGTAGGCGTTGCCGATACCCATACGGGCGTGAAAATTGTCAGGCCATTTTTCTATAGCCGTATGATACCCCTGGATGGCTTCCGGCCATCTTCTCGCTTTTTCAAGACCCAATACGGCCTCCGTGTAATCTGTTTCAGCGGCAGTGGCAGGCAACCGGTTTGGCGGGAGCGTTAATAACCCCCAGTAACTGCTCCGGGACCAGGTGTTGTCGAAAACGCGCATGGCCGTTTCTTTGCTGTTCGTTTCACCGGAATGCAACGTCACGACACCTGTATCAGCATCATACCCGATCACCACGGCATAATGCCAAACAGGAACCCA
>Ga0190293_1000210_pt1 | contig 20695 bp, 15 predicted proteins | sample 48693001_MG_FD_161671 | JGI IMG/M metagenome (GOLD analysis project Ga0190293, IMG submission 161671) | Hydrothermal vent microbial mat bacterial communities from Southern Trench, Guaymas Basin, Mexico - 4869-30-0-1_MG | ecosystem: Environmental > Aquatic > Marine > Hydrothermal vents >...
TATTTTCTTTTTCATAAGCTAAAAGTAGCTTAAAAGCTAGAGCCTGTCAATTTTAATACGTTTGGCCTTCCAGTAACGTTTTGACCAGTAGGCATCTTGCAGGCGGGAGACCATCACGCCGCGGCTCTTGGATGCATGCGCAAACAGACCGTTTTCGAGATAAATGCCGACGTGCCTGGTGGAATACCCTATTCGGAAAAAAACGAGGTCACCGGCGCTGAGGTCATGTTGAAACACGTGGTCACCGATCTGGGATTGCTGGTACGTGCTTCGCGGCAGCCTGATGTTAAATTGGTTCAGATAGGTCATGTAGACAAATCCGGAGCAGTCAATACCCTTTTTTGAGAGTCCGCCCAGACGATAGGGAACTCCTTTCCATACTTCAACTTGTTGGTATAACAAAGCGCGGATCTTGTGGAAATCGGCCGGGTCGACGAATGCTGCATCAGGTTTTGTGCGAGCAGATGGTGCTGTCAGCGGCTGCACAGGGGCGCAGCCATAGAAAAGGCAACACCCGATGCTGGACATCAGGGTGATGAGGCGTATAATTTTGTAAAATGATTCCAAGGAAATGATGCTTTGGGTTGATTTTACCCGATCCAGGGCATATAGTACAGCGCAAGTGAAATCAAGAACGGTATAACTGTCTGAAATTAATATAATATAGTATGGAGCCGACGCGCGGACTCGAACCGCGGACCTGCTGATTACGAATCAGCTGCTCTACCAGCTGAGCTACGTCGGCTATCGACCTGTAAAGATAGAGTGCACTACTTCGTTTATGGTTCAAAATCAAGAGAAAACTTACCTGGCGCAATTAGTTGCATCCATACCCGGCCGTAGTGAGGGGATCGATTGCATCGGTCTCCAAAAGACGGATAAGGCATACCTGATTTCGAAGCTTTACAGGCGTTTTCATGAACCCATGGTGGTGGTCGTATCGTCTTCCAAAGACGGACGCCGGGTATGTGATGAATTGCGTTTTTTCCTCGGGTCTGAAGCACCTGTGGTGCAGTATTTCCCGCCCTATAATCTGTTGCCGTATAAATTTCTCACCTCGGACAGCGAAACAGCCGCCAATCGTATCCGCGTGCTCTACAATCTGGTGAACCAGGGAGTCCCGCCCGTCATTGTGACCACGATAGACGGATTGATGAAAAAGACACTGTCCAGGGCTTCGCTGTGCGGTTATGCGGAGTTGATTATGGCCGGCGAAGAGGTTGATCGGGAAAAGCTCATCGAAAAATTGGAAGCCGGTGGATACGAACGTGCCGCCATCGTCGAGGAGCCGGGGGATTATTGTGTAAGGGGCGGTATTCTGGATATTTTTTCTCCTCTGTATCCTCGGCCTCTGCGGATGGAATTGTTTGGCGACCTGGTGGAGTCCCTCAGATTTTATTCACCTGTGAGCCAACGAACAGTCAAGCAGGTCCAGGAAGCGGTTATTCTGCCTGCCAAAGAAGCTATCCTGGACAGGCATCAGCTTCCCGGTGTGATCGGCCGCATCAGGGAGGAAGCTTCACGGTTGAACACACCTGTCACGGCAGTCAGGAAAGTGATCGACCGCCTGAAGACCGAGGGTATAAATTCCGGATCGGAAAATTTGATGGCGCTCATCGATTCTGAACTCGAGACCCTGTTTGATTATACGGGAGCCGACACGCTCTATGTTGTGACGGACTACGAGCAGGTAAAAGCGGCGGCCGAAGCATCCGAAAACCTTGTCCGGGAACAATTTGAGACCATTCTGGAAGAGGGGAGATTTGCGGTATCGCCCGAGAAGACATACCTGGCTTGGGGAGCGGTTCATTCGGGTTTGACACGCTCAAAGACCCTGATGTTTAAAGCAATTTCCATGTTTGACGGCCAAGAAAAATCGATGTCGGTCTCTTCCCGGTACAATTTCCAGGTCCATGACAATACGGGACTTATAGAGGCGTTGAGACATCCCCAATCCATGGATACACCGCTGTCGCCTCTTGTGGACTGGATTGAAAAGTACCGGGAAAGGGGTTATCTCACGGTGATTGCCTGTGCTTTTTCATCACAGGCCGAGCGAGTAAGATCGATGCTTTTGCCGTACCCTATTCAGGTTCTGTCCAGGGAAACATTTCCCGCCGGGCATGCGTTAAAAGATCATCAAAAAGAACCGGTGTGCCTGTGTGTGGGTGAAATCTCATCCGGGTTTGTTTGGCCCGAGGCCTCTATCGCTCTCATAACGGCCAATGAAATATTCGGGACGCGCCGCAAAGGAACGGCTGCCGGAAAATCTCGTATCCAAAAACAACTGCTCAATTTTGAGGACCTCAAGATCGACGATCTAGTGGTGCACGACGAACACGGTATCGGCCAGTACAAAGGGCTCACCAAATTGACGGTGGAATTTGTGACCAACGATTATCTGCTGATTATCTATAAGGACGACGACCGGCTTTACCTGCCGGTAGATCGCATGAACTGGATCCAGAAGTATATGGGCGTGGATGGTGTGGTGCCGGTCGTGGACAAGATGGGGGGTAAATCTTGGGACCGGATGAAAACCAAAGCAAAAAAATCGACAATCCTAATTGCCAAGGAACTGCTCAAGCTCTATGCAGCCAGAAAGGTGCACAAAGGCTTTTCCCACCGGTCTGTGGAAAGAGAGCTTCAGGATTTCGAAAATGGATTCCCTTTCGAAGAAACCGCCGATCAACTGAAGGTTATCGAGGGGGTCTTGCACGATATGGGAGAGTCCGTGCCCATGGATCGACTCGTATGTGGTGACGTGGGCTACGGCAAGACAGAGGTGGCACTTCGCGCGGCATTTGTATCTGTTTACAATGGCAAGCAGGTAGCCGTACTTGTCCCGACGACGGTTTTGGCTGAGCAGCATTTTGCAACATTTTCGGAACGTTTTAAGGACTATCCCGTCAATATTGCCTGTTTGAGTCGATTCCGGTCACGGCAGGAGCAGCGAAAAATTGTGAACGATGTCACGGACGGAAAGGTCGATATCGTTGTCGGCACCCACAGGATTCTCCAGAAAGATGTTTCCTTCAAAGACCTCGGGCTGTTCATCATCGACGAAGAGCACCGATTCGGTGTGCGGCACAAGGAGGTCCTGAAAAAAATCCGGACGACCGTCGATGTGCTGGCTCTTACGGCAACACCCATACCCAGAACCCTGCACATGTCCCTGATGGGCATCCGGGATATCGATCTTATTGAAACGCCGCCGGAAGACCGGCATGCTGTGGTGACGTATGTATCCGAATTTACAGATGGTATTGTCAAGGATGCCGTTACGAGAGAGCTTCAACGGGGCGGACAAATTTTCTTTGTCCACAACAGCATCAACAGTATTGAAAGAATGGCTGCCCGCTTGAAATCCATCGTCCCTGACGTTCGACTGGACATCGCCCATGGCCGGATGCCGGAGCGGGAACTGGAAAAGATCATGCTTCGATTTGTCAACAAAGAGATCGATATGCTTGTGTGCACGACCATTATCGAATCGGGCCTCGACATACCTTCCGCCAATACGATTTTCATCAACCGGGCGGACCGGTTCGGTCTTGCGCAGATGTACCAGTTGCGCGGTCGTGTGGGGCGTGCGGAGGAGCGTGCCTATGCATACCTGTTTATTCCCCCGGAGAGCTACATTACCCGCGATGCGTTAAAGCGTCTGAAGGTGTTGATGGATCACAGTGATCTGGGATCTGGATTTCAGATTGCCATGAGCGACCTCAAAATTCGGGGGGGTGGGACCATTCTTGGCGCATCGCAATCAGGCCACATTGCGGCTGTGGGCTATGACATGTTTTTGAAACTCATGGAAGAGTCGGTTTCCGAGTTGAAAGGCGAACAGCCAAGGGATGACATTGAACCGGAAATCAACCTTCCCATGTCCACCTTTATTCCGGAGCACTATATCGCCGACATCGATCAGCGACTTTCAGCCTACCGGCGGCTGTCCAGAATCTCCGATATGGATGAAGTTTCGGCTATTAAGGAAGAACTCATCGATCGCTATGGAAAGTTGCCGGAAGAAGTCTCGAATCTTCTTGTGAAGATTGTATTCAAAGCCCTGGCGGTAAAAGCGGGTATCAAGAAGCTCGATGTAGCAGGGAACCAGCTGGTGCTACACATATCCCATCAGCATCAGGCCAATCCTCATGGTATTGTCGACCTGATTGTGTCAGAAAAAGACCGGTTTCGACTGACCCCCGATCATAAATTGACGGTAGCACTGTCCGATCGGCAAAAGACCGGCGTTTTGACCCAAACCAAATACATCTTGAAAGAAATAGCACATCATGTTAACGCCTGATCACCTTATTGTAGGCGTATTGAGGCGCGAAAAAATTGATTATATTGCATAAATTGAGCGAAAGAGTGGTGTTGCGTCCCGAAAGGGCTGTAGCAAAATTTCGCTAAGGAACGACAGCGTCGCGCTTCATAAAATTGTCTCTATTAACTAAATTGTGATTGTCGAGGTTGCCGCAGCTACAAGGAAGTTGCCGTTTCGCTCTTGTTGGGGCGTAGCTCGAAGAGCGAAGACCAAATAGTGGGCTATGCGGTATGGCATCTGACACCGTAGATGTGGTAAGATCGGGAATCGCAACGGGGGCGTTTCATGCAGCAACGTCGGTGGCGCTATCGATGCCTTTGTATCGTATGGGCAACTCTGGTTGTGTGGGCCGGTTTTTTGGGCTGTTCCGACTCTAAGGGACCGGTGTTGCCGGAAGTTTTGATTCAGATCAACGACAGTGTTATCACGGTGGATGCCTTCAACAGGGCGGTCGAGGATACTACAGCTGATTTTCCCACGGATATGGACATAGATGCGGAGATATTGGCTGATATTCGGCACCGTATCCTGAATCAGCTTACCGAAAGATTGATTCTTATAGAAAGAGCCAGAGAACTTAACATACAGATCAGTGACCCGGAACTCGAAGAGGTGATTGCATCGATAAAATCGGACTATCCCAAGGGTGAGTTCGATCAGGTGCTGCTTGAGCAGGCGGTATCCTTTCATCAGTGGAAAAGTGAGCTGCGAATTCGTTTGTTGATGGAAAAGGTCGTTGACCATGAGCTAGAACCCCGGATACGTATTACCCAGGAAGAGATATCCGACTACTATGAACAACATTATAGATCATCGGGATCCGATCCGGAGAAGGAAGAGGATGTTTCCAGCATTGACGCCATTATCGTCCAGCAGGTGCGAAACAGCAAAAAGGAAGCCATGTACCGTGAGTGGATCACGGCGCTGGAAAAACAGTATACCTTGAATGTTAACCAGGTGGCGTGGGATAGCATCGTGACTCGGCCATAGCTATCACGGATTAATATAACTGATGATCAGGCATTTAAATTTCAAGATGATCATGCAGCGCCTCATGTGGATTTCCATATGGTTTGTTGGATTCGCGGGGGGGGCTCCTGCCGGTGACGGCGAAATTGTGGAGCGCATTGTTGCCGTTGTCAACGATGACATCATTACTTACCTCGAAGTCCAGAAGGAGATGGCTCCATATGAGGCTCAGATAAAAGCGGTGGGTTATGACCCTGAAAAGGAACAGCAAATGCTTTACAGGGTCAGAAACGATATCGTCAATAAACTGGTGGAGGAGAAGATAACCGATCAGGAGATCAAGCGCCACAAAATTACCGTGAGCAACGAAGACATCGACAACGATATCGAACGGATCAAGAAAAGCAAGTTGTGGACGGATGAGGACTTTCGAGAAGCCCTTGAAAAAGAGGGTATGACAATCGAATCCTACCGGGAGCAGTTGAAAAAACAGTCACTGAGAGCAAGGCTTCTCAACACGGCTGTTAAATCTAACATCGTGATAACAAAAGAGGATATTGTCGCATACTATGCAAACAACATCGAGAAATATCAGGGGGAACTGACGTATCATCTTCGCAATATTATCATGCGGGTATTGGAAGATACCGACACGGACGGGAAACAGGCTGTTTTGGTACGAATGGAGAATGTTCATGCAGAGCTGGAAAAAGGGGCACCATTCGAATCGCTTGCCCGACAATACTCGGAATCATCGCTGGCTAACAATGGCGGCGATCTTGGAGTTCTGGCATACAAGAATTTTTCACCACAGCTGAAAGAAGCACTGAGGGGCCTCTCGAGGGGAGAGTACACAGCGGTTCTGGATACGGATCAGGGGTATCAGATTTTCTATATTGAAAATATACTGAAAGAAAATGAAACATCACTGGAGGAGGTCTATTCCCAGATCGAGGATGCCCTGTATAAAGAGCTTTCCGAAAAAGCGTTTTTGGAGTGGTTCGAGGCATTGAAGGAAGCATCCCATATAAAGATAATTCTTTAATTTAATGATTTGATTTTTTTAGGAAACCATTGCATGATCATGAGTGTAACCACGAAAAAATCGTGTTCGGCATTTGATATTCCCTGTTCGACATTCTGCGGTTTTATAGAAACGCAAAGGCGGCATATAAGTGGCTGATCGAAATACCATTCTAATGGAAAGCATCAAACGACTGTTGAGGCGTAATGCGCTTTCCCACCTGCGTAAGATTGTGGCCAAAACCCATGCCGCCGATCTGTCGAGGGTCTTTAATTCCCTTTCCCTGACGGAACAGCACAAGCTTTTCAGTTTGATCGAGGATATCGAGCAGAAAGGCGTTTTGTTCAGTGAACTGGAAGAGGATACCCTTTTGTCGTTTGTGGAGGCTTTGAAGATTGAAGACGTCGTGGCGGTTCTGGAGGATATGCCCACCGATGATGTTGCAGACATAATCGGCAAGCTGCCGGAAGAGACGGCAGACGCCATTCTCCGTAAAATGCGGGTGGAAGGGTCGGAGGAGATCGAAGGTCTGCTCCGCTACGAAGACGATACCGCCGGCGGTATCATGGTGCCCGATTTCATTGCGTTGCGCGAGGATGTCACCGCAGGCGAGGCGATCCAGTCCTTGCAGAAAGAGCATCAGGATGTGGAGATGCCCTTTTATCTCTATGTCATCAATGAATACGGCAATCTGGTGGGCGTCAGTTCTCTCCGACAACTGGTGGTTGTGGTTCCTGAAGCACCCCTGAAAGATTTCATGGTGACGGATGTGTTTTCAGTGAAGACAGATATGGATCAGGAAGAGGTAGCGAAAATAGTTGCCCGATACGATATTCTGGCCGTTCCCGTTGTGGACGATACCAACAAGTTGGTGGGCATCGTAACTGTCGACGATGTCATCGATATTTTCAGGCGCGAGGCTACCGAGGATATTTTTAAAATGGCGGGTGTGGGTGAAGATTTTGTCGAGACGAAATCTGTTATTAAAAGTACGCGCATCCGGCTTCCCTGGCTTTTTGCCAGCTGCATTGGGGGTATCATTGCCTTTTTCGTAATCGGTCATTTTGAAGAAAGCCTGAGAAAACTGACCTATCTGGCGGCTTTTATCCCGGTTATCATGGGTATGGGTGGCAATATCGGCACCCAATCCTCCACCATTGTCGTGCGGGGCCTTGCCACGGGCCGGATAGACACAGGTGAGTTGTGGCCGGTGGTTTTTAAAGAGCTTTCCATAGGCCTGATTCTCGGACTTGTTTATGGTCTTCTCATCGGGGTTGTCGCACAGTTGAAATACAGCACGATCCTGCTTGCCGTCGCCGTGGGTTCTTCGGTCATCTGTTCCATGACTGTAGCAGCACTTGTGGGTTCCCTGGTTCCCATGCTCTTTGCAAAAATTGAGATTGACCCGGCCGTAGCAACGGGCCCATTTGTAACGACCGCCATCGATATTATCAGTGTGTTTTTCTATTTTGCTATCGCCACCTCGCTGTTAGGTATTTAACCCGAAATGTCGCTTTTTTCATCTCCCGCGATTCTGATCCGCCGTCTGGATTATGGCGATTTTGATTTGATCATCACCTTTTTGACTTACCGGCACGGCAAGATGACCGCCATTGCAAAGTCGGCCAAACGTAGTACCAAACGGTTTTCCGGTGTTCTGGAGTTGTTTTCCCTGCTTGATATTGTTGTCAGCAGAAGCAGTCGTAAGGGATTGCCGGTTCTCACCGAAGCCTCTTTTTCCAGCCCGTTGAACCATATCAGGGGGAATATCACCAAAACCGCTTTTGCCAGCTACTGGTCGGAACTCGTCAACGATACCCTGGAAGAAGGCAAACAGCAGGTGGCTGTTTTTCAGCTCCTGGATTATGCGCTCAAGGCGCTCGATGCCGGAGAAATACCTGACGAAGTGTTGAGTATCCTGTTTCAGATGCGGCTTCTTACCTTGTCCGGGTTGTGCCCGAATTTGAATTATTGCTGCACCTGCCATTCGGACATGGCAGATATTAGTCAATATAAAATAAATGTCGATCTGGCAAAGGGCGGTGTCGTATGCGAACATTGCACACCCTATTCGTCCGGACAAAGGTGCCTGTCAAAAGGAACCATCAAACAGCTGCAGTGGCTGAACACATGTGAGTTGAGCAAGGCCGGGAGAATACGGTTTTCACCCACGGCCATGCGGGAGAGTCTGGCTTTTCTGGAAGCCTTTGTCCCATACCATCTGGGGAGGGAACCGAAAAGTCTGAAGTTTATACGCAGGCTTAGAGGGGATAGACCATAGACTGTAGGGTTTTAGGCTGTAGACTATTAGGTGCTGAACGTTAAAAGCCAATAAGGGTTGGAGGTTTGGAGGGTTAGAGGGGAAGAATGTTCATTGAGTTTGTTGAGTTTCTTGGGTTCATTGGGTTGATGGAAAAGGGGTGTGTTGAGGGCTATCGTTTGCTGGAGGCAACTCAATAAACACAACGAACGCAATGAACTCAAGAAACAGAGATAGAGGGTTTGAGAGTTCAAGGATTAAAGAACCAATCATGAATATACCTATTAGAGAACTGTTGAAAGACCGATACGTAGAAGCCTCGGCACCCTGTCGCATCGACATGGGCGGGACATTGGACCTGAGTACATTTCATCTGCCCCTGAGGCGTTACAGGCCGAGCACCTTTAACATCGCTCTTGATATGCGAACAACGGTGACGGTTAAACCGTGTAAAAAAGGAATCACGCGGATTAAATCCAGAGGGTTCGAACCCACAACTTTTTCACTGTCTCAGGCGCCTTTTGATCACCCGTTGGGTTTGATGTTTGCCCTTGCCAACTATTTCGGTGCAGACGGGGTAGAGATTTCCATTGTTTCCGCCTCACCTCCCAGAAGCGCCCTGGGAGGATCGTCATCAGCGGCGGTTGCTCTGGCGGCGGCGTTTCAAGCCGTTTTTTCCGCAGCAGGGGCTGAAGCGACTCCGATTCGGGAAACAGCCTTGCTGGCTCACGCTCTGGAGGGGAGTGTGGCCGGCGTTCCCTGCGGCCTTCAGGATCATCTGGCAGCTGCATACGGGGGTATCCATGCCTGGTATTGGGACAGGGAGAGTGCTGCCCGGACATTTCAAAAAGTTACCATTGTCGAACCGCGCCGTTTCACCGAGATCGAATCGCACATCCTGGTGGCCTATTGCGGGGTGCCGCATGTTTCCAAAGATGTCAATGGCCAGTGGGTCAGACAGTTCATTACCGGGAAGCATCGCCGGAAATGGGAGGAAATCTGCACCATTACCCGGAAATTTATTGATGCCATGATTGACCTGAATTATAGGGAGGCGGCCCGTTGCATGAACAGGGAGGTAGTCCTGCGGCGCGAGATGACGCCGGAAGTCTTTGACGAGATGGGAGAGCAATTGAGGGAATCGGCAGTGGAAAATACCTGTGGGGTTCGATTTACAGGAGCCGGCGGCGGCGGGTGTGTCTGGGCATTGGGGGCCATGGAAGATATTGACAGACTCAGGGGTATATGGGAGAACATTCTTCGTCAACGAAAAGATGCGCGAATACTCGATTCGCGTGTTGACGGCAGGGGAGTAACTGTCAGCGTTTCTTGAGTTCATTGAGTTTATTGGGTTGATGAAACCGGGGCGCGTCGAAGACTGTAAACCGTTTAGCCGAGAGCAACTCAATAAACCCAACGAACACAATAAGCCCAATAAACCAAAACAGATAGAAGCACTACTAAGTAAGAGGGCAGAATATGAATTTCCAAGACGTTATATTAAAACTGGACACATTCTGGGCGCGAAAAGGATGTGTGGTTACGCAGCCCTACGACCTGGAGGTAGGGGCCGGTACCTTTCATCACAATACGACATTGAAGGCACTGGGGCCGGAACCCTGGAAGGTGGCTTATGTTCAGCCATCCAGGCGACCCACAGACGGCAGGTACGGCGAGAACCCGAACCGGCTGCAGCACTACTACCAGTACCAGGTTATCCTGAAACCCTCACCACCGGATGTTCAGCAGCAATACTTGCAGAGCATGAAGGTTCTGGGCATCGATCCGCTGGAGCATGATATCCGGTTCGTGGAAGACGACTGGGAGTCCCCCACACTCGGCGCGTCCGGCCTGGGGTGGGAAGTGTGGCTTGACGGCATGGAGGTCACACAGTTTACGTATTTTCAACAGGCTGGGAGTGTGGAATTGTCTCCCATCCCCGTTGAGCTGACCTATGGTCTGGAGCGTATAGCCATGTATCTGCAGGGGGTCGACAATGTGTATGATCTCATGTGGAACGATACGATTACCTATGGCCAGGTACATCACCGCCAGGAAGTGGAGCAATCCACATACAATTTTGAAAAGGCCGACGTGAACATGCTCCTGGACCTGTTTGCCAAATTTGAATCTGAATCGCAGAAAACAATTGCCATGGATCTGGTCATACCGGCCTATGAATTCTGCCTGAAGTGCTCCCACACGTTCAACCTTCTGGACGCAAGGGGTGCCATCAGTGTGACCGAAAGGACCGGGTACATCGGGCGTATACGAAACCTGGCCCGGCAGTGTGCCGAAGGGTATCTGAAACAGCGGGAAGCTATGGGGTATCCCTTGATGAACTAAATTTTTTATTCCATTACTAAAAACCTGGTCCTTTGGGCCAGGTCAGAGACATTAGGCTATGCCGATGGTGGTAGTTACTTAAATCCAAAGCACTAAATTCGAAATCCTAAACGGTTCGACAGGCTCACCGCCCTGAGCAAAGTCGAAGGGCAATACCTAATGATTCAAATTCGAATGATCAAAACAAGCCTTTGGAGATACAAGTTGCAAACTATTACTCCGGCGGTTAAATACCCCACAGTTGTCATTCCCGCGGAGGTGGGAATCCAGAAAGACACTGGATGCCGGATCAAGTCCGGCATGACGGAGATGGCTATTTAGTCGTCAGGTTAATATGTTTAAATCATTTGAGCATTTGATGTTTGGATTTGTTTCGTATTTCGATATTCGGATTTAGTATTTATTACACGCTGAATGTGCATAACGTTAACTCTTATAGGGTTGAATCAGTGCCGAGCCCTTTGGACCCGGGTATCTACACCTGTAAATAATTAAGCGGCAGAGCCGCGTATGATAAATTCGCAAAGCGAATTTATAAGGGGACATTATGGAGAAACTATTGCTTGAAATTGGTGCCGAGGAAATACCGGCTGGTTACATAATGCCGGCACTGAAAGCGCTGTCGACGAACCTCAAAAATAAACTGAGTGCTGCCCGTATTGCGCATGGGGACGCCAGACTGTACGGTACACCGAGGCATCTGGCCGTCGTGATCGATAACGTTGCCACACGGCAGAAGACCATGACGACGGAGGTACTGGGGCCGCCGGAGAAAGTGGCCTACGATAGTACCGGTAACCCCACCGTGGCGATTCGGAAGTTCGCCGAGAAGGTCGGCGTGGATATCAGCGTCCTTAAGGTGAAAAAGACGGAAAAGGGATCCTATGTGTGCGCCAAGGTCGTTGAACGGGGTCTGGCGACCCGAACCATTTTAAAGAAGATGCTGCCGGAGGCCATTCTGGCCATACCTTTTCCAAAAACCATGAAATGGGGTGAACTGAACATCACCTTTGCCCGTCCCATCCATTCTATCCTGGCCTTGCTGGGGCCGCAGGTAGTGCCGTTTCAACTGGGTAATATCAAGAGTGGTCGGACTACTTTCGGCCACAGCTTTATGAATCCGTCTAAAATTAAAATCACCGAACCAGGAGAATATGTGGACAGACTGCAGTCCGTCCATGTGGTGGTGGATATGGAGGCGCGAAAAAAGGAAACAGCCCGCGAAATCGAAGCCGCCGCCGCGGGTGTTGGCGGCAATGTCCTGCCGGACGAGGACTTGCTCGATATCGTCACCAACCTTGTGGAGTATCCGGTGGCAACCGCCGGCAGATTCGATGAAGATTTTCTGGACATCCCCCGTGAAATCCTGATTACGGCCATGCGGGAACACCAGAAATATTTTGCCGTGGTGGATGGTGCAGGGAAACTGATGCCCTATTTTATTGCTGTCAACAATACCCGCACCAAGGATTTAAAACTGGTGGCAAGAGGGCATGAGCGGGTACTGCGGGCACGGCTTGCGGACGCACAATTCTTTTACCAGAGCGATGTAAAGACGCTTTTCGGTCCGTGGAATGAACGTCTGCAGGGGGTTCTTTTTCAGGCCGCCCTCGGCACCATGGCGGAAAAGATCCAGCGGGTCATGAAAATCGGTGCCCATGTGGCAGGGATGGTGTCCGCTGATTCAACCTTTCATGAACGTGTGGTACGGGCGGCCGGTTTGTGTAAGGCAGACCTGGTGAGTCAGGTGGTGGTGGAATTTCCCAAGCTGCAGGGGATCATGGGCCGTGTTTATGCTACGCTTTCCAAAGAACCTGCGGATGTAGCCTCGGCCATCGAAGAACATTACCGGCCGACCTATTCGGGGGGCCCTCTCCCGGAAACATTGACCGGCGCTGTTCTGGCTATTGCCGACAAGATCGATTCCATCTGCGGGTGTTTCTCGGTAGGCCTTGTGCCCACCGGCGCTTCCGATCCTTATGCGCTCCGGCGACAGGGTATCGGCATTATCAATATTATGCGGGACAAGGGACTGTCGATTCCGTTGAAAGACATCATCTTGAAATCGCTGGCACTTTTTTCAGAGAAAAACCGAAATGATATTGAAGAGACAGCCGAAAAGGTTCTCACCTTTTTGAATAACCGCATGTCCCGTCAGCTGATGGGCGAAGGATGTTCAAAGGATGTTATCGCCGCTGTCATCAGTACCGGGGCAGACAGTGTGCCCGAGGTGTGGAGCAGGGTCAATGCCCTTGAGAGGCTGAAGGGGGCGCCGGATTTCGAGCCTCTGGCCATTGCGTTTAAACGTGTGGTCAACATTATCCGTAAAGCAGATGGATTCGAAGGTGCTGAGGTCGATGAACAGTTGTTTGAGCATCCATCTGAAAGCGATCTTTATGCGGTGTTTAAAGATGTCAAGCGCCGGGCTCTGGCTCATCTAAAAAAGGGCCGTTTTGAAGAAGGACTGTTGGAAATTGCGTCACTGCGGGATCGTGTGGATGCCTTTTTTGACGGAGTCCTCGTCATGGCTGAAGACAAGGGTGTCAGGCATAACCGACTGGCACTTCTCGGTGTTATTGCCGAACTTTTCGATAAATTTGCCGATTTTTCAAAATTGTCGGCCTCATAAGGGAGGATAGCGATGCCGTTTGACCCTGAAAAGGATAAGGTACTGAAAACATGGCGGTGTGAAGAAACCGGCCTCATCATCTCCATCAATCAATATAACGAAGGACAGCCCAAGGTACAGATTGGACCGCGAATTCTCATGAAGAAGGATGGGGGAGGCGAGAGGGCACCCATGAAAGCCGGCCGGTTGACCGTGGAAGATGTGCTGTGGCTGTATGACGTGATCGATGAGGTGAAGGAGACGTTGACGGGACTGGCCGCACCGGTATAAAAGCCAATAGTAAAGATGAACGTCCAACATCTGTTCGAACGCTGAACATCGAATATAGTATTCTATCTTATTTTATAAAGGGACAAAGTAACACACAACACAAGCGCCTGCGCTTCACGACTGCCGTCTACATTCGACGTTCAAGTTTTTTTTGTTATTCCTGAATTCTTTGGATCACACTCTTGGAGAAAAAGCTCCTTATAGGGGCAAACCAATGCCTTGCTTTCTGGACTTGGATTCTTTACTATTACTCCGGCAATTAAATATGTTAAGGCTGTCATTCCCGCGCAGGCGGGAATCCAGAAAGTCACTGGATGCCGGATCAAGTCCGGCATGACGCATTGAGCTATTTAGTTGCCAGGTTAATAATGTAATCTTGCAATGGGATACGATGCAACTCTCTCCTGACGCCTCACCTGTGGTTAGACCCGCCAAGACCCGGAACACACCCGAACTCGGGCCTGTCTCCGTGATGGCGGCAACCACACCTGATTTCCAATTGCTGAAAGGTCTCATGGGTTTTGAAGACCAGGGCAACCGGCATCTCTACACTGCCAACCTTGCTGTTGGATCCGGCCGAATAGCCGGCATGTCCCTGTGCGGACCCTTTATCGGTGCGCCCTATGGAGCCATGATCCTGGAAACGCTTGTCGCCTGGGGGGTTACCCGGATTATTTTTATGGGATGGTGCGGTGCCATATCGAAAGACGTCCACATCGGTGACATGATTGTTCCTGTCGGTGCATTGGTGGACGAGGGGACTTCTCTTCACTACCTGCGAGAGACAATGGATATTGTCCCACCGTCGAATCTTATCCTGGAACAGACGCGGCAGACATTGGAATCGGACCGGATGACATATCATGAGGGCCTGGTGTGGACCACCGATGCGGCATTTCGGGAAACCCGGGAAGCGGTTCTATCCTTTCAGGAAAGAGGTGTCCTGGCAGTCGAGATGGAGTTGTCAGCTCTTTTATCGGTGGGTAAATTCTATGATATGGATGTGGGCGGCCTCCTGGTGGTGTCTGACGAGCTTTCCAGCCTGACCTGGAAACCGGGATTTAAAAGTGAGCAATTCAAGCAAGGACGGAAAGATGCGGCCGGTACTGTCAAAAAGCTCTGCGAGGGATTGACATGACGGACATGCTGAATGAAATTGCCCGAACCCTGCAGGTTTACAACGAGGCCTATCGAAAAGGCTCGCCCATTGTCAGCGATGCCGAGTACGACCGGCTGGTGGAGGAATTGCGCAGCCTCGATCCTGAGCATCCCTTTCTGCACGCTGTGGAGCCCGAGGCATTTTCCGGCAAAAGGGAAATTCGGCATCCGGTTCCCATGCTGTCCACGGACAAGGCCTATACCGGAGAGGCACTTGAGCGGTTTGTTGCCCGGGTGTCCAAAGCAGCTGAGGCGATAGGTGCCGGGGAGGTCATTTACCGGGTGACACCGAAGCTGGACGGTCTGGCCGGGCGGGACGATGGGCAGGTCTTTGCCTCCCGCGGCAACGGTGAGATCGGGTACGAGATCAGCAGTGCTTTTCAAAAAGGTGTTGTTCCCAGCGGGGGACGGGGTCTCGGCACCGGCGAGATCGTTATCCGTAAATCTTATTTTGACGAACACCTGTCCGGTGAATTTGAGCATCCCCGCAACATGGTAGTGGGCATTGTCTCGTCGGACACGTTGAATGAATTTGCTCAAAAGGCACTCAGGGATCAGGCAGTTCATTTTGTGCCCTACAGCAGACTTCCCTCCTGGGAGGGAAATGCGGATGCGATGCTGAGCCGTATGAGTATTATTGTAGCGGACCTGGCCGGTCAGACAGACTACCCCATGGACGGTGCGGTTGCCGAGGTGGTCAATCCGGAGATCAGAGAGGTCATGGGAGCCACCGCCCACCATTACCGCTGGCAGATCGCCATCAAGTCAAAGGGTGACACTGCCGTGACGGTGGTAGAGGAGGTCACCTGGCAGGTGGGGAGAACCGGTAACGTTACACCCGTCATGGAGGTTCGGCCCGTGCTTCTTTCCGGCGCAACCATCAAGCGGGTGACTGCCCATCACGCCGGCAGGGTCTCCAAGGAAGGTATTGGCAGGGGCGCAGAGATCGAGATCATCCGCAGTGGAGAGGTGATTCCCAAATTGGAAAAAGTCATCCGGACGTCGGATGTGGTGGTACTTCCTGAAGACTGCCCGGTGTGCAAGACCCGCCTGACCTGGCAGAACGATTTTTTGAGGTGCCCCAACCGTTTCTGCAGAGCCCAGATCGAACAACGTATCAGCCACTGGTTTAAAACCCTTGGAACAGCCGACTGGTTCGGTATCAAAAGTATCCAGAAGATGGTAGCCAACGGGTTCGACACCCTCGAGAAGATCTATGCCTTGACCGAAGCGGATTTCATCGGCATTGAATTTGGCCCGGTACAGTCCCAAAATCTAACCAAAGCATTGCAAATCAGCCGGACCAAACCCGTGGAAGACTGGCGGTTTCTGGCAGCTTTCGGTATTTCGAACCTGGGAACGGGGGACAGCCGGAAGCTGCTTTCCCATATGACATTCGAAGATCTCCTGGAAGCGGATCGTGACAGCATCGAAGACATCAACGGTTTTGGTGGGATAACGAGTCTGTCCATTCAGGAGGGTATTCAAGATCTCAGAAACACCATCGACCACATGCTGGCTCTCGATTTCAATCTTGTGAAAACGCCCCTTGTTCATGAGATGCCGGCAGCCGACAGCCCCCTTGCCGGAAAGGGAATCGTCTTTACCGGCAAGATGCAGCAGGGCAGCCGGGAAGCCATGCAGTCCAAAGCGCGGCAATTGGGCGCCAGAGTACAGACAGCGGTGAGCAGTTCTACGGACATGCTGGTGTGCGGCGAGAAGGTGGGGGCGGCCAAGATCGAGAAGGCGCGTTCTCTGAATGTCACTATCCTATCCGAAGGAGAATATCTCGAAATCATCGAGAAGGGATAGTGTTTATTGAGTTTGTTGGGTTGTTGAAATGGCAAGTATTGGCGACTATATACCGTTTGCCAAGTGCAACTCAATAAATACAACGAACACAATAAACATGTATACAGGGTAAAGGGGTCGAGGTTCCAACGGGGTAATCATGGAAAACAAGATCAGAGCCCACGCCATCATCACAGGCAGGGTCCAGGGCGTCTTTTTTCGGGTGGAAACTCAGCGTGCCGCCAGGAGCCACAGCGTGAACGGTTGGGTGCGGAACAAAATGGACGGTTCGGTGGAAGCTGTGTTGGAGGGTGAGGAAGCCGATGTAAAGGGTACACTCGCGTGGTGCCAAAAAGGGCCTCCCCATGCGCGGGTCAGAAAAGTGGATGTCACCTGGCAGAAATATACAGGTGAGTTCGAATTATTTGAAGTGACGTATTAAATGCATCCCTTACTTGTTGCTCTTTCTCATCCCATTTTATTCCCTATTTTGTATGCTTTGTAAACAACGTCCCCTCTATTGGTATTTATAGGAGGAATAGGAAGTCGGTTTGAAAGCCTATTATTTTGAAAGGAGTTCAAGGGCGATTCGGCAATAGGTTTCCACGCCCGACAGGAGAATTCCCTCGTTGAAATCGAATTCGGGGTTGTGGACCGATGCGCCGCCCTTGCGACCGGCGCCGAGAGCGAAAAAGCAGCCCTTGGTCTTCTGCAGGAAAAAGGAAAAATCTTCACCGCCCATGGTCTTTTGGGGTGTGACGACGCGATCTTCCCCTACGACGGTGGCAGCACATTTTTTCACCAATTCCGACATCTCGGCATCGTTTATGGTCACGGGATATCCCTGGGTGTAGGTCAACTCGAAATCGGCGCCCATGGAATCGCACACGCCTTTGACTATCGTGTACAGGCGTGACTCCCATTGCTCCCAAATACTTGCATCGAATGTTCGAGTGGTACCACTCAATTCGGCCACACCTGGAATGATGTTAAATGCTGTTCCTGCTCTAAAGGTACCAACTGTGACAACGGTCGGTTTCAGGGGATCCGACTGTCGACTCACGACACGCTGAAACGCACTGACCACCTGCGTTCCCACTTCAAGCGCGTCCACGCACACATGCGGCATGGCCCCATGTCCACCATTTCCGATAATTTTTAAATCAAAACGATCCATGGCTGCCATGAAAGGCCCTGATCGAACACCAATAGTACCTTCGGGAATATCCGGCCACACATGGCAACCAAACGCAAAGTTCACCTGTGGATGATTCATTACACCGGCCTCGATCATGGGTTTGGCACCACCGGGACCTTCTTCGGCAGGTTGAAAAAGGAATTTTATATTGCCGCAGAGCCTCTCGCGGAAATGGTTTAAAACGGTCGCTGCACCCAGCACCATGGCCATGTGCCCATCGTGACCGCAGGCGTGCATCACGCCGTCATGTGTGGATGCAAAGGGGAGATCGGTTGATTCCGCAATGGGCAGTGCATCCATATCCGCTCGAAAAAGAATGGTCGGGCCTGGTCTCCCGGTTTTCATCATAGCGACGATACCGGTTATGGCGATATCGGAATCTATTTCGAGATCCATTCCACTCAGGTATTGTTTCAGATATGCTGCCGTTTTCTTTTCTGTAAAGGCTGTTTCAGGGATTCGATGCAGGTCACGACGGGTTTGGATGATGAGATCCCTGTGTTCTTTGAGACGCTGATGGATATCGCTCATTTAGTCATTCCTTACCTGTAAGATTGAGGACATCGAATCACTAATTGGATTTACGAACGACGAGACTCCCGATGGAGTATCCCGCGCCAAAAGAACTGATTACCCCGAGGTCGCCGTTTGCCAGATCCTGTTTGTACAGGTGAAAAGCAATTATTGAACCGGCTGAAGCGGTGTTGGCATAGCGGTCAAGAATGATGGGTGCCTCTTCAAAGGTTGCTTTCCGTCCAAGTAATCGCTGGATAATCATCTGATTCATATTGATGTTGGCTTGGTGCAGCCACCAACGCTTGATGTCAGCGATGGTGAATCCCAGGCTTTCCACATGGCTGCGGAGATGCTGCTCGGCCATGGGGCATACCTCCTTGAATACCCTGCGGCCGTTCTGATGAAAAAGCTTGTCGGCACCGAAAGGGTCCACATCGTTGACACGGCTGAGATAACCCATATTGGAACGGACATTGCTGGAAAACTGCGTCATCGCCTTGGTACTGAGGATTTCGTAACTCTGGGGGGCTACACAGGTGTCTGATCGTTCCACGATCGTGGCGGTAGCTACATCCCCAAAGATAAAGTGACTGTCCCGGTCGCAGTAGTTGACCTGGGGTGAGGTCAACTCCGGGTTGATCAAAAGAACGCAGCGGGCTGTGCCGGCAATCACCATCTCATAGGCTCGATGCAGAGCAAAGGTGGCAGCCGAACAGGCGACCAGCATATCGAAAGCGAATCCATTGATCCCTAATTCGTTCTGTACTTCAATGGCAATGGACGGATAGGATCGCTGCGTGTAGGCACAGGAGACAACCACCGCATCGATGTCTGCAGAGTTTTTACCGGCGGCTTTGATAGCGTCCTTGGCGGCGTAGAGTGATATCTCCGCTTGGGTGGAAAGCGATTCCTCCGGGCGCTCCGGTATGAGCGGACGCATCCGCCCGATGTCCAGAATCCCCTTCTTTACGTAGGAAAAACGCTGCTGGATTCCTGAAGCTTTGACAATGAATTCAACTGAGGACAGGGGTTTTGCCTCGAGTTCGCCCTTTTCGATTTCCACCGAGTGCTCAGTGTTATACTGATTTGCCCAGCGGTTATAAGAGGTAACCAATTCTTCGTTGGTGATGACGTTTTCAGGTGTATACAGACCGGTGCCGCTGATGACGACGGAATATGGTTTTACTGATGACATGATGGTCCTTATTTTTTAAAAGTCCGAAAAATATATATATCGCAACGCCGATGCGTTGGGATAGCAAAAACGATTCCACAATATGACATTAGAAGAGCGCTTCCACAAACGCCTCGGGATCGAAATCCTGCAGGTCGTCGATCTGTTCCCCCACACCGATATATTTCAGAGGGATATTCAACGTGCTGCAGATACTCACGGCAATACCGCCTTTGGCAGTGCCGTCCAGCTTGGTGAGGGCGAGGCCGGTGATGTCCAGGGCCTCGTTGAACAGTGTGGTCTGGGAAATGGCATTTTGACCGGTGGTGGCATCCAGCACCAGGAGGATTTCGTGGGGGGCTTGGGGTAATTTTTTAGCAATGGTTCGTTTGATCTTCTTGATCTCTTCCATCAGGTTTATTTTCGTGTGAAGCCTGCCTGCCGTATCGATGTAAACAATATCCATATTGCGTGAAAGCGCAGCTTCGATACTGTCGAAGACGACGGCCGAGGGGTCAGCATTGTCCTTATGTTTGACGATGTCGGCGTGTGCCCTTTCGGCCCAGATCGTGAGCTGCTCGATGGCAGCAGCACGGAAAGTGTCGGCCGCTGCAATAAGCACTTTCTTACCCTGGGCGGTCTGCCTTGCCGCTAGTTTGCCGATGGTGGTGGTTTTACCCACACCGTTGACACCCACAACCATGACAACGTGGGGTTTTGCCGGCGCAGTCTCTTGGATGGGCGTTGATTGACCGATAATGCCGCCGATTATATCCTTGAGAACCTGTTTGAGGTCATGGGCGTTTTTGATTTCGGAAGCGTCTTTGGAGATCGTATCCATGATGTCCATGGCGGTGGACACGCCGATATCGGAGGTGATCAGCATCTCTTCCAGTTCTTCCAATAGCTCGTCGTCTATCTTTCGGTTGCCCGTAAAGAGTTCGTCGATGTCTGTGGTGAGGATTTCGCGTGTCTTGGAGAGTCCTTGCTTAAGACGACTGAAAAAACCTTTTTTATCTGAGTGGGTTGA
>Ga0190293_1000211_pt1 | contig 20602 bp, 18 predicted proteins | sample 48693001_MG_FD_161671 | JGI IMG/M metagenome (GOLD analysis project Ga0190293, IMG submission 161671) | Hydrothermal vent microbial mat bacterial communities from Southern Trench, Guaymas Basin, Mexico - 4869-30-0-1_MG | ecosystem: Environmental > Aquatic > Marine > Hydrothermal vents >...
ATAAAATTATTTCTCGGAAATACTTTTATTATAAAAGCATTGTTGTCGTCATATTTATTGAGGTGGACCCAATCTCCGACTATTGGTAACTCAGACTTGTCGTCTATAGAATTTTGAAGGTTACCTGTGATTGTGGCTTTAAGCTCAACAGAAGCCGTCCTAACATGATAAATATCTCTAAAAACAGCAACAACGCGTCCGACACTGGATTTATCTAATCCATTATCCGAAACATACTTATTTATGGTACTGTTATAACCGATATCTTCGAGATTCATATGCTTTATTTCTGATAATTATTAATAACAATTTCTTTGTTTAGCCAAATTAACCCCACTAATTTTAAGACAATTTTAATTAAGGATACATAATAATGTCGAAAGGTGTTACACCACAAAGTAAGAATTTTTCCGCCTGGTATAACGATGTAGTAAAAAAAGCGGATTTAGCGGAACACGGTCCTGTTAAGGGAACAATGGTAATCAAACCATATGGTTTTGCCCTATGGGACAATGTAAAATATGCTTTAGATAGTATGATAAAGGAATCGGGGCATGTTAATGCATATTTTCCATTATTTATACCTAAATCGTTCTTAGCCCAAGAAGCGAAACATGTTGAGGGTTTTGCCAAAGAATGTGCAGTTGTAACACATACTCGACTGAAAACGGTCGATGGAGATGTTGTTGTTGATCCTGAATCAAAATTGGAAGAAGAAGTTATTGTCCGCCCAACATCGGAAACGGTTATATGGGCAATGTATAAAAAATGGATTCAATCATATCGTGATTTACCATTATTAATAAATCAATGGGCCAATGTTGTGCGATGGGAAATGCGCACACGATTATTTTTACGGACTACCGAATTTTTATGGCAAGAAGGACATACCGCCCACGCAACTGCTAAAGAAGCGGAAGAAGAAACCGTGACAATACTCGAGATATACCGTCGCCTTGCGGAAGAAATTTTGGCAATACCTGTAATAACCGGAAGAAAGACGGAAATTGAAAAATTTGCCGGCGCTGAACACACATACAGTATCGAAGCAATGATGAAAGATAAACGTGCGCTGCAATCAGGAACTTCGCACAATCTTGGGCAAAATTTTGCCAAAGCATTTAATGTTACATTTCAGACAAAAGACAATCAGGAAGAATTGGTTTATGCAACAAGTTGGGGCGTAAGCACACGGATAATTGGCGCAGTTATTATGGCACATGGCGACGATAAGGGATTACGTTTGCCACCGAAAGTTGCTCCATTTCAAGTTGTAGTTATCCCAATTTTCAGGAATGATGAACAAAAGAAGATTGTTGGAGAATATTTAAATCCAATATTAGATAAATTGAAGAATAATTCTGTTAGAGTCAATGTTGATTGGCGTGAGGAGTCACCTGGATTTAAATTTAATGATTGGGAAATGAAGGGTGTGCCAATTAGAATGGAAGTTGGACCGCGAGACATAGAAAATAATCAGGTTGTATTAGCCAGAAGAGATACAGGCGAAAAGAGCTCAATTAAAACTAATGATATTGCTGATAGCGTTTTAAAAATGTTGACTGATATTCATGACAATTTATTTGCTGAAGCCAAAAAATTTATGAAATCGAATACAAACACTGTTGATTCTTACGATGAGTTTAAGGCAATAATAACCAAAGGTGGATTTGTTCGTTGCGGATGGGACGGTACATCGGAAACCGAATTGAAAATTAAAGAGGAAACGGGTGCTACCACGCGGGTAATTCCATTTGACGAAGATCCAAAAGGTTTAAAATGTATATATACCGGTAAACCGGCCAAACATGAGGTTATTTTTGCAAAGGCCTATTAGATTAAAATAAATGATTATTAATACATCGGCAGTTGTGCTAAAAAGTTTTCCTTATGGTGAAACAAGTATAATTACCCGATGTTATACAAAAGATCATGGAAAAGTCAGCGTAATTGTTAAAGGTGCAAGACGCAAAAAGTCTCCAATGGCAGCATATTTCCAACCAATGAACTATTTGGATATCGTATATTATTATCGCCAAACGCGTAGTTTGCAATCTCTATCAAAAGCGTCCTTTGTTGAAATATTGTCCAATTTAAATCAGGATTTAAAGAAAATTGCATATGGATTGGCTGTTATTGAACTGACTGAGAAAACTAATACCGACAATGATCCACATCCCGAACTTTTTGATGAATTGATTTCAGTACTAAAGGCAATTAATTCATCAGATTTAAGATTGAATTTAATATTTTGGTATTATCAGATTAAGTTATTAACGATATTAGGATTTAAGCCGGATTTTCATCAACTTGACAATGGTAATGTAAAATTTCCAAATCCTTTTACCGGTCCTAACAGTCAAAATATCTTAGAAAATTTAAATAACAATACAATTGGTTCAATTTCGAACATAACTGCGACTAGCAAAGATCGTAAGGCGATTAGCGAATATTTGTCAGCATTTATCAACTATCATTTCGAAGGATTGGATGAATTGAAATCATTTTCAGTATTAAAGCAAATAATATGATAGACAATAAAACATATACCGGAATTTTGAGGGTTAAAGGGAAAACTACATATGTAGAGACGGCCAGTGAAAAAAAAATATTCGAAGATGAGAAGATATGGGACGGATATATAAAACATTGGAAAAATACTTCTGTAAATGCAAGAAGATTGACACAACTTGACTATGAAGACGGTAAGCCAATCATTATTATGTGGCCGGATGAACCAAAACCCCCAAAACCATTTGTTCATATTTATTATAACGAACGGCTAGTAAAATACTTTGATTCAACTTTGGGTCATTTAGCAATAAATGTAAATGGTAAAATCTTCAATTTTGCCAAAAAGATTAATGAAAATGAAGTAATTACAAAAGAAGAATATTTTTATCGTCCGGCATTGGGCGAATTTGCCCCATCGCCAAATACCGGCAAACAGGAAATATTAGTTAATGGTAAATCCTATTTTGATAAATTCGGCAGAAATTTTATGAGGGGAATCCATGTTTTACATATCGAGGGAATTGATACCGATAAACTATATAATATATTAAAGGAAGAACTTGATATAATTCATAATACACCACCTAAGCCGGGTAAACCAGAAGATTACCCTGATTTTCATGTCATAAAAAGGAGCTGCACAAGTATTGTCAGAAACGGGTTGAGAGAATATGGATTTAAAAAAGTAAAAGGAGTGGTTCCGCGTGACTTTTTTGTTAATGCTGCCTATAATTTTCAAAAGGAGATGGATTTAACAGTAAGATTGTATAATATGCCGCAGTTGGTTGTGCCAGAATGTCCACCGAGTAAAGCAACATATTTATTAAATATTAAAAATTGGTTTAGGGTAAGGAAGCTTAATTACGAAAATTAATATGCGCTATCAATTTCAGTCCCAACAAACTCAGTTCACGTGGAATCCAAGAAATTTTACCGATGTTATAAAAGTTCTTATCATTATTAATCTAGGTATGTATTTATTGCAAGTAATTACTAGCTCACAATTGGATATGGTGCGGATTTTTGGGTTATCTTCACAAACAGTGTGGCCACTTATTTGGCAACCAATTACATACATGTTTATGCACGGTGGTGTGTGGCATGTTGCCATTAATATGTTTGTGTTGTGGATGTTTGGTACTGAGCTAGAGTCTATTTGGGGCAAGACGGAATTCCTAAAATATTATTTTGTAACTGGTGTTGGAGCAGGGTTGTTATGGTTACTTTTTAATATTGGAGGGTCTAATTCCATTTTAATTGGTGCAAGCGGTGCAGTTTACGGAATTTTAATGGCATACGGGCTAATGTTCCCAAATCGTACAGTATATTTATATTTTCTATTTCCCGTAAAGGTTAAGTATTTTGTTATTTTCATTGGAGCAATTGCGTTTTTCTCCTCAATGAGCACCGGTTCAAATATTAGCCATTTAACGCATCTTTCCGGGATGTTGATTGGCTATTTGTATTTGCGTTTTAGCGATCATTGGCGAAATATTTCATTTAATTTCCGTAAGAAATTTGTTGAACTGAAGACAGCACAAAAGAAGAAGACTAAACAGCATGACTCAAAACTCCAACAAGAAGTTGATATGTTGTTAGATAAGGCAAATATTTGTGGATGGGAAAGTCTTTCAGAAGATGAACAATCCAAGCTGCAATCATCTAGTTGGAAATTGTCGAATAAATCCCCAAGAGATTAACAATAAAAAAAATACCCTCGTTTAAAACGAAGGCATTTTTAAATAACATTGCATGTTTATATTACTAGCGCAGCAATATCAACTTACTAGTTTTAACATCATTGCCAACAGTAACCCTGCTCAAATAAACTCCACCTGGCACATCTTTACCGGCTTTATTTGTTCCGCTCCATTGAATTTCATACCATCCGGTAGGTTGTTCTTTATTAATTAGAGTTGTAATTATTTTTCCTGTGATATCATAAATAGCGATGTGGGTTATTGCACACGATGTAACACTATATCGAATAGTTGTGCTCGGATTAAATGGATTGGGATATGTCATTACAGTAAAATTATCGGCAATAGTTGCTAATGGAGCACTTTCCACAAATACTTCTCGCGTGGCATGGTAAGTAACTACTCCGTAATAATCTACATCCGCTAAGCGATATTCATAAGTGTTCCCATGTTGCACTAATTTATCAAGATATTCATAATCAGTTGCAAAACTAACAGAACCTTGCCCCCATAATGACTCATCCTGTTTATAGCTGACAATTTCCTGCCAATCAGAACCTGACGTTTTGCGTTCCAATATAAAACCAAGATTCTCAATTTCACTTTCGGTTATCCATTTTAATAAAGTTCCAGTTAAAGAAAACTCTGCGGTGAATGAAGAAAGTTCTACGGGAAGAGAGTTCTCGCCGCCTTGCGTAGGAATCCCTCGGTCAACCCAATCTGATCCTAAATTTCCAGACCCATCATACTCTAGCGAGTGACTTGCAATAACATCAGGAGCAAAATTATCTTCACTCCAAATACCGGCAGTAACTGCATCGTTTTCCCAGTTTTGATCACCGGCACCATATTCCATATAATCAATTATTGTTAAACTGCTATGCGTTGTTGAATTAAAAAAAGCTACATACCCGGCTGTATCCCCCATATTATTATCATATCCAGTAGTACCGGTATATAAATGTGCTACATTATCACCAAAATCCGTATCGTCGGTTCCTACTTTACGCCAATGTACAACGACAAAATCTCCGGTGGGGACAGTCAGTGATGGGAAAGTATAATAATCGCCAGAAACAGCAGTTAGATCATACCCCGTTATTGTTGCTGCACTTCCTCCAATATTTTTAAGTTCTATCCATTCATTACCCAAATCACCACCTGTTTCATCATAAAAAACTTCATTTATTACAACTTGAGCGACTATATTTGTTTCCAAAACAAGCAAAATTATTAATATAATATACTTTACATTCTTCATTATTTTTCCTCTCAAATAAATGGAAATAATCAATAATAGTAAATTTATTAAAATTATTTATTAAATAAAAGAATATTCGGAGCTACGTTATAGCTACTTTTTTCCATTTCTTGGTATAACTTTAAATACTTTTTCTCCACTTTTTGCCATTCTATATTTTTCACGGGCGAGACGTTCAATGTAATCCAAATCGGTTTGTAGTCGAGTTTTTTCATTTTCAAGCAACGCAATTTCTGTTTTTAATTCTTCAATCCGTTTTTGCGTTGCCTTCCTTTGTGATTTGATTTTGTACAGCTGATATACTCCATGATCGCCAAATAGAAACACAATCATTAAGAATGAAATACCAAATAAAATTATCCCGCGGAAAAACTTGCGTTGCGCCTCAACGACAATTTTTTTCCTACGGGTTTTCTTGGCTGTTCGTCTTTTATTCAATTACGACCTAATATTTCTTTATTTGGAAAGTGTGCTTTGTTGCCGAGCATTTCTTCAATCCGTAGTAATTGATTATATTTACAAATACGATCAGTTCGTGAAGCGGAACCGGTTTTAATTTGTCCCATACCCATTGCCACCGTAAAATCGGCGATGATTGTATCTTCTGTCTCGCCTGAACGATGTGATATTACGGCGCTGTAATTATTTTTCCGTGCGAGATCAACAGCTTGTACCGTTTCAGTAATTGTCCCAATTTGATTTAACTTGATTAAAATTGAATTCATGGATTTTTCTTTAATTGCACGCTCAAGTCGGGTGATATTTGTTACCGTAAGATCATCACCAACAATTTGTATCTTATCACCCAACTTTGCATTAAGTATTTTCCAACCCCTCCAATCATCTTCTGCCAACCCGTCTTCCAAAGATATAATCGGGTATTTACTAATAAGGTTTGCATAATAATCTACCATTTCTTTAGAAGAAAGAGTTCTGTTTTCCGACTCAAGACGGTATTTTCCGTCAATGTAAAATTCGCTTGAGGCCGGATCGAGAGCTAAATAAATATCTTTTCCGGCTTTATATGCAGTCCGTGATATTGCTTCCATTATAACTTCAAGAGCCTCTTCATTTGATTTCAAATTGGGGGCAAATCCACCTTCGTCACCAACAGAAGTATTAAGTCCTTTTTCCTTTAATACGGTTTTTAAACTATGAAATGTTTCGGTCCCCATTCTCAAAGCTTCGGAGAATGATTTTGCACCAATCGGGAAAACCATGAACTCCTGAATGTCTACATTATTATCGGCATGACTGCCACCATTCAAAATGTTCATCATAGGAGCTGGCAATAAATTAGACTCGGTATTTCCAAGGTGTTGGAATAGTGGAATTCGCAAATGATTTGCAGCAGCCCGAGCGGTTGCCATAGATACGCCAAGTATCGCATTTGCGCCTAAAATTGATTTGTTTGGTGTCCCGTCAGCTTTGATCATTGCTCCGTCAACATTTTTTTGCTGTAACGCATCAAGTCCGGTCACAGTTGTAGCAAGAACCGAATTCACATTATTTACGGCATTTAGCACGCCCTTGCCCAAAAACCGACTTTTATCACCATCGCGCAATTCAACTGCTTCGTGCTCACCAGTTGATGCACCCGATGGAACAGCAGCGCGCCCAAAACTTCCGTCTTGTAAGATTATATCTACTTCTACTGTTGGATTACCGCGTGAGTCTAAAATTTCTCTCGCTTGTACTTTTGTTATTGTTGTTTTATTCACAAATACTCCTGTAAAATCTCTTATAAAATTTTTGAAATAAACCTCTATATTTACCCTATTATTACACTATCTGTAATTAATATAGGAAATAATTAATGATAGAAATTAAGAAATATATTGAAGAACAATCAGACCTTTGGGAAAAAATTGTAAAAAATGCCAACAATGGAACAATTTTCCATACACGAAAATTTTTAAGTTATCATCCGCCGGGGCGATTTACCGATCACAGTTTAATATTCCATAAAAAGGATAAACCATATATTTTATTCCCGGCTGCCGATAAAGAATATGATGGAAAGCGGTTATTAGTATCACATCCGGGTTCCTCGTATGGGTCATTTGTTACACCGGAAGATATTTCGTTCGCGGATTCGTATGCCGTAGTTGAGTTATTAATTAAATATGCCAAAACGCAAAAATTTGATGGAATCAGATTAACGCCGCCGCCGACAATATATAATCGACGGCTTTCAAATTATATTGAATTTGCATTAATTCAGCATGGTTTTACTTATTTTAAACGAGAAGTATCGAGCATCTTATTTTTAGAAGAGAATATTGAACAAAATCTTGCAAAATTTAAACCATCGCACCGACAGGCGGTTCGGAAGGCAATCAAGGCAGGTGTTGAGGTGCGCGAATCAAATAATTTTGGTGAATTTTATGAAGTATTGAAGAAGAATTTGAAAATACGCCATAATGTTACTCCAACACATACTTTGGATGAATTGTTGAAATTAAAAGAATTGTTTCCTGAGAAAATCAATTTATTCGGTGCTTTTATAGATGATAAAATGGTCGCGGGTGTTGTCAATTTTATTGCAACACTTGATGTAGTTTTAGCATTTTATATTTCCCATAATGAAGAATATCAGGAAACGCGCGCGTTGAATTTGTTATTTTATTCGATTTTTGATTGGGCGATCAATGAAAAATATAAAGTATTCGATTTTGGGATTTTCACTGTGAATGAGGAACCCAATTTTGGACTTGCACGCTTCAAAGAAAATTTTGGATCAAGCGGTATGTTCCGCGACACCTTTGAAATAATTCTTTAGAATAGAACACAAAAATTTTCCGTAATTTGTAACAATGTCTATTAAAACACTTGGAAAACAATCGCTGATTTACGGTATTGGCACAATTCTTACACGAGTAGTAACTTTTTTACTTCTTCCGCTTTATACTAATGTTTTTACCACTAAGGAATACGGAATTGTATCGTTAGCGTATGCATTTACCGGTTTCGTAATGATCGTTTATCGTTATGGAATGGATTCGGCGTTAATGAAATATTATATTGATGCCGAAGGCAAAGATAAAAAAACCTATTTCACAACAATTTTCAGCGTCCAAACTCTAACTAGTTTGATTTTTTCCTTATTTTTATATTTAGCAGCCGGGTTCTTTGCGCCAATATTTTTAGGTGGCGCTTACACGCGCTTGATGCAATTAATAGCAATTATATTATTTTTTGATGCACTGTGGATGCTGCCAATGTTGATTTTACGCGCCAATGAAAAACCACGTCAATATATTTTGTTAAGTTTGTTAAATGTGATAATATTAATGGGCTTCAATATTTATTTAGTGGTTTTTCTGAAAATGGGCATAATGGGTGTATTGGTTGGAAATATTATTGCTTCTGGAGGATTGTTGTTGACAACACTACCAATAATTATCAAAAATTTCAGTTTTAAAGCAATTTCTCGTTCAGCATTGCGTGAAGTATTGAAATTTGGATTACCATTTTTCCCCGCCGGAATTTTTACTATGATAATGGAATTGTCGGATCGCTATCTTTTAGAATGGTTAGCAGATACGTCTGCCGTTGGTTTATATTCGGCGGGAAATAAATTAGGAATGTTCGGATTACTGTTAGTTATGGGTTTTAATATGGGCTGGACACCATATTTCCTTAAAACAGGTAAAGATGCTGATGCTCCGCAAATATTTGCGAGAGTTTCAACATATTTTTTAGGACTTGTTGGATTTTTCATTGTAATAATATCCATTTGGATTAGTCAGGTGGTGCAAATTAAAATTGGTAATGCAACCTTTTTCGGCGAAGAATTTTGGTCGTCAACACAAGTGGTGCCATTAATTTTGTTAGGGTACTATTTCTTTGGGCTGTATGTGTTGCAATTGCCCGGCGTCTTTATGACCAAAAAGACAAAATGGGTCCCGCTTTTCAGAGGAGTTGGTGCTGCTCTTACGATAGCTGTAAATATTTTACTGATACCAATTTTTGGTATAATTGGTGCTGCTTCCGCTAAAGCGATTGCGTTCTTCGGAATGTCATTATCAATATTTTTGTTTAATCAAAAACATTATCCAATTCCGTATTTGTGGCGCGGAATTTTCTTCCCGATTATATTTTTACTTATCATAATTATTTTGCCAATGGGCTTATACCTAAAAATATTTGTTTCAATATTATATCCGGTTTTGTGGATTACATTAATTGCTAACAGCAATGACCGAAAACGATTATTGGAGTTATTCAAATGATAGCTGTAGTTACCTGTGGACATCGTCCGGACGATGAACGAATTTACGAACGCGAGATAAAATCGCTGTTAACAGCGGGATATGAAATAACATACTTCACACGATGGAAAAGCGATATTGCATTATCGAAAAAAAACTTATGGCATCGGAATTATTCCGAAAAAGATTTATCAATAAATGAATATACCAAAGGAATTTTAAAGGATTTTAAGGTACTAAAACCGCAAGTTGTTCATATTCACGAATTTGAATTGTTACCGTTGGCAAAAAAAGCAAAAAAATTATTCAATGCAAAAATAATTTATGACGTGCACGAAGCAAATATTGAATTATGGGACGTTTTCTCATCCAAGCCGGCAGGTGTAAAACAAGTAATTAACAAGTCGTTAAATCAGTATGAAAAGGGTTACTTGAAAAGCGTTGATTATATATTTGCAGTAACACCGGAATTGGTCAGTCGATATGAAAAACGAGGCGTGAAATCTGTTTTTGTACCAAATTATCCGATTGCATTTCCGCGGAGAAGTAAAAAGTCGGATATTCCGACTATTATTTATCACGGACAAATATCATTGGAACGCGGTTTGGAGGATTTAATTAAGGCGGTATCGCTGATAATGAAAAAAGATTCATCATTCAAAGTGGAAATATATGGCTCTGAAAGAGTTGCGGGTACCGTAGATCAGCTTAATGAACAAATCAATGTCTTAAATTTAAATAATATAGTAAAAATACATAGTCAAATTCCTCATGACGAAATGCTTAAAAAATTATCGCAAGCGCATATTGCCGTGATTCCATTCCGGGATCATCCAATGTTCAGAATTGCGATTCCGGTGAAGATGTTTGAAGCTATGTGGGCGCGTTGTGCGATTATCGCAAGTGATTTAGACCCAATCCGAAAATACGGTGAAGGATTTATGGAATTTTATCCACCGGGTGATGTGGAGGCGCTGAGTCGGTCAATTGAACGATTATTACATAATGACGAAGAGCGCAATCGCATGGGAGTGACGGGTTCAAAATTGATACAGGAAAAATATAATTGGCAGCAAGTTGAGCCAACTTTATTGGATATTTACAGCAAGGTTATTAGTTGAAAATTTTATACATTGCGCCGGAGAACGTTGTTGGTAATCTAAATTTATGGAAAAAACTCCATGAAGAACGTGGTAACGAATGTAGATATATTACATATTTTCCATCGCAATTTGGTTTCCCTGATGATATTTGTTTAAACTTGCCATTTGTTGCACCTAAACCTATATTCTTAAAGCTGCGTGAATCTATATATAAAAAAACAGGAGGCCCCCAAAAAACTATTGAATTAGAAGGTTATCCTCCGGTTTGGACGAGTAACAATATTGCGGTTAAATGGTTTTTTAAATTACGCGATAAACTTTGGCGTTTTTGGATAGAACCTGCTATCAAGAAATATGGATTATTAGATTTTGATATATATCATTTGGAAACAGGGTTGGGTTTTTACCGTAATGGATCTTTTGTAAAACAAATTTCAGAGAGGGGAAAACCGATATTTAATATTTTCCATGGTGTTGAATTACGACACCGAGGAGTATTGCCGCAGATAGATAAATATGTTATGCTTAATTTAACAAGTGAGTTAGACCTAATTTCAAAACATCCCAATCTGAAATATCTATATTTACCATATGATGTAGAATTTGTTATACCAAATTATGAACTCCATAAACCATTAATTATTTGTCACGCAACAAGGAATCGATATTTTAAAGGTTCTGATATAATTATAGATGTATGTAAAAAGCTTGAAAAATCACATAATATCAAGTTTCTTTTAATTGAAAATCAGCCTCATAATAAAACTATTAAATTAAAAGAGGAAGCGGATATATATATTGATCAAATAAATAATGTAGCACCGGGATATGGAATGAATTCTATTGAGGCAATGTCTTTGGGGACAGTATGTTGCACAAATATGGATGAGCAATATCAAAACTTTATGCCGGATCATCCCTTTGTTCATGTTACGCCAAAAACCCTTGAAGCTGAATTAATTAAATTAATTGAAGCGCCGAACGGTATTATTAAAAAGAGTAAAAACGCAAGAAAATGGGCTGAGAAATATCATAGTTTAGAAACTGTTGGCAATCAATTATATAAATATTATCGAGACAGTGGTTTGAAAAATGTATAGGATCATTTAGTTATTATGAATAAAAACTTACATGTCTCAATAATAGTACCGGTATTTAATGGTGGCAGCACATTTAGTAAATGTGTTTCATCTTTACTTGAATTAGAATATCCCAAAGAAAAACTGCAAATTATATTAATTAATGATGGTTCCACTGATGATACGGCTCAATGGTTATTGGAACAAAGGCTACCATCAAATTTCAAAATAATAACCCATGATAAAAATATGGGTCGGGCAGCTGCGCGAAATTCAGGAATAAAAATAGCCCGAGGCGATATTATAATTTTTCTCGATGCTGATATGGTGGTAAAACCTAATTTTGTTATGGAGCATGTAACCGCGATATCGAAACCCGGGGTAGCAGCAGTTTCAGGACTTGTAATTGCAGATCCAAATGAACGTAAAACAGCCTTACAGTATTATCTTTTTGAATATAGGAAAAGGGGCGCTAAACAGTTTGGAGAAAAAGATCCAATACCATTCAACTATTTAATTACTAACAATATGTCGGTTAAACATGATGTGGTTGAGGAATGTGGTTTGTTTGATGAGGGATATGTCGGTTATGGTGGTGAAGATACTGATTATGCAATTCGTTTATGGGAATTATATCCCGATGGCTTACGGTTTTCTTCAAAAGCAACTAGCATTGATTATCAAAATGAGAAATTGCATTATTTACAGCTTAAAATGGAAAATTATGGCAGGACAAATTACTTAAAATTATTGGGTAGATACCCTGTCCATACCAAAGATTTAGCAGGGGACTGGATAAATTCTTTAAAGGGGAAATTGGTTTTTAATCCGATAGTAAATTGGTTTGTCAAATTGGTTTATTCTGTGATGCCTATTCCATATTTTGTGCGTTATTTTATAGCATACAGTCTTATGAAAGGGGCTCATAATCCGGCTAAAGGGTTCCCCAAATTTGAAAAGAAAAAATGAAGTTGCAGCTACGTAATAAATCAACAAAATCTATTATTCCCGTAATACTTGTAAGTATAATTTTCACAGGTTTACTACAAGCTGCATTTGAATCATATCCTATATCAACAGCCAATTTGGCATTTGGCAGACTTAATTTGAATAGCAAAGGAAATATTATTGATATAATTAATGAGCCGAGCAGTATCATTAATTTTAATATTAATGGTGGAGAAGTAATCTGGAACAGACCCTTTCAAATTAATGAATTACAGCAAACTGCTTTTGCGTCGGCATTTATGTATAAAAATTGGGGGTTGGGAATTAGCGCAAGCACCTTCGGGAATGATATTTATAATGAAAGTATGTTGGCGTTAAGTGTCGCAAAATCGATCAAATCGCGTTTAGCGCTAGGCGTAAATGTTGTGCTTTATCAACTCAAAATAACCGATTATGGCACCGCGCACGCTCCCGGTATTTCCGCTTCGATGCGATATAATATTAACGAAAATTGGGATTGGGTTACTACAGTCAGAAACATTAATTTTCCTAAAATCGGTACAGTGAAAGATGAATTACCACAAATTGTTACGACAGGATTCATTGGTACAGTTCACAAAATACTCACAATTGCGACCGAGTGGGAACAAGACCTTGAATATAAAGGAGCAATGAAATTTGGGATTATGCTAAAACCGTTAAAACAATTGTTATTTTCAGTTGGCTACGTATCAAATCCCGGTCGATTAACAGCAGGTCTAACTATAAATTATAATAAAATATATTTTGAATATGGCACAATTGCGTACAACGATCTTGGCTTATTTACACATCAGCTTGGTATTGGCGTTAATTTTGGTCGGCGTTAAGCCGATTAGCGCTCAGCAGAAAGAAGTCGCGTCTTTTCTGCAAAACCTTGATGCGGATATTGCCATCCCCGAAGAGGATATTATTTTAATTAATGAAATTCTCAAAGGACAATGGTTGTCCGGAAAGGAATTAGCGCAGCAGATAATGAAACTATCATTTATTAATTATGAGGATGAATTAGCGCTTAAAAATGTATCGGATAGTGAGTCATTTATGGCAATTACCCAAATTGATGATATATCGGATTTTTTAAGACAGTTGATAGTCATCGTTGATAGATCAGCATTGCGCAATATAGAATTAGGCGATATTCTTTTGAATCAACATATTGTATTTAACGATGATTATCGATATCGTTGGAAAATTAATTATAATACTGATGATTTTTCCGCAGGCGTGATTGCCGAACGCGACCCAAACGAAAAAATTTTGCTTGATCATTTATCGGGATATATATCTAAGAAGTATGACTCAGATGAATTGATTGTCGGTGATTATCAAATCGTCAGCGGATTTGGTCTGTGGTCGTGGAGATCGGTGTCAACACGGAAAAGTTTTGAAACACTTGCTGGACTTCCAAGAATGGGGCGCGGTATTGCGCCATATCGTTCATCCAATGAAGCATGGTATTTACGAGGAATCGGTTATACAAGAACAACAAAATACGGTAATATTCTTATAACCGGCGGATATACCAAACAAGACGGCAATTTTGATAGTGACGGCAATCTGATACGCAGTTATTTAGGATTACACACCGGCGCATCATCAATTGATAAGCAAAATAATATAACTGAATCCGTTATTCTTGGACAATGGAATTATAATAAACCGAAAACAAATATTGTTACATCGGTTGCAGGTGTTAATTGGGATGACAAAAGTGGTATCACTAATGGGGATTGGAGCGGCTCGGCGGCATTTAATCAATTATTCAAATATGGGAATATATTTGGTGAGTTCGGGCGCGGATATAATCGCACAACGGGAATGATCAATGGCTTGAGATTAAAATTCCCCAAAGTGAAATATATAATTTCAGCACGATATTATTCGAAAGGATATTTGGCTTTGCGGTCAAATCCTTTGGCTGAATGGGTTGGAGACGACCGCAATGAATTTGGACTTTTTCAGAGCATCAGTTTAAAGCAAAACCGCAACAATTTTATAATTTACGGAGATTTATATAAGGCAAGTGATGTAAAAAGCACCGACATTTTTCCGAAATCAGGACAAGAAGCCGGTATTCGGTGGAAATGGCGGCGCGGGAGACGATACCAAAGAATACAATGGAAATGGGAGCAGAAATCGCTGGAAAGCGATGGTGGATATTTGCTTGCCCTAGAGCCAAAATATGAGATTGATAGTACATTGAAATATAGCGGTATATTTAGTTTAAGCAAATCGATGTGGGGTAAATTGCAATTGACATATTCAGCAGATGAAACAAGTTTGTCGAAAGCGCAAGCTTATGGTTTGGATACGCAAATTTGGTGGGAGGTAGAAAATGTATCCATTTTCTTTGATGTAGTTACAACTTTTACAAATGGTGGTTCAGCGTGGATTTATTTTTGGGATGTGAATCTTCCCGGTGAGATGACCACACGAGTTTATACAAAAGATAGTGTGTCTCCCGCCGTTAAAATATTATATCAGACAAATTCGGGTTTTGAGCTGGGTTTTCGTCTGCGGGCACAATGGAAAAACTTTGGTTTTAGCGGAACCCCGCAATTGTTTGGTGCGTTAGCACTTGAGATATTGTTATAGTATTATTTGCCTTAGATTAACACTATATGATAACTTTTAGGTTATGAAAATGTTACGGATTACTTCTTTTATGATATTATTATTTTCTATTACTCTTGCGACACCGTCGATAAAAGTAATAAACCAAATAGATAATACAGTAGATCAATTAAAGGTTTTAGAGAACACACCCGTTGTATATTGCTCGATAAAAGACCTAGCAAGAGTACTTTCAACAACAATTTATGAAAATATCGAAAGAGAAAAAATTGTTTTATATCTTGATGAACATCGAGTAAAAATTTCAGCAGGTACAAGTTTTATAGTAATTGATGATGTTGTATATCAAATTCCATCACCTGCAATAATCTTTAGTGGAGACATTTATTTACCAACACATGCTCTATTTCAAATTTTACAGAGAACAGTTTTACCAATCGTTTCATATAATGATAATAATAATCAGTTGGAAATAATTCCTACCGAATACAATATTCAATCAATTAAAGTTGATGAAAAGGCGAATGGAACAATTATTCGTATTAAGACACTTAAAAAATTTAAAAAGAAAGAAATGAGTGCCTTTTTACATAATAACGGTTGGTTTTACCTTACAATCCAAGGTGGAGTTGCAGATAAAAAGAAACTTCTCAAAACTGATACTCGCGGTATAGTAAAGAAAATATCTATGGATCAGTTGGAAGAAGCAGTGCAATTAGCATTTTACCTAAGATCGGATATAGAGAGACATGAATTCTATCAAAATAAAAAGACAAGGGAAATTGTTATTACTCTTTGGGCGCCATTGTCAAAAAGTGTGGCAAGAATTCAGGAAATTAAAAGTCAGTGGGAAATTGATACAATCGTTTTAGACGCCGGTCATGGAGGCAAAGATCCGGGAACAAGCGGTAGGAAAGGAACCAAAGAAAAAACAATTGTGTTAGATATTGTTAAACGAATAGGCAGACTACTTACAAAAAATACAAATGTTAAAGTGATATATACACGTGAAGAGGATGTATTTATTCCTCTTTGGAAAAGAACAAAAATTGCAAATGAGAATAATGGCAAGATTTTTATTAGTGTACATACCAATGGCAATCGCAGCTCCAAACCGCATGGATTTGAAACATATTTATTGCGTCCGGGTAAAACACAAGATGCAATTGATGTTGCCGCACTAGAAAATGCAGCTATTAAGTATGAAGAATCCCGCAATGGAAAATATACAGAATTAACCTCCGAAGGACAAATCTTGGCAACAATGGCGCAAAGCATGTTCATGAAAGAGAGCGAAAGTTTGGCAGCACAAATACAAAGTGAATTAGCAAAAAAGCTATCGTCACCAAATCGTGGTGTTAAGCAAGCAGGATTCCATGTTTTAGTTGGGGCAAGTATGCCAAATGTTTTAATAGAAGTTGGTTTTTTGACAAACCCCGATGAGGAAAAAAAGTTGCGAACTACGGAATATCGACAAAAAATTGCAGAAGCAGTTTACCTGGCAATTGTTGAATTCAAGAAAAGTAGAGAATTTGTTATGGCGGAGGGTTAAATGAATAATCAAAATCCGATTGGTGTGTTTGATTCGGGATTAGGCGGACTTACTGTTGTAAAAGCAATACGGAGCGTCTTGCCCAATGAATCAATCATATATTTTGGTGATACGGCTCGCGTTCCCTACGGAAATAAAAGTCAGGAACTTATCAAGGAATATAGTCTGCAAATAACAAATTTTTTATTAGAGCATGATACTAAAATTATTGTTGTGGCGTGTAATACGGCAACTGCGTTGGCACTTGATACTTTGCAGAATAAATTAGATATTCCTGTAATTGGAGTTGTAAAACCCGGAGTTGATTCTGCGCTAAAACTTACTAAAAATAATCAAATTGGAGTAATTGGGACAATTTCAACAATCAAATCGGATGTTTATTCTACTGAATTAAAAAATAACAATCCTTCTATTAATGTAATATCGTCACCGTGTCCATTGTTCGTGCCTCTCGCCGAAGAAGGGTGGCTGAATGAACCGGCAACTAAGCTAATTGCTGAAAAATATCTTGAACAAATTAAAACTGAAAATGTTGACACATTAATTTTGGGATGCACCCACTATCCATTATTAACAGAAGTGATACAGGAAGTTGTATCACTTAAAATTAAATTGGTTGATTCCGCTCAAGCGATTGCAACCACAACAGCCAATCTACTTGCCGAGAATAAATTGCTTAATGATAGTAAAATCGCAGGTGATTTAAGTTTGTTTGTTTCAGATCTTCCCGTTCGTTTCGAGACAGTTGCAAGTCGATTTTTAGGCGAAAAAATATCGAATGTTGAAAAAATTCAACTTGGCTGAGTTTAATCAATTATTAGAAGATTTATACGTCCTACAGCGACTTGGTATAAAAGTCGGTTTAGGGCATACACAAAGACTCTTAGAAATATGTGGTAATCCGCAGGATAATTTTAAATCCATACACATTGCAGGTACGAACGGCAAGGGTTCTACAGCGGCAATGGTTGCCTCAATATTGAGAGAAGTCGGATACAGAGTTGGATTATATACGTCGCCACATTTAATAAGGTTTAATGAGCGAATTAGAGTGAATGGTGTGCCAATTTCGGATGAAAATATAGTTGAATTTATGTCGCAGTATAAAACTGCGATAAATGAAATTGAATCAACATTTTTTGAAGCAACAACCGCAATGGCGTTTAACTATTTTAATGAGGAAAAGGTGGATGTGGCAGTTATTGAAACGGGCTTAGGTGGACGATTAGATTCGACTAATGTTCTAACACCAAAGATTACGATCATATCTTCAATTACGGTAGATCATACTGAAATATTGGGAAAAGATTTAGAAACAATAGCATCCGAAAAAGGTGGAATTATCAAAAATGGAGTACCGTTAATTTTAGTATCGCAGAGTGAAGAAGTAAAAAATGTGTTGCTTGAAATAGCCGATAGAAAAAGAGCGAAAGTTATATATTGTGATCAATATTATATTAAAAACATAAACATCAGTGAAACTGGAACCATGTTTAGCTGGGACGGAAAAGATTACAAAACTTGTCTGATTGGCGAGCATCAAGCGCGGAATGCTGTTTTGGCGATAGAAGCAGCCAAATTATTTAATGATAATATCACTTTTAGTAGTATCAATAATGGAATAAAAAACGTAAAATGGTCTGCGCGGATACAAAAAATGCATAAAACACTTCCGATTTATTATGATGTCGCTCACAATGCTCATGGCATCGAAGTTTTATTGGATACAGTAGTTAAATTATATCAAAATAAACCGATTGGGCTAATAGCTCTAAAAGCTGATAAGGAACTAGATCAAATTATTCCGAAATTGAAAAATAAATTTAGTGAATTAATAGTGACCAGCAAATTGGATGCGGGGCTTATGGAAGCCGAAGATTTGTATAATTCCTTAATTCAATTTGGAATAAAAGCCACATTAGAGCCCGATATAATTAAAGCGATTAAAATGGTTAATAAATCCGTTTTGCATTTAACCCCCGGTATTATTTTTGGTAGCCATTACATCGGAGTGACAATTTATGAGGAATACGGTTTTCCCTTTGACAATGGTATCATTTAATGTAATTTAGCGTTACCGAATAGACGTACTCGTCACTCGATTTTATATATAGATTTTTAATCAATTGAAAAACCAAAGGATAATTTATAATGGATGTCAATGAACTTCAATCTCTGAAGGTTAAAGACTTAACAAAGCTAGCAAAGGATCTAAAAATTGAAAACATTTCCAGATTAAACAAACAGGAAATGATAGTACAAATCCTAAAAGCTGATGCAAAAGAGGATGATAAACTTAGTGCACGTGGCACTTTAGAAGTCCTCCCCGATGGCTATGGATTTTTACGTAGTACTGATTCAAATTATTTGCCGGGTCCCAATGATATATATGTGAGCCCATCACAAATAAAACGATTTGGTCTTAAAACAGGACATGAAGTCGAGGGACAAATAAGACCACCTAAATCAAAAGAAAGATTTTATGCATTATTAAAGGTTGAGACAGTAAATGATAGACCTCCGGAAGATGTTAGAAATGTAATGTTGTTTGATAATTTAACGCCATTGCATCCCGAAGAAAAATTTACATTGGAAGTTGGGCAGAAAAATTTATCAATGAGAATTATGGATTTAATGTGTCCGGTTGGAAAAGGTCAAAGGGGAATGATTGTCGCTCAACCAAAAACCGGTAAAACTATACTATTACAGCAAATAGCAAACTCAATAAGGACAAATCATCCTGACACCAAGATGATTATTTTGCTAATCGATGAACGCCCTGAAGAAGTCACAGACATGAAACGAAGTGTTGATGCAGAAGTGTTAAGTTCAACATTTGACGAAGCACCGGAACGACATGTCGCTATAGCGGATATGGCATTACAAAAAGCCAAACGAATGGTAGAGTATGGAGATGATGTTGTCATTTTACTTGATAGTTTGACTCGTTTAGCAAGAGCACACAATGCTGTAATACCACATAGTGGAAAAATATTGTCCGGTGGTGTGGATTCAAATGCGCTAAAAAAACCTAAACAGTTTTTTGGAGCTGCACGAAATATCGAAGAAGGCGGATCATTTACAATTATCGCCACAGCGTTAGTTGACACAGGAAGTAGAATGGACGAGGTTATCTTTGAAGAATTTAAAGGTACGGGCAATATGGAATTAGTTTTAGATCGCAGGTTAAGTGACCGAAGACTTTTTCCATCATTTGATGTTGTTAGATCTGGAACGAGAAAAGAAGAACTCCTATTATCGAAGAAGGTTTTAGGCCGCATTTGGATTTTGCGTAAATTATTGAACGAGATGAAAATAATTGAAGCTATAGAATTTTTACGTGATCGAATGCTGAGAACTAAAACCAATGATGAGTTTATGGATACGATGAGTCGCTAATATAGCGGTTACTTTATTTAATTTATTTATAATATATATTTAAGTCATAAGGATTACAATCTGTGAAAACAATTGTAGCTCGGTTAATAACTGATAAACCAGTAAAAAAAACGGCATATCAAGTAAAGGGCGTTTTTATGAAACAGTACCCTAATTGTTCTGTTATACCAATGTTAGATGGTAGATATCGTAATAAGTTTTTATATCCGAGAGTAC
>Ga0190293_1000212_pt1 | contig 20521 bp, 16 predicted proteins | sample 48693001_MG_FD_161671 | JGI IMG/M metagenome (GOLD analysis project Ga0190293, IMG submission 161671) | Hydrothermal vent microbial mat bacterial communities from Southern Trench, Guaymas Basin, Mexico - 4869-30-0-1_MG | ecosystem: Environmental > Aquatic > Marine > Hydrothermal vents >...
GGTCATTTTTATCAGTTACCACCATTAAATAAACTTTATAGAACTCGAGTATTTGGTGCAAATCAATCTCCAACTATAGGTTATGCAGATTTAAAACCGGAGAAGACAGTTTTATACGAATTTGGGTTACAGCAGCAATTCACAAATGTTTTAGCAATTGATGTTAGTGCATTTTATAAGGACATCCGCGATTTATTGGCAACTCAATCAATATCCTATTTATCACCCAATTTTGGACCCGCATCGTATTCTGTATATTTAAATAAAGATTTTGGGAGTGTAAAAGGACTTACTCTGAGTTTAACAAAACGATGGGATCCAAAAACTAAAACATCAGCATTCCTTGATTACTCATATCAAATAACGGAAGGTAATTCTGTTACCGGTGGATCATTCTATTTCAATTCTTTAACCGGCGAAGAAGAAGAAAAACTTATTGTTCCATTAAGCTGGGATCAACCACATATTCTCAACGCAACTATAACAATCAGTGAACCGCAAAATTGGGGTTTAAGTATCATCGGAAAAATGTCAGCAGGGTGGCCGTACACTCCAAATATACCAAATGCGAACTATGTTTCTGACCCAAATAGTCAGCGTAAACCATGGCAAAAAAGTGTAAATCTAAGAGTGTTCAAAAATGTAAGTCTTGGCATGTTCGACGTTGTTTTGTTCGCAAAAGTATTCAACCTATTTGATACTAGAAATGAAAGATATGTATTTAATGATACTGGTCGGGCAGGATATACATATGCAACTCGCTCTACAGAGGAAACAGAAGCGTTAACTTCTCATTATGGTGAAACAGGAGTTCATACTTGGGAAGAATATCAAAAACGTGCTAGTTATTATAGTACTCCACGCTCTGTACAATTTGGCTTATCATTAGAATTTTAAGAAATAAAGGATTATAACTAATGAACTATTTCACAAGTACTACTAAAAACAAAATAATTTTAATTATTGGATTGTTTCTTTTAACTAATTCTCTAAACGCTCAATGGTCATTGTTCAAATCCAATAAAAAAGAACAATATAAACAAGGTCCTCAAAAAACTTGGACTCAATCAGAGCTTAAAGATTATGACAACTGGAAAAATGACATTCTCAGCAAACAAGCCGCGGACGATCCGCAGGTATTACGCCGACAAAAAGCCGTTTTGAATGGAAATAAGATCACGACTGAGATTTGGAATTATGGTTCAATATCCAGTCCAGGTAATCGAACGACTGATATTATCTGGGAGGGACTTGGGTATGGATATGAATTTGGTCCCTTTATTGGTGCTAAAATTGAAGTAACTCCACGTAGTCATCAAGATGCCTTTTATGAAATCGACAATGGTGATACTTCTTGGTTTGTCAATATGATTAGTGATGGATTAATTTCATATCCTGAAATATCTCCCGATGGTAAGGAATTTTGGGGATGGGAACCTTTAGCACATAACAGTATTGGAGTACCCTATGCCGATCCTGCAAGTAATTACATTCCAACTTCCAACGATATCGATCGAGATGGTGACGGCAAACCTGATAGTTGGGCTGAAGGCTGGTATAATGAAAATCTACGTGAATATAAATGGCCCGGCGCACTAAAACAAGGTGCCTCGAATTCTGATATGGAATCGTTTTTTGTTGTTGACGATCGTATGAATAAAGAATTTGAATATTATCCATTCCCTGATGACTCCACCCGAAAAGGACTTGGATTAGAAGTTGAATTTCGATATTACCAGTGGGCAAATCCACTGGCAGAGGACATAATATTCCTGATTTATAAAGTAACCAATACAAGTTCTAAAGATTTAAATGAAGTGCTATTTGGGATGTGGGGTGATCCTCATGTTGGTGGTCCAAGTGACTACATTGATGATCTATCATTTTTTGAAAAAGATATTAATATGGTCTATGCCTGGGATGCCGATGGAAGAAGTGATGTAATTGGTAGACCTCCTGGATACTTCGGTTATAAATTCTTGGAAAGCCCCGGGAATCCATATGATGGCGTTGACAATGATAACGATGGAATGGTTGATGAATCACAAAATGACGGCATCGATAATGATGGTGATTGGGATATTGATAAACATGATGTTGGCGTTGATGGATTACCTAATACCGGCGATACCGGTGAAGGTGACGGAATCCCAACTGCGGGCGATCCTTTTGATATTAGGCAACCCGGTGAACCAAATTTTGAATGGACAGATTTAGACGAATCTGATATGGTTGGGTTAACGGGTTTTTCTGCTCCTCAATTTGGTGGTAACAATTCAATTTCATATGACCACCATGTATACACAAACTTATTAACACCCGGTGTTTTTGATACTACAAATGCTTATACACCCGGTGATTATGTTTTTATTTATAGTTCCGGTCCAATTAATTTACCAGCTGGTGAATCACGGAGGTTCTCAATTGCATTAACTGTAGGACAAAACTATAATGACCTAACGCTTAATGCAATAACTGCGCAACAAATTTATGAACGTAACTATCAGTTTGCTAAACCACCAGCCAAACCAAATGTTACCGCTGTTGCCGGCGATGAACAAGTCACGTTATATTGGGATGATATTGCAGAGTCGTCAATTGACCCAATCTCGGGGAAAAATGACTTTGAAGGATACACCATATACCGCAGTACCGACCCACAATTTTTAGACCAACAAACAATAACGGATGCGTTTGGATCTAAATTTTTATTCACACCCTTAGAGATGGTAGGAGGAGCATCTGCTAAATTCGATCTTGATAATGAATTTAGTGGATTAAGCGATATACTTTATACCGGACATGGGACACCATACAATCTTGGTAATAATACAGGAATCCGACATACTTTTATTGATTCTAATAAAGTTATAAATGGGCAAAATTACTATTATGCTGTTGTTTCGTATGACCATGGTGATGCAGAGTTAGAAATCGCTCCATCAGAATGTGCTAAACAGATTACTCTTAATCCCGAAAGTAACGAACTATTTTTTGATTTGAACACTCTCCAAATAACTCCACGAGCCCCATCTGCGGGGTATGTTGAAGGGGATCTTGATAATAATACTATTTTTCATTCAAGAGGAACTGCAACCGGTGAATTAACAATAAAAGTCATCGATCCAATGAAAATTGAGGATCAAGATGAATTTGCTGTCACCTTTACAGAATCACCAACTAAATATTCTGTGGAAAATACAACACCTGTCATCGCAGATTTTATCGCAAAAGCAGATAAATTTATTGGCTTACAATATAGAAATATTAATACTTTTGTTCTTAAAGATGTAAATGGTTCCAAAGAGTACGTTCAAGGAACTGATTACGAACTTGATGCACGCTATGGTCGTGTAATGGCAATAGGTGGAGGTAATCTTACTGATGGTACGACTTACGAAGTCCAATACACTTATTTCCCAATAATGGATAGTGAACTATTGAATTTTGAAGAAGCAAATCCAATTTTTGATGGATTACAAATCTTTGTTCAAGATAACGAATTGCAAGTTGATAACTCAAATTCTATTTGGAGTGCAACTAGTGCTACTAATTATACTGCTGCATTTGGAGTATATAGTGGTTCGCCACCCGGTAAAAAGTATCCGGGTGATTTTGAGGTTCGATTCTCAAATTCAAATGTAAGCATAGGTGAATTTGGTGCTAATGCACCATTTGAGATTTATGAAGTAACTGCCGGAATGACTCCTAAGACTATCAGATTTGCTGTTTTGCCTATAGGGCAAGGAGATTGGGAAGCAGGAAAAACATTTGTTTTATTTGACGGTGATACCGGATATAATGCCACTTATGAAATAACTTTTTATGAGCCACAGGAAGAAACTTCCATTACTCCAGTTGATGGAGATATTTTTTATCTTGCTACTAAACGACCATTCTCAAATGCTGATGTATATACTTTCACTACAAATGCGTCAAAAATTGATAATGAGATGGGGAAGGAAGATTTAGATAATATTTCTATGGTTCCTAATCCATATGTAGTAACAAATGTCTTGGAGCAACTAGATCATCAAAATCCAAGAGATCGTGGACCACATCGTGTTTATTTTAATCATTTACCCGCAAAATGCGATATACGAATCTTTACGATGTCGGGCGAGTTAGTCAAAGCTTTACACCATGATTCTACAATAGATGATGGTAAAGAATACTGGGATCTAACTACGAAAGATAATTTTCCAATCGCCTTTGGCGTTTACATATTCCATGTAGATGCAGGTGATTTGGGTGAAAAAATTGGCCGTTTTGCGGTGATTAAATAGAGGAGCGGACTAATGAACAAAATTAAATCAATTTTATATCTTTTAGTTGTTTTCAGTTTTTTATTCAATCAATTAAATGCGCAACTCGAAAATGACCAAACTATTACTAAAACGGGTACAACTGCTGCCCACTTTTTGAAAATTGGCGTTGATCCAAGAGGTACTGCCATGGGTAACGCTTACGTAGCTATGAATGGTGATGCGAGTTCCATCTTTTGGAATCCGGCGGGATTAGCAAATGTCAAGGGTGTTGAGACTATGTTTGTTAATACAAATTGGCTAGCTGAAACAAATTTCAATTATATTGCCTTGGCTTTAAATATTCGCCAAGTTGGTGTAGTCGGAATAAGCATTACAAGCTTAAATATCCCGGATGATCCTGTTCGTACAGTATTTTTACCGGAAGGAACCGGTGAACTATGGGATGCAAGTGACTTAGCAGTAAATCTTACTTATGCAAGACAGCTTACAGATAAATTTTCGATTGGTGGAAATGTAAAATATATCCAACAGAGTATTTGGCATGCCACTGCATCGACATATGCCGCAGATCTTGGAGCATTGTTTGTAACACCATTCTTTGGAACAAGACTTGGTGCCAGCCTATCAAACTATGGTGGTAAAATGCAAATGAGCGGTCGTGATCAAAAATTGAGTGTTGATCCTGATCCAGATAACGAAGGAAATGTCGAGTTTGTAAACGCAATTTATGAAACTGATTATTTCCCATTACCGCTTATGTTTCGTGTAGGAATTTCAGGCGAATTATTGCAAAATGATAATCTTCGTCTAACCTATGGTTTAGATGCCATGCATCCAAATGATAATACGGAAGCGGTTAATGCAGGAATGGAGTTTGCCTTCCGAGAAACATTTTTCCTGCGTGGCGGTTATGCAAATTTATTCCGTCAAGATGTTGAGGGTGGAATGTCGCTTGGCGGTGGTTTACATTACCGTCTGTGGAATAGTCCCACTATATTAAAAATTGATTATTCCTATGTTGATTTTGGGCGTTTGCAAGGTGTACACAGAGTATCATTTGGTGTGAAGTTTTAGAAATAAAATTCGACTATATCTGTGTTAAACTCTACAAACAGAATCCGAATATTATTTTGGTTTGTGATTGCGGTTTTGCCAATTTCATTTGCAACAGCAGCTTTACTTGAGACTACACAACCAATAAAACTGGAATCAACTCCATTATTGGTTAAAATAGGTAGTATAAATCAAATATCAGCAAAATCTGCTGACTATTCTGATATATTACCTATTGACGGTGTTGCAATTCGTCTCCGAAGCGAAACTAAACCAAAAGTATATTTTCGTTTTCTTGATTCGTCTGAGACTTGGTCAGATTGGAAATCAGCACATTTATTTGAAGAGCCATTTACAGATAGATGGATTGCTGCTTATAACAATGAACTTGTAGATAATTCGCATCAGTTTGAAGTCAAAATAGAAGTATCTGATAATAGTATTGTAAAAATATTGGAACAGGGCGTATTTCCTGTAGATACGGAAGTATATCCTGACAAAGCCCTGTCAAAACCAATAATATTTCCTACTGATATTCCAAAACCTATAATTATATCTCGACAAGAATGGGGTGCGCGAAAAGCCAAGGACTCAAGACCTATAGGTGGTTATTCAAAACTAACTATTCATCATTCTGCTGGATATGCTCCAAAAAATCTAGCGGAAGGTAAAAAAACAGTAAAAGCAATCCAAGATTATCATATGGATGGACGCGGTTGGTGGGATGTTGGATATCATTTCCTAATTGATCAAGCTGGGAACATTTATCAAGGACGCCCGGAAACAAAAATAGGTGCTCATGTCGGCAACCAAAACACTGGGAATATTGGTGTTTGTATTATGGGTTGTTATCATCCACCGTATTCAGCCTATCCTTGCAATGATGTACTCACGCAAGAATCACGCGACGCAACAGTTCATTTATTTGCATGGTTAGTAGAACAGTATGGATATGGCAACGCTGATGTATTAAAAGGACATCGGGATTATGCTACAGCAAGTACATCCTGCCCAGGAGATAATATTCATAAACTACTCCCTGAGATTCGTAAAGAAATAGATAAATATATAGAGTTTGGTGGTCCACCTTATGAATATACCATGTCAGAAAACTATCCTAATCCATTCTTTACTTCAACTACAATCGGTTATAATTTGCCTGTAGAAAGTGATGTAACAATTAATATTTATAATATTATGGGCGAAACTGTAATAAAACTATTAGATGAAACTCAACTAAAGGGATCTCATTCCATAAATTGGAATGGGTTGGATAATCGCAATAATTTATCTCATACCGGAGTATATTTCTACCAAATTCAAACACATCAAGATGTAACATCTGAAATAGATGAATATTATTCGGAAACAGGAAAAATGTTGTTTTTAAAGTAGCAGAGAAATGTTAAGTGTTGAATTTTGAGTGATTAATGAAAAATAGAAAATATTATATCATAAATCCATTAATTCATCATTTAAAACTTATTTAATCCGCGTTCTATTATTTAATAACTTTGCCTATCATATTTTACTAAATATTTAATATTTAAGACTTATAATTCAAAATTATTGGAGGAATAATGCCAAAGAAAAAATCATGGGCTGAACCGTGGAAAATTAAAATGGTGGAACATCTTCGGATGACCACAAAGGAAGAAAGAATTGCAGCAATTAAAGAAGCTGGCTATAATACTTTTTTACTTAAATCTAGAGATGTATATATTGATCTATTAACTGATAGTGGTACAAACGCAATGAGCGATCGTCAGTGGTCGGGAATGATGATGGGTGATGAGGCTTATGCGGGGAGTCTTAATTTCTATCATCTTGAAAAAACTGTTAAAGATTATTATTCGTATAAATATCTTATTCCTACACATCAAGGTCGTGGAGCAGAGCATATTTTTTCGCAAATTATGATCAAAAAAGGTGATTATGTACCAGGCAACATGTACTTCACAACCACACGTCTTCATCAGGAATTAGCCGGTGCAACATTTGTAGATATTATAATTGATGAGGCACATGATACTGCAAGTCACCATCCGTTTAAAGGCAATGTCGATTTAAATAAATTGCAAAAACTTATCGACGAGGTTGGTGCAGATCGAATTCCCTATGTAAGTATGGCTACTACAGTAAATATGGCTGGCGGACAACCGATTTCTATGGCAAATCTTAAAGAATTACGTGAATTCACTAATAAGTACAATATTCCTATCGCACACGATATGACTCGTGTGGCTGAGAATGCATGGTTAATAAAAGAACGCGAAGAAGGCTATCAAAATAAATCAGTAAAAGAGATTGTCTATGAAATATGTTCATTGACTGATCATGCCACTATGAGTGCTAAAAAAGATCCACTCGTAAATATAGGTGGATTTTTAGCTACAAACGATGACGATGTATATCGCAAAGCACAAAATATGGTAGTAATTTATGAAGGATTGCATACTTATGGCGGTATGGCCGGCCGTGATATGGAGGCATTGGCAATAGGTATTGTTGAATCAGTATCCGATGATCACATGCGTGCACGTGTAGGACAAACACAATATCTTGGACAAGAATTATTAGATTTCGGTGTACCGATAATCGTACCAATTGGAAGTCATGGAGTCTTTCTAGATGCCAAAAAGTTCTTACCACACTTAGAACAAGATATGCTTCCTGCTCAAACTTTAGCAGCTGAAATATATATCGAGAGTGGCGTAAGAACAATGGAACGCGGGATTGTATCAGCTGGCAGAAACAAAGAAACCGGTGAACATTACTATCCAAAATTAGAATTGGTACGTGTTACATTACCACGACGTGTATATACTCAGTCTCACATGGACGTAACAGCTGAATCCATTGCTGCAGTTTATGAGAGACGTAACTCGATTAAAGGACTAAAATTCACCTACGAACCGGAATATTTAAGATTCTTCCAAGCGCGATTTGAGCCTATTAAATAAATTGATTTTGCCACAGAGGACACTGAGAAAATAATTAATATAGACATTAAATGTTACTATGAAGGACAAACTTACAGAATTAATCATTGGTGCTGCAATTGAGGTCCATAAGGTTTTAGGCCCAGGATTATTAGAATCTATTTACGAAGAAGCATTGTGCCATGAATTAGCTTTACGTGGTTTAAAAATTCAACGACAAGTTGGAGTTGATGTTAAATATAAAGATAAAATAATAAAAGGTCAGCGTTTAGATATTTTAGTAGATAAAAAAGTTATTATTGAATTAAAATCTTTAATAAAATTACCTGAAGTAGCAATAGCGCAAACGCTTTCTTATTTGAAAGCAACCGAATTAAAACGTGCATTACTAATAAATTTTGGTGAAAAGAAACTGATTAATGGAATCAAAAGAATTTCAAACTAAGTATAATGTTAAAAATGGTTTTTTATATTAAGGTTTTGTTTTTTCTCTGTGACCTCTGTGGCTAATAATAAATCGCCAATTTATAAAGCACAATGCTTTGGAAATGTGGAACCAATTGAATACATGGTTCCCTATTATAATTTGCGATCATTGGCTGCAGGTCAATGCATAAAATTCTCTAAAAGTATTCTCTTCAGGGATGTCGGAATAACCAACGGTGATTTTTTTAAATCAATAAACAAAACTGCAAATTGGTTAGTCATAAAAGGGATTGGAAAGAACGATAGAGTCTTCGTTTCTAAAATTCTCTCCCCATTGTTAGAAATCTTAAGTTATGCAATATGGAGCGTTGGAGCGATATTAGTAATTACTGATAATAATGAAATTGATTCTGCCATTAAGAAAACTAATCCAAAATTAATAATTGATAAAATAACTGAACAAGATAAATCACTTATTGATAATCAGCAAGATGACTTTATTGAAACTAGTAGCACATTGCTGTTAGATGAAGCTATTATATTTTATCACAACGGAAAGGGAATTAGTTTAAGTCATTATAATTTGCTTATTAATACATATGGAGTTCAAAGGCGTCTAGATATACTGCACACAGATATATTAAATATTGATATTCCTCTAAATACTACGGCGGGCATAGTTTTAAAAACAATATTACCACTTTATTCAGGTGCAGCAATATCAGATAAATCCGCAAATATTACTTTTAGTACAAAAAGCGATGCCGATTATCAAATAAAATTTAAATGGACAAAGCTTTCTGATACAAAACCACAAAGTTTATATATATTACCGGAGACAACTGCAATCCTTGCAATTGGGTCTACACCAAACCATATTATTTCAATTATTGAAGAAAAAGAAAGCTATAAAATCAATGGTCATTCTGTGATGATTGGATACCTTGATGAGAAAGAAAACAAAAAAGTATTCAATTCAGATAGTCTAGTGTTACCAAAGTAATTATATCATTTTGATATAATTATTCCTATTTTATATAAATCGAACTTCACTAATATTAACAACCTATACATATAAGTCGTTGTTATTTATTATATTACTAATTATCAATCATTTTTGGCATAAGATTTGCATAATACATCATGAAACAGATTTATTAACTAAAAAGGAAAGAAAATGAATACATATAAATCAATACTAAAGATTTCACTAATAATTGCGATTGTGGCATTTATTTTTGTACTACCCGTAACAGTATTTGCTCAAGATACACTTGAAGAAAGTGCTGAAGCTCTTGGCGAAAAAGCTGATGATTTCGGCGAACGTATGGATCAATGGGGTAACAAAATGGAAGCATGGGGTGACGATCTCGAGCAAGCTCTTGAAAATGGAGATATTACACCTCCGCCACCATTACCTTTTGGAGATAACGCATATGAATATTCCGCAACCAATCCAAAACTTGGTGCATACATCGAAGATATGGATTTTGAAGATGCTTATGAAAAGCATTATCCATATTGCTATGGTGTATATATTTCAAGTATTATTAACGGTAGCAACTCTGACAAAGCAGGAATCCGCGGTGGAGATATAATAATGGAATTTGATGGCGAAAAAGTTCGTTTCGAGGATCATTTATTACAATTGAGAGACAGTAAGAATATTGGTGATACCGTTACAATTAAAGTATTCCGCAATGAAAATGAAATTGAAACACAGCTTACTTTCGCAGCACCAAAACCGAAAGAAGATAAAGATGTAAAACACTTCCCTGGTATGGAAAAAGAAAGAAAACCACATCCCGGTTTTGGTGGTGGCGGTCCTGAATTAATCTTACTAGATGCTGATTTTGCCGGCATCAATAAAATTCTTGAAGCTAACGGGTTTGACGGTTTAACCGACACATATATGCCTCTATTCGGTGGATATGGTATGGGCAATGTTGGCAACGGTTGGTTTATCGGTGGTGGCGGTTACGGTTATGAAAAAATCCAAAAATTATCAGTAGATGGTGGAACACGTCGATATGAATACTTAGTTGGTTTTGGTGGTATGACTGTTAATAAGAAAATAGCTCTCACAAATAATATTATTATCGATTTAGGACTGCTTGTTGGCGGTGGTGAAGCTTCATTAGAACTACGTCAAACCGACGGCGACTACTCATGGGATGATGATTTTGATAATAACCCAAATTATTATTCATTAAAGTATCGTAAGGCTTTCATGGCATATCGTCCCTCAGCCGGTATGTTAATCCGAGTATTACCATGGATGGGAATTCATGGATCAGTAGGCTATCTCGGATCCTATTCGTTTAATAATGATTGGAAAGACGATTATTTTGATTATACTGTAAAAGGTGACTCACCTAAAGTATTAGATGGACTTTCCTACTCCTTGGGTGTTTGGTTCGGAAACTAAACAATCCTCATAGAATGGTTAAAGTGGTCGGTTTTTGACAACCGACCACTTTTTTTTATGTCTAACATTAGTACAACTAATACAAATATTAATTAATTTAAACTATGGAAACTGGAATTTTCGCTGCATTTTCAAAAAAAGTCATCAGTGCAATCATCGCTGTTGGTTCACTGTTCTATTCAACAATTAATGGTGTCACACCTAATATGTTAATTCCAGACCTGCAATACAATAACGATAATGTTTATGTTTCTAATACAATAGAAAACTGTTATGCCGAAGAATTCGACCAAATACTATATTCCGGTAATTTAATTCCGATGCATTTTTCGGTGGGACTTTATCGAGAAAACGAAAAAATACCTGATTCTACATACACATTTATTCATGCTCTACAGTATTCACCAATAGGAAATGATTTTACAATTTATTTTTCTGAACGCGATGCAACGATCTCATCACTTAATTTAGACCAAGCTAAAATATTATTCCCACAAATAACAAACTATAGAGTACTATCTACCAAAAACATTGATGATAATGTCAATTATTATCTAAAGATCACAGCATGGTTAGACAAGATCAATCTTGAAGGAATAGAAGATGAGTTCAATCTATTGTACTATTGGAATAGCATAAGACCGAGTAACAAATCTGCACCATTCACAAAATCTGATTTTCAAATATGAGATTTCGTCTTCCATCTTTTCGTTCACAAATAATAATATTGGTAATATTATTAATTATTACATCCGTGCTATTCTTTCGTGACTTTTTTATTAACAGTTTCCAATCATTTTCAGAAACTTCCGAGACATTAAGTACTAATGAAAAATCTCGTAAACTTTATGAAGATTACAAATTACAATTAGATGAAGTTAATCGTGATCAATTTCGGGTTGATATCGAAGGAATAATGTCAACTGAGAATCAGAAAACAATCGCGCGCCGTGTATTTTTGAATGAAATTGAACTCTATTCAAAATTTATTTTTTTCTTTTTAACTATCAGTGTCATATTTCTATTCTTGGTAAGTTTTTATTTTATTACACGACCGCTTAAGCGATTACAAGATGCGACAATACAATTAGGTCAAGGCAATTTATCTACACAAATTAGTGAAAGTAGATTTTCTCCGCTAAATGATTTAATAGTATCATTCAACACGATGTCTCAAGAATTAGAATCCAATAGAAAAAAAATTATTCAAGCCGAAAAAGATGCCGCTTGGCGCAATATGGCTCGCGTTCTTGCTCATGAAATAAAAAATCCATTAACACCTATGCGATTGTCACTTGAACGACTTGAAGCAAAATATGCATTGAAATCTAAAGATTTAGACAATGTTTTTTCAAGTGTTACTAAAGTTATACACGAGGAAATTGATAATTTACAAACATTTGCTAGTGAATTTTCAAAATTTGCAAGGTTACCTGAAGCTGTTATGAAACATTATAATTTAAATGAGCAAATAACGGAAATGTGCACTCCTTATCAAAATGAAATAAAAATTAATTTATTACTGGATAAGAAACTTCCTTTATTATTTGCAGATAAAATTCAAATTAAACAGGTACTAGAAAATTTAATTCAAAACAGCATAAATGCTGCAACGAATGATTTCATTATTAAAATCAATACCGTCTTTACTGATTCTGAAATCAATATTTTAATACAAGATAATGGCCATGGAATTGAAATAAAAAATATTAGTGAAATCTTTAACCCATATTTTACCAAAAGCCGTGGCGGTACGGGACTTGGACTAGCAATCGTAAGACGTATAATTGAAAACCATGGTGGTAGTATTAATGTGAAAAGTCAAATTGATGTTGGGACCACTTTTAGCATTTCATTTCCAATTGTATACAAGCAGGAGCAATAATCATGAAAATATTAATTGTAGATGATGAAATTAACATTCGGATGACCTTAAAAGATATTTTAGAAGATGAAGGATATGAAACTTTTGTAGCTGGAACTGGTGAAAAGGCAATTAAAATTGCTGCAAAAGAAAATATTAATATGATTATCCTAGATGTTAAACTTCCCGGAATTGACGGTATTGAAACTTTCAAAATAATTCATAAAGATAAACCTGATTTAGATGTATTAATGATTTCAGGTCATAGCGATATATCAATAGCTGTTAATGCAGTTAAATTGGGAGCATACGACTTTCTAGAAAAACCATTGTCCATGATAAAAATTTTAACAGCATCTAGGAATATTAAAGAAAAACAATCTCTACAAAATAAAGTTGTACAAGAAGAGAATGCTCAGTATGAAAAAAATAAACTAATTGGTGAATCTAGTCAAATCAAAAGGGTATTACAATTAATTGAAAAAGTAGCACCTACAGATTCTAAAGTTCTAATTCGCGGTGAAAGTGGTACAGGTAAAGAACTTGTTGCATTTGCTATTCATCACAATAGCATGCGTAATCATAAGCCATTTATTAAATTCAATTCTGCAGCTATTCCTTCTTCTCTTGTCGAAAGCGAATTATTTGGTCATGAAAAAGGTGCATTTACTGGAGCTGATAAACTGAAACTTGGTAAACTTGAACAAGCTAATAATGGAACACTATTTTTAGATGAAATAGGCGACATGGATTTACCAGTTCAAGCCAAAATATTAAGGGTTATTCAAGAAGGCACTTTTGAGAGAGTTGGCGGAAATGACACAATAAATATCGATGTTAGATTAATTGCTGCAACACATAAAAACTTGGAAGAAATGGTCCAAAAAGGAACGTTTAGAGATGATCTTTTTTATAGGTTAAATGTTGTACCGATTTCTATCCCACCTTTAAGAAGAAGAGAGGGTGATATTGAAAATTTAACTGAACATTTCCTTGAATATTATTCGAAAGAATTCAAAACACAGAAAAAAACAATGTTACCTTCTGCAATGGAAAAACTTTCGCAGTATTCTCTACCTGGCAATGTTAGAGAACTGAAAAATATTATCGAGAGACTATGCATCCTCGTCACAACAGATTTTATTACTAAAGATGATATTGCTCCCCATCTTATGCTTAAAGAATCCTCTTCTGAATTAGGGATTACTTCAACTAAGGGTAAATCTTTTAAAGAAGTAAAAATTGATTTTGAAAAACAATTTTTTCAACAACAATTAACAGACAATCACTGGAATATCAGCTTAATTGCAAAGAAACTCGGGATGCAACAACCAAATCTTTCAAGAAAAATCAAAGAATTGGGATTGTCTAAATAACAATTTTAATCCAATTTATCGATATCGTCTAAAACATCCTGAGCATGTGATTTAGTCTTAACCTTTTCATATGCTTTAAGAATTTTACCATCTTCATCAATTAAATATGATATTCTTTTGATTCCCTCATATTCCCGTCCGTATAATTTTTTAATTCCCCAAGCATGGTAGGCTTTAAGTATGTTCTTTTCTTCATCGCATAAAAGTGGATATTGAAATTCATGTTTTTCAGCAAACTTTTTCTGTTTAGCAGGTGAATCAGCACTCATACCAACAATTGCATAATTCTTTTCTTTAAATTTTTTGAATTCAGCACGGAATCCTTTTCCTTCGACAGTTCAACCGGGCGTATTTGCTTTTGGGAAGAACCATAAAACTACTTTTTTTCCTGCAAAATCACTTAATGAAACCATTTTTTCATTAATATCCGGTAAAGTAAAATCAGGTGCTTTTGTTCCTACTTCTAACATATCTTCTTCCTATTACAAATTAATTTGTGTCCATTTTATTCTATCATCATTGCTTATAACTTCGTCATGAACGGATTGTAATCCCTCTTTTTGTCCTTTCCATGTGAGCAATGCTAATGCCTCCTCAAATGGAACCCATTTATATTCAGAATGTTCTGCTGATAGTTGTACTTCAGAACTCTCTACTTCAATACCAAATATGGGAACCATGAAAATTTGATTATATTTTGCATTATAAAAACTAGCGATGTGATCTGCAACAAATATCTTAAATGGTTCTTTCCCGGTTTCTTCTTTCAATTCTCGTACTACTGTTTGTACGGCTGTTTCACCTTTCTCAATTTTGCCGGCCACTCCCTGCCAAAGATGCTCATAATATTTACCGGGACTACGTTTTAGCATAAGATATACCGGACCATTTTTTGTAATCCGATAAATATATGAATCAATTTGTTTCATTTTAGTTTTTGCCATTTATTCTTTCTCATAATTGTTTAAATAATTTTTAGACCATTTTGAAAAATCACCTTTTTGGATATGTTCTCGTATCAATTCCATTAAATTTAAATAATAGTGGAGATTATGAATAGTTGCCAAACGTAATCCTAACACTTCTTTAATATTAAAGAGATGGCGGATATATGCCCGTGTAAAATTTCTGCAAGTTTCACATTCACAATTTTCATCAATTGGGCTGAAATCAAATTTATATTTTTTATTCCGAATATTGATTTTACCATTATGCGTAAATAATTGACCATTACGTGCATTGCGCGTTGGAATTACGCAATCAAACATATCAACTCCGCGTTGTACTGATTGTATCAAATCAGTCGGAGTTCCAACACCCATTAAATAACGCGGTTGATCTTTTGGTAAAAGTTCATCCAGTACTTCAATCATTTCAAACATTGCAGATTTCTCTTCACCAACCGCCAAACCACCAATTGCGATTCCGCATTTTGCATACGGAATCATATCTTCAGCGCTTTGCTTTCTAAGTTCAGGGAATATCCCACCCTGAACTATCGGGAACATTGTTTGCTCCCAATTATATATCGGCGGATTTTCCGCTAAATACCGTTTACATCTATTTATCCATATTTTTGTGCGCTTTACAGCGCTTTTAATTGTGACTATATCAGCATCACCGGAAGGACACTCATCAAATGCCATGATAATATCGGCGCCTAAATTCCGCTGTATCTCCATAGATTTTTCCGGTGTTAGAAAATGTTTACTACCATCTAAATGAGATTGAAATTCTACACCTTTATCGTTGATTTTATTCAACCGTGCTAAGGAAAATACTTGAAAACCTCCGCTATCAGTTAAAATCGGTAAATCCCAATTCATAAAATTATGCAATCCCCCTGCTTGAATTATTAACTCAGTTCCCGGACGTAAATATAAATGATAAGTATTTCCAAGAATAATTTGTGATTTTACTGTTTTTAACTCAGTCGGTGTAATTGTTTTGACCGCACCGTGCGTTCCAATCGGCATAAAAATTGGAGTTGGAATCTCACCATGATCAGTTTTAATAATTCCAGTTCTGGCAGAGGATTTAGAGTCTGCGGATATTATTTTAAAATTCATATTATTTTACTAAAACCCTCAAGGTTTTATAAACCTTGAGGGTTTCCTTCACTTAAATTTACCATAATCAAAATCATCTCTACTCAAAATAAATTCTCGAATATGTTCTTTAGAATCGAAGAAAGATAATATTTCATCTTGAGAAATTATGGGTTCATTACGAAACCCAAGGTACTCTTTTGCTGATGAGAAATCCCAATCTTCAGGAACTCTAACTAATTTTGCTTCAACCGGATTCAATAAAATATACTTAAATAACCATATAAAATACTCTTCATTCTCAATAATTCTCTTCTTTGTGCGACCACCAAATAAAACACCTGTCCTACCATATTTTTTATTAATTGCTTTTGTATATGAATTCGTTAAATCACTAATCATATACCCAATTAAATCCTGATCTGAAGATTCTTTCACAAATAAATGAAAATGATTTGGCATTAAACAGTAACAAAGTATTACAATACCATATTTGTCCTTATATTTATTTAATCGGTCAAGGAAAAAAGAATAATTTTCGGGTTCAAAATAAATTATTTTACCGTTTACACCACGATTAAATAAGTGATAATAAGTATGCATATTATTCAACCCTCAAGGTTTGACAAACCTTGAGGGTTTTACCTTTTTCAAAATATTTTCTATCTACTTTTAATACCTTAAAATTCATTATGGGAATATTATACCAAAAGCCTGTTTAACAGAATCAACTTGATAATATTTCATTTTATTAGAAGATTGGTTTGCCTTTTTAAATCCGTGTTTGGGTACAATTGCAGATGTAAAACCTAGGGTTTGTGATTCAATAAGTCTTTTTTCTAATTGACTTACTGATCTCACCTCACCGGCTAAACCAACTTCACCAATTAATATCATATCTTGAGGAATTGGTTTATCCAAAGCACTAGATGCGATAGCTCCAATTACTGCTAAATCTGCTGCCGGATCGTCGATGCGTAAACCACCCACCAAATTCACAAAAGTATCTCTTGTCCCAATTGGCAGTTTTAAACGTTTTTCCAATACCGCTAAAAGCATCGATAATCGACGCAAATCGAATCCATTTACATTGCGCTGAGGAGTTCCAAAATTTGCATTCGATACTAATGCTTGCACTTCTACCAAAATGGGACGTGTTCCCTCAAGTGATGGAAATATAGAAGATCCTGCTACATTTACAGAACGTTCTGCCAAAAATAATTCGGAGGGATTTTCTACCTCAATAAGTCCCTGCGATTGCATTTGGAAAATCCCAATTTCATTTGTTGCTCCAAAGCGATTTTTTACCGAACGCAAGATACGGTGATCATATCTATCATCTCCTTCAAGATATAATACTGTATCAACCATGTGTTCCAACATGCGAGGTCCTGCAATAATACCTTCTTTTGTAACATGACCTATTAATATTATAGTTACTCCGCGTTCTTTACAAATTTGTAACAATTGCTGCCCTGAGTCTCTTATTTGGCTTACTGATCCAGGAAGAGAATCGATGGAATCACTATAGACAGTTTGTATTGAATCAATTATTACTACTTCCGGTTTAAGTAAGACTATTTGCTCTAAAATATCTTCTACTTGGTTTTCTCCGGAAAGCTGCATTTCATTAGAAAAAATTTGTAAACGCTTTGCGCGCATAGCGATTTGGTCTTCGCTTTCTTCTGCCGAAATATATAAAGATGGTTTATCGATTTTGCCTAGCATCTGTAGCGCTAAAGTCGATTTGCCAATGCCAGGATTTCCGCCCAATAATATCAATGAACCCGGTAAAATGCCACCACCTAATACTCTGTCAACTTCAGCAATACGAGTTGGTATGCGAGCTTTTTGTCCACTTTTTAATACTTCATGCAGAGGTGTAGCAACAGATGGAGTTCTATTTAGTGATGAACTGCGTTTACTTTTGGATGTTTTAAATTCAGCAAGTGTCCCCCACTCTTTACAATTTGGACACTGACCATACCATTTAGGATAATCTGTCCCACAATTAGAACACAGAAATACTATACCTTTGTTAGCTTTACTCATCTATAAAGTTAATGCTGTGAAATGTTATAATAGAATATCTATATTGGTAAGAGTTGAGCGGTGAGCACATTAATACGTGAATACATTAACACATGAACACATGAACACATGAACACATTAAAACGTTAAGATGTTAGCACGTTCCTACCAATCCGGTCCGAGAGAAATATAATATTGGGGTCTTGAAGTTCCATGACCGGGGGTATAATCCCAAGCCGTATCAAGCCGGAGTAAAAAATACCCCAAATTAATTTTCATACCCAAACCAAAAGAACTAATTATTGGACTCGCGTAACTTGGCAAATCACCATATTTATTTGTGAGAACAGTTTGGTCAGAAAATTCATTGTTGCTATCCCATGCTGCGCCTACATCCAAAAAGGCATGACCCTGTATATTTCCAAAAATCATTTTCAAAGGAAATCCTAAAGCTAAATATTGAATAAATGGGAATCGCAATTCAATATTTGCCATTGCAACATTTGTTCCGGTTCTTTCGGCATAACGCGCACCTCTAATCGGCATAGCGTACTCTGTAAAATAAATATCTTTCAGTAAATTATTTTCATCTGACGATAAAATTTCATAAGGAAATTGTGAATTATCCTTTTCACCATTTGTTTCACCGCGCCCAAACAACCAAACAGGTAATCCTCCAAGGAAGAATTTTTGCGCGTCTCTGCCAAAACTAGTCCCCGCCATAACGCGTGTCGCGATAGTATAATATCGCCCTAGGCGGAAATATTTTCTTCCATCAAATTGTAACGTACCAAATTGAATACCATCATCCCCTAAAGAGGGACTCCCCGTAAAATTGACTTCCTGCCTAAAGCCATCAACCGGACCGGTATATCCCAAAGAGGCATTATCCATTACCCAACTAACCGATGGCAAAACCGTATTTAACTTTGCCGATCCTACATCGATATATTTACCAGTATATAAATCCTGTACCCATTCATTATAGGAAAGCCGGTATAACGACATTCCGACATCAATTCTGTTATATCGATTAAACGGACGGGAAATATAGGTTCCAATACCATATCGTCGCAATCTTGCGATGCCATAATAACCTGTTGAGTAAAAATCCGCAGTTTGCGATGCAGTAAAATAGAAATCAGTTCTATTCTTTAAATATGCATATGATAATATATAATCACTGTTTTCTAGCGTTAACTGCATTTCTGTACCGACATATATCCGGTGGTCGCCAAGTACATCGCTCCAAGCGAAATATGTCATGCCTTGAGCGCCAAAAATATTATCAAAAGCCATATTCCCGCTAACTAAATCTAAAGTAAAATGTGTTTTATACGATTGCGGTGTATAGTCGGTAATTTGTCGACCGCCATCCAATGAATCAAATCCTGATGTTTCATAATCAGTTAAAATATTATTGTAGCGTTCATAGTTTGGACTAAAAATAAAATTTGAATAATCACCGACTTCCTTTGTCTCATGCTGCTTGTCACGAATTTTGTCACGACGAAGATCGGTGAATGTTTCATCAGTCGTTTTTTTACTGGCTAAAAAATTAGTCATCGGAATTTCTTTATCAGAAAGCTCAAGCGGATTTGTTAAACTAAAAATATCCCAACCGCGTTTATCATAACCACTAAAAATCAATGTTTTATCATCTTTGGATATACTTAATTGCTGTATTCCGGTTAAAACGTTTGTAATCGTGTGAGATTCATTTGTGTCCATATCAAGAATATGAACATTCCATACACCATTTTCATCCGCAGTATACAATAACTTATTTTCGTTATGTGCCCAAACCGGATAATTTTCACTGAATTCTGTATCGGTAATCCGTTTAATAATTTTAGTTTCTACATTGATATTATAAATATCAGTTTGTGAATAATCATAATTATAAATTTTAAATGTATCTAAAACCACATCATTTAAATAATCACTACGATCAGAGATAAATGTAATTTGTGTACCATCTTTGTTCCAAACCGGTTCGGAATCCGAAAAAATATCGTTCGTTAAATTGGTAATTTCTCTCGAGGCAATATCTAAAATGTATATATCACTTGCATTTTCCTCGTT
>Ga0190293_1000213_pt1 | contig 20438 bp, 16 predicted proteins | sample 48693001_MG_FD_161671 | JGI IMG/M metagenome (GOLD analysis project Ga0190293, IMG submission 161671) | Hydrothermal vent microbial mat bacterial communities from Southern Trench, Guaymas Basin, Mexico - 4869-30-0-1_MG | ecosystem: Environmental > Aquatic > Marine > Hydrothermal vents >...
TCGTATCGGCCAATACCGAGGTCGTCGATACGTGACCAGTCCACGGGATCGAGTCTGTCCACCAGCTCGTCCGACATCCTCTGGAGGATCGTCACAGGTGTCGAGTTCGCTGAGATTTCGTACTTCGCTGGGAACAGCAGGCCCTCCCACCTCGTGATCTTCGAGATCGTATCTGATGTTGCTGGCAGGAGAGGTGACGTCACCGCGTTCCCTGTCAATGCCACCCGGAAGTCTGGCTCGCTGAAGGCCGTCTGCTTCCCGAGCTCCACAATGATGCGTTCGACGGTCCATCCCTCGATGACCGTGAACGTGTCGGCGTCTGCGGCTGAGAACACCGTGCCACCCAGAAGCAGTTGTCGGACGACCTCGCCTGGGTCCATGTCGGTTGTCAGTGAGTAGGTGCCAGCTTGGAGCTGATCCTCCACCCCTGCCTTTCGCGCTGCTGCGCGGATCTCCGACGCACGGGCAATGCCTGCGTCGTTGAGTACCACGTAGATACCGCTCGCTGACGATCCGGGTTCAATGACCACCTCTACCGGTTGCCCCGCAATGACGTCCCAAGAGCTGCCACCCACGAGGCTCGCGGCGTACCGGGCACCGAAGAACAAGGCGCCAAGTACGATCGCACCGAGCACAGCGGCTGCCAGCCAGATGTACTTCCGGCTGCCGCTATTCGCTGGCGGGTTCGTGGATCCCTGGTCCGTCATCGTACCTCCGGGCATCCAGATAGCCCTGCAACATGACTGCTGCCGCTACCTGGTCCCTCTTCTGTTTGCGTTTCTTGCGTTTCATACCACCGCTGATGAGTGCATTCTCAGCGGTTCGCGAGGTGAACCGTTCGTCGTGGTATTTGACCGTGACGCCGGTTGCCTCTTCCACCAGTGCACCGAATTCCCTGGCTGCTTGTGCCGAAGGACCCTCCCTGCCGTCGAGCGCGAGCGGGAGTCCGATCACGATCGTGTCCACGCCAAGTTCTTCGCAGAGTTCAGCGATCGCCACCTCAGCCACCTGGATACGACGGTCGATGAATCGGTCAGGAGACGCGATGGTACCGGTGGGGTCTGCTATCGCGACGCCCACACGGCGTTCGCCAGGATCGAGTCCGATTGCCCTGCCGCTCAAAGCGCAGCTAGGACCAGGCGTGCGTGGGAGCGTCCGAGGTCAATCGCCTCGTCCATCCCAGCTGCGTTCGGTCCTCCCGCTTGGGCGAGTTTCGGGTCTTTGCTTCCGCCTCCGCCGAGTGCCCTTGCTCCAGCAGCGGCGATATCTCCTGCCGAAACCCCTGCATCGACGACGTCCTGGGTGGCGAAGACGATCAGCGCGGCCTTCCCCTCAGTCACAGACCCGAAGACACCGATACCGCTGTTGACCTTGTCTCGTACCGCAAACGCAAGGGCACGTAACCCGTCGCCACCGATCCCATCGACGCGACCAGCAGCGAGAGAGTACGATCCCACGGCCTCGGCTGATGCAGCGATCTGATCAGCGGCCGCACCACGTTCCCTCTCCTCGAACTCGCCGATGCGTTCCTCCGCTGCCTTGAGTCTGTCTGTGACCGACATCGCTGCATCGACGACCCGCGCCGGCTGGGTCTTGAGCACGCTCGACACATCAGCGAGTTGCGTACGCAGGTCAGCGAGGTACTCGTACCCGTTTGATCCTGTCAATGCCTCGACTCGCCGGATATTGCTTCCCACAGAACCTTCGCTGACAAGCACGAGTGGACCGATCTGCCCCGTTGACGGAACGTGTGTCCCACCGCAGAATTCTGTTGAGAAGCCCCCCGTCTTCACGACACGGACGACCTCGCCGTACTTGTCCCCGAAGAACGCAAGCGCCCCCATCTCGGAGGCCTCCTCCTTCGTCGCCTCGATCGTGGTGACCATGGAGTTCTCGATGATCCGCTCGTTGGTCATCTTCTCGATGTAGTGGAGTGTTTCCGTATCGACACCCCCGAAGTGGGAGAAGTCGAATCTGAGACGGTCAGGAGCGACGAGCGATCCAGCCTGGTGAACATGATCGCCAAGGACCTCTCTCAGCGCCCAGTGGAGGATGTGGGTTCCGGTGTGGTTCTTCCGCGTACGTTCACGGCGAATCCGGTCTATCTCTGCAACCCCATCCTGGCCATGCTGGACATAACCTCTCACGACGCGACCGCGGTGACCGTGGACACCAGGCAGAGCGAAGCGCGTATCGGTCACCTTGACGGCGCCCGTATCTGTTGTGATCGTCCCCGTATCGCCGACCTGGCCGCCAGACTCCGCATAGAAGGGGCTGATATCGAGGAAGAGTTCGACGTCGCTCCCCTTCTCGGCCCGCTCGATCGAGTCGCCTTCGCGCAGGATGGACAGGATCGTGCCCCGTCCGTCCGGATCGTCGTAGCCGATGAAGTCGGTTGGTTCGACGCCCCGCAGGAGCTGGCGGTAGGCCTCGGCCTCGTCACCAGTGTTGTCCCCCTTGAATGCCGCTCTTGCGCGGTTCTTCTGCTCCGTCATAGCGGTGTCGAATCCGGCCTTGTCGACCGCGACGCCTCTCTCTGTTGCGATCTCCTCTGTCAGTTCGATGGGGAAACCGAAAGTGTCGTGGAGCTTGAATGCAGTATCCCCTGGCACGGGGGCACCTTCGGGAAGCTCTTCGAGGGCAACATCGAGCATCTGTTCGCCAGCAGCGAGGGTCTTGGTGAACGCGAACTCCTCTCGCCCTGCGAGTTCGTCGATGAACGCTTGATTCGACTTGATCTCCGGATACGCCGCGGCCATCTCGGATACGGTCGCATCGATGAGCGGGTTCATGATCGGCTGCGTCGCGCCGAGCATGTGCGCATGGCGGACCGCCCTGCGTAGTAAACGTCTGAGGATGTAACCCCTGCCCTGGTTCGATGGAACGACGCCATCGTTTATCAGGAACGTGACCGCCCGTGCATGATCCGCGAGGATCCTCAGGGAGATATCTGATCGCTCATTCTCCCCGTAGCGAGCACCGGTGCGGGTCTCGGCGACAGCGAGGATCGCCCTGAGTGTGTCCGTGTCGAATGTCGAGTCGACACCCTGGAGCAGGACAGCCATTCGCTCGAGGCCCATCCCCGTATCGATCGACTTCGCAGGAAGATCCCCGACGACGTGATAAGGCTCATCCTGGACGTACTGCATGAACACGAGGTTCCAGAACTCCATGAATCGTTCCTCGTCGACAATGGGACCGCCGTCGGGGCCGAACTGCGGCCCTTTGTCGTAGAAGATCTCGGACGAAGGCCCCGCTGGACCTGCGATCCCCATCTGCCAGAAGTTGTCCCTGTCGCGACGTTGCAGCCTGTCGGGGTTGACCCCGACCACATCGAGCCAGATCTCGGCTGCTTCATCGTCTGATTCATGCACCGTGTACCAGAGTCTGTCGGGATCGAGGTTGTAGCCCTCAGTGATCAGCTCGTAGGCCAGCGGGATGGCCGTCTCTTTGAAATACTCGCCGAACGAGAAGTTTCCGAGCATCTCGAAGAAGGAGAGATGGCGTGCGGTCGTGCCGAGGATGTCGATGTCCTCGGTTCTGATGCATTTCTGGCTCGAGGCAACACGGTTGTACGGGGCCTGTTCCTCACCCAGGAGATAGGACTTGAACGGCACCATGCCAGCAACATTGAGCAGGAGTGTGGGGTCAACGGGGATCAGCGATGCTGACTCGACGACCCGATGATCGTGGGCAGCGAAGAATTCAAGGTATGTGGAGCGGATCTCGTTGGTAAGCATCGTGTGGCGAGGTTAGGCGAGACCGAACCCTAGGCGGAGATGACTGGCCAGAGAACGTTAGGCCTCAGAAGCATCGGGATCGGGAGTGACCTTGATTGCAGACCGCTGGAGACGTCGTCCCGCGAACTCGATTGTGTCTGCAGCGTAGGAGGCGCCAACGCGTGCCACACCTTCCGCATCAAGACGTTCCTTCATCGACCGCGCGCGTGTGACCACCAATGCAGTGACACCAAAGGTCACGGCAGAGCCATAGAGAAACCATCGAGCGCGAGTGAGCATGGGGAGGAGAATAGCCGCCAGGCATCGCCCGTCAGCCGTCCAGCGGCAAGAAACTCGCGTCACTCGTGACAGGCACCGTGTTCCTGTCACAGTGCTCTGATACGTTGGTGTTATGTACTGGAACACACGGACGGTTGCTGACCTTGAAACGGAACTCGTTGGCGTCGAAGCTGAGATCTCTGAGGCTCGTGCCCGTCAAACCGTCCTCGTGAACGAACTCGACAGGGCCCAGGCGCCCCAGAGCGACGGGTCACGCTCGATGGTCGAATGGGTCCAGGCACACCTCGATATCGACCACTCCACCGCACAGGACCTCGTACTCGCCGGGCGTCGTATCGGCCATCACCGGCGCCTGTCATTCCGACTCGCAGACGGAAGCGCCACGTTCCCCAGGGCCATTGCTGCATTGAAGTACGCAGAAGCCGGAGCAACGAGCCGCGAGGTGGAGCAGAGCTTCAGCCGCGATCTTGATGGTGTCGGCCGTCTTATGGCCCAACGGCGCCGCCCGACGCCAGGTGATGAACACAAGACGTTTACCGGACGGTACTTCACGATGCAACCCACCCTCGACGAGTCGTCATATCGCCTATGGGGTCAGCTCCCTGGCATCATGGGCCGCACACTCGAAAAGGCGATCCACCAGCGGGGCGACGAACTGCCCCGTTTGCCGGACCAAGCCTCGTCCCGTGGACAACGCAACGCAGATGCCCTCACCGCCATTGCCCAGGATTCCCTCGACGGGATCGACACGGGAGGAACTACGCCTGGACCCCATGTCACCGTGTTCATCGATGCCACGGACGCAACCGAAAACCCGTCTCCCACAGAAACCGCTCAGATCGCATACGGACCCATGGTCGGACCCCAGACACTCGAAGGACTCTTGTGCTCAGGACGCATCCAGGTAGTTGGAGTCGACAGCGGAATACCCGTCGTGACCTCCCGAACAACGCGAGCCATACCTCGTGCCATACGTCACGCCGTGATGCACCGAGATGGAGGGTGCACAATCGACGGATGCCGGTCCCGATACCGGCTTGAGCCACACCACATACTCCCCTGGTGCCACGGTGGCGACCACTCCATTGACAACCTCACCACTGTGTGCTGGTATCACCACCACGTTGCCATCCACGGCCACGGCTACCGCATCGACCCGGAAACCCCACCAATGCGAAGACGCCTCACCCGGATCCCCCTACCGAGCGGAACCGACCCGCCATAAGTTTGCTTGAGATCGTCTCTGGCGTTCAGAAATCCCCCAACGAGACCTCGAGAGATGGGTCCAACATGTGGATTTGGACGGCAGAGGACCGATGCGCGACAATGGTCGAGATTAACCTCAGGAGAAACACATGTTGGCGCGTACTGCACGACTTCTTGGACTGGTAGGTATTGCACTAATCGCCGTGGTGGCTGCGTTCCTGATGGCGATGCGAGCGAAGTATCCACCTGTAGTCGATGCGCTTCGTCGATTCAACCGTTCGGTCTCGAATCCGAGTGCAATGAAGACGGCTGGACAACCAGGTGCGTATGCAGGACTGATACGCCATGTTGGCCGAACCTCGGGGACTGAGTACGAGACGCCCATAGGGCCGTACCCCACTGACGACGGCTTCGTCATCGCCTTGCCGTACAGCACACGCCCTGATTGGCTGAAGAACGTCGTGAGGGCTGGCACAGCGACCATTGTTGTCGAGGGTCAAAGCTACGAGGTTGACAGACCGCTGATTGTGTCGGCTGACGAGGCGTTGCCATCCATCCCGACCAAGGAGCAGCGAAGCCTTCGCTGGTTCAACGTCACCGAGTATCTCCAGGTCTCAACGAAAGAGCCAGCGACCTGAGGGAGAGAAGAGCCCCTCTCTCTCGTACCTCTATATCTTCCCCACTGCGTGAGAGAGAAACAGAAACTGCTACTCGCGGGGACGCTTCCCAAGGATGGCATCGATCTTTGCGAGTCGCTCAGCAAGTTCCTCTTCGGATCCGACACGCTTTGGCTGATACAGGATCGCTGCCTCGAGGCCGTCAGGGAGGTACTGCTGAGAGACAACCGCTCGGCGATCGCTGTGGGGGTATTCGTAGCCGACGCCGAACCCCAGGTCTCTGTCACCCTTGGTGGCGCCAGAGCGGAGATGGGGCGGAACCTCACCATGGGGCCCCTCGAGCACTACCTCACGGGCAGCAGCGATAGCCTCCGTCGTCGAATTGGACTTCGGCGCGAGGCTGAGCGCAAGGGCTGCGTGCGTCAGGTTGTACACCGCTTCGGGAAGCCCAACGAACTCGAGAGCGTGGAAAGCGTTCACCGCAACCGTCAGAGCAGAGTTGTCCGCAAGCCCGATGTCCTCCGAAGCAAAGATGACCATCCTCCTGGCGATCAGCCTGGGATCCTCACCAGCCTCGAGCATCGTGTGAAGCCAGTAGAGGGTCGCATCCGGGTCACTTCCGCGCATCGACTTGATGAACGCGGACACGACGTCGTAATGCCTGTCCCCCGTCTTGTCGTATCGGATGATGCGACGCTGAAGCGCCTCCTCGACCACCTCCATGTCAACCGACGAAGATCCGCGACCTGTCGCGATCGTCGCCGCAACCTCCAGCGCGTTGAGCGCCAGCCGTGCATCACCACCGACACGTTCTGCGAGCGCACCGGCGGCATCATCGTCGACCTCGATGTCGCCGATCCCACGCATGGCGTCGTTCGTCGCAGCCGCGATCACCGCTGTGATCTCGTCGGGCGTGAGCGGCTCCGTACGGAACACCGTCGCCCGAGAGATGAGCGGTGAGTTCACCTCGAAGAACGGATTCTCGGTCGTTGCGCCGATGAGGATCACCGTCCCATCCTCAACACCGGGCAGAAGCGCATCCTGCTGAGCCTTGTTGAACCTATGAATCTCGTCGAGGAACAAGATCGTCCTGCCTCTCCCCTCCCCCAGCCTTTGGTCTGCTCGTGCAAGGATCTCGCGTACATCTTTCACACCCGCGGACGTTGCCGACAGTTGCTCGAATGTACCACCGACCTCGGATGCGACCAGGCGCGCAAGCGTCGTCTTCCCCGTTCCCGGTGGGCCCCACAGGATCATGGAACTCAGATTTCCTGTCTCGACCATCGAGCGGAACGCGGCACCTGTATCAAGAAGGTGCCGCTGCCCTATCACCTCATCGAGAGACCTGGGGCGCATACGCGCAGGCAGAGGTGCCTGGGCACGTATTACCTCGTCACGGTTGACCGAGAAGAGGTCACGGTCGCTCATCCCTCGGAAGATCCCTCTTCGCGTTCGGCCCATGCATCAAGGACGGACGTGCGGATCTCGATACCAAGCTCAACCAGTTGATCGTCATCGACACGGCTCGGTGATCCTGTGAGCGGATCAGCTCCGGTTTGGGTCTTCGGGAACGGGATGATCTCGCGTATGTTCGGCTCATCACGCAGGATGCTCACGAACCGGTCGATCCCGATGGCGAACCCGGCATGCGGCGGTGTGCCATAGCGCAGCGCCTCAAGGAACCAACCGAATCTGTCCTCAGCGTCGTCAGCCGAGATGCTCATGACCTCGAATACCTTCGCCTGGATATCGGAATCATGGATCCTCACGCTGCCCGACCCAAGTTCCGTGCCATTGAGTACAAGGTCGTATGCCTTCGAGATCGCTGTTTCAGGGCTGTTGACCATCTCGTCGATGCTTGCGGGTGCGGTGAACGGATGATGCGCAGGCGACAGTGCGCCGTCTTCATCGACCTCGAACACGGGGAAATCCACGATGAAGGCGAACGCAAGATCATCGTTGTTCTCAGGTTTTCCGTGATCGAGTCGCAGCTGGCCGAGAACCTGACGTACAACGGGCAGCGTGTCGGCAACGATCAACAAGGTGTCGCCCTCGGTGGCGTTGCATGTTGCGATGATCTGTGCGATCTCCGATTCGGAGAGGAACTTCGCGACCGGAGAACGAACAGTTCCGTCCTCGTTGACAACCATCCACACAAGTCCCTTTGCACCAAGCTCCTGAGCGCGGGATACCTGGGCATCGAGGCCTGAACGCGCGAGGCCGAGCTGTCCGGCGTTGATCGCCTGGACCGCGCCTCCACCCTCGAGTACGCCAGCAAACGCCTTGAACTCTGTGGCAGAGAAGGCATCCGATAGGTCGGTGATCTCCATCCCAAACCGAAGGTCAGGCTTGTCTGAGCCGTAGCGCTCCATGGCCTCGGCATATGTCAACCTGGTGAAATCGTCCGTGATCGATGTGCCCCGCAGGTCGAGGACGACTCTCCTCGCTACCTTGTCCAGAACCTCGAGAACATCCTCCTGTCCCCAGAACGAACCTTCGAAGTCGAGTTGCGTGAACTCGATTTGACGGTCTGCCCTGAAGTCCTCATCGCGGTAACACTTCGCTACCTGGTAGTACCGCTCGACACCGCCGATCATCAGAAGCTGCTTGAAGAGTTGGGGAGACTGGGGAAGGGCGTAGAAGTTGCCCTTTCTCAAGCGCGACGGCACGAGCATGTCGCGGGCGCCCTCAGGGGTTGATGCGATGAGCGTTGGCGTCTCCACCTCGAGGAATCCCTCCTCGTCCATGACGTTACGCATCGCCCTGATCGCCTGTGAACGCGCCCTGAGGTTCTCGGCCATACGCGAGCGCCGCATGTCGAGGTAGCGGTACTGAAGCCTCAGTGACTCATCGACCTCGATGCGGTCATCGAGTTGGAAAGGGAGCACCTCAGAAGGGCTGAGGATGGTGAGTTCGGAAGCCACGACCTCCACGGCGCCTGTGGCCAGGTCATCGTTCGTTGTTCCTTCAGGCCTGGCTCTCACTGAACCGTTGATCTGGATGCAGTACTCAAGCCTCAATCCGTGGAGTACTTCTTCTGACGCTGGAGCATCCTCGGGGTTCAGGACGACCTGGACAATGCCTGTCGAATCTCGTAGGTCGACGAAGATGACGCCACCATGGTCGCGTCGTCTCCCAACCCACCCTGCAAGCGTCACATCCTCGCCGATGTTCTCGGTGCTGAGTTCCCCAGCTCCTATCGTTTTCATCAGGCCTGTAGCCATCGGCCTATCTCCTTGATTGGGATATCTTGTTGCTCTCCGGTTTCGAGGTCCTTGACGGCTACCAGGCCGCTCGACCACTCTTCACCGACGATCAGGGCTGTTGCAGCCGATGATCGGTTCGCTTCCTTGAATTGTGCCTTGACCGAGCGTGCCGTGTCTGTCATGTCGACACGCAGTCCTTGGCCGCGCAACTCAGAGACGAGCTTGCGCGCTGTGGTTCGTCTGTCATCGTTCGCCACGATCACGAAAGCATCAAGCATCGTGCCGGGTTCCGCAAGGCTGGAGGCTAGGAAGATTCTGTCCACACCCATTGCCAATCCGACAGCTGGGGTTGGTCGTCCTCCAAGAATCTCGAACAGGCCGTCGTATCGTCCGCCCCCGCCGACACTGGACTGGGCGGCGTCGTACGATGTCGGGACGTACTCCCACACGGACCGGTTGTAGTAGTCCAGCCCGCGAACGAGTGTCCCGTCGAGTGTGTAGGGAATCGACAACGCGTCGAGCCCGGAACGTACCTCGTCGAAGTGCTGTCTCGGTTCTGCTGACAGGAAGTCCGCTGGCTTCGGTGCATCCGCAACGATGTCGATGTCTGCTTTCGAGTCGAGAACACGCATGGGGTTCGTCTCGACCCTGCGTTGTGCATCCCCTGAGAGTTCGTCGTAGCGGCCGAGCAGGTAGGTCTGCAACTCTGCGCGGTGTTCCGCTCTGTCGGAAGGGTCACCGATCGTGTTGAGGTGCACGACAACGTCAGGGACCTGCATACGTTCGAGGTACCGGTACCCGAACTCGATGACCTCGACATCTGCTTCAGGGGAGGCCGAACCGAGGTACTCAACTCCGCCCTGGTAGAACTGCCGGTAGCGCCCCTTCTGAGGACGTTCATAACGGAACATTGGACCCCAATATGAGGCTTTCATGCGACCCTGCACGCCTCCTGCCTGAATCGCAGCTCTCACGACCGATGCGGTCGCTTCAGGTCGCAACGTGATCGACCTGTCTCCCTTGTCGAGGAAGCTGTACATCTGCTTCTCGACAACCTCCGTGTCGCCCCCGACGCCGCGAGAGAAGACCTCGGTGTCCTCGAACAGAGGTGTCAGAGCGAGCCCGTAGCCGAACTGTTCCGCAAGGTCCTCGAACTCACGGTGGGCAGTGCGCCACCAGTGGGAGTTTGGCGGAAGCACATCGGTTGTGCCCTTCGGGGCTCGGAAGGTCGTCACTGCAACTCCTGGAGGAATGGGTTGAACTGTCGTTCGGCGGCAAGCGTAGTGGTCGGTCCGTGGCCTGGCAGCACGGACGTGTCGATCGGCAGCGGAAGCACCTTGGCCAGCATCGACGCCATCAGGGTTTCGTACGATCCACCGGGAAGGTCCGTGCGACCGATCGACCCTGCGAACAGGTGATCTCCAGAGAACAAGACAGCCTCGTCGGGAACATAGAAGCAGCAGTGACCTGGGGTGTGCCCGGGAGTGTGGAGCACGTCGAGGGAGATGCCGGCGAGATCGAGGTGTTGTCCGTCTGTGAGGGTGGCGAAGTCGGTCGTGACGACCTCACCGTCCACATCGCCTGCACCAGGCCCGATGAGTGCTCGAAGCTGCTCTCTGGGATGACGAGCCATGTCGATGTCCAGAGGATGGAGATAGGCGGTAACGGTCGGCCCGGCCACGCCATCGATGCCTCCGACATGGTCGATATGTCCATGGGTGACGAGGGCGGCCACGGGCGTGAGGTCATGTTCAGCGAGTAGCGAACCGATCGCGTCTGGGTCGGGGGGCGCATCGATCACGACAGCAGGACCTCCCCTGCCTGGTGCGACAACGTATGTGTTCGTCTCGAAGTACCACAGAGGTCGAGAGTCGATGAGAAGTTTCACGTGATTGCTCGCTTTCTAGACGACGAGACGGTAGGCGTCGTAGACACCCTCGATAGTGCGCACGTTTCCGAGCACGTGTTCGAGAGCGTCCCGATCTGAGAGTTCGATCTCGAACCGCAGCAGGGCGATGCGGTCCCGTCCTGTCACAGAGGACGACGCGTGGATGTTCGCGCCAAAATCGGACAGGCTCGACGTGACATCTCGCAGAAGCCTCGCTCGGTCAAGAGCCTCGACCTGTATCCATACGAAGAAGGTCTCCGAATGGCCCTCTGACCACTCCACATCGACGAGACGTTCTGCCTTGTCAGACAGGGATCCGATGTTCGAACAATCTGCTCGGTGTACGGAGACACCTCGTCCAAGGGTCACGAATCCGATGATGTCGTCGCCAGGGACAGGACCGCAGCACTTCGCCATCCGCACGAGCATGTCCTCGAGGCCTTCCACAACAACATCATCTGAGAGTCTCGTGCGCCTCCTGTGGGGAGTAGGGAGACGTTCAGCTACAACAGCCTCAACCGATTCTTCAGGTCGCAGTGTCCTGGCGAGTCGCTGGCTGACGGTCTGTGGACTGATCCGGTTCTCCCCAACCGAGAAGTAGAGCCCCTCGATCGAATCGAAGCCGAGGTCCGATGCGACCTTCAGCAGTTCGTCCTCGGTCCCGTGCAGCGGGATGGAGTCGCGCCGCAGTGCCTTGGTCACAGCCTCCCTGCCATCGGCAAGTGCCGTGTCTCTGCGTTCCTTCGTGAAGAAGCCCTTGATCTTGGATGTTGCCTTCGATGACTTCACGAACTCGAGCCAGTCCCTGCTTGGCCTTGCATCGGCTGACTTCGACGTGAGGATCTCGACGATGTCACCGCTCTCGAGCTTGGTCGACAGCGGAACCAACCTGCCGTTGACCCTCGCTCCCGAACACCCGTGGCCGACATCGGTATGGACACGGTATGCGAAGTCGACGGGTGTCGCCCCAACAGGCAGCGTCTTGACGTCGCCGCGAGGTGTCAATGCAAAGACTTCGTCCTGGTAGAGGTCAAGCTTCAGATTCTCGAGGAACTCGGCAGGGTTCTCGTGATCGTCGCGAAGATCCTGGATGTCCTGGAGCAGCGGAAGCTCACCATCTGACGTCGAGCCCTCCTTGTATCGCCAATGGGCAGCGATCCCCGCTTCGGCTCGTTCGTGCATTTCGTGCGTTCTAATCTGCACCTCGAGCGCCTTTCCGCCAGGGCCGACAACCGTTGTGTGGAGCGACTGGTAGAAATTGAACTTCGGCATCGCGATGTAGTCCTTGAACCTGCCCTGGATTGGGGGCCACATCGTGTGAACAAGGCCGAGCGCGGCGTAACAGTCGCGCACCTCGTTGACGATGATCCGTATGCCGATGAGGTCATGGATGTCCTCGAAGGCAAGGCCGGAGGTCCTCATCTTGCGGTAGATCGAGTAGAGGTGCTTCGGTCTTCCAGATATCTCAGCGTGGATACCCGCGTCGGCGAGCGACTTGGACACGTCGTCGATCACATGCTCGATGAGGGACTCTCTCTGGGGAGACCGGCGTGCAACGGCTTCTTCGATCTCCGCCTTCGGCCCTGGATAGAGCACACCGAAGCACGTCTCCTCCATCTCGTGCTTGATCTCCTGCATCCCGAGTCGATGCGCTAGCGGCGCATACACCTCGAGCGTCTCTGCGGCCACTCTCCGTTGTTTCTCGACAGGGAGCGGAGCGAGCGTCCTGATGTTGTGTGTGCGGTCTGCCAGCTTGATAACCAGGACCCGAATGTCCTTGGCCATAGAGACCGCCATCTTTCTGATGGTGGCAGCCTGGGCGAGTTCTCTGCTCGAGAACTTGATCTTGTCGAGTTTCGTGACACCATCGATCAGGATGGCGATCTCGTCGCCGAAATCCTCGCGCACAGCCACAAGAGTGAGGTCGGTGTCCTCGACAGTGTCATGCATCAACGCCGCTGCGAGTGATGCCTCATCAAGCCCATAGTCCGCGAGGATCTCTGTGACGGCAAGGGGGTGAACAATGTACGGGTCGCCTGTCGCTCTCATCTGGCCGGCATGCTGTGCTTCGGCGACCCGATACGCGCTGTAGAGATGGCCCGTACCGCCGCCCGGGTGTGCGCGTTTGTATGTGGCAACGATGTCTTCGAACATCTCGTCCGGTGTCCGGCCCTTCACTGCCGGATCTGTGAAACCGCCCGGTGCTGCTGCTTCGGATGCTGCGCCGTCTTGCATCACCAGAGCTTACCGACGCTTACGCCTCTGCTTGGGTGGTCTGGCGACCGTCGGTGGAACGCTGGACGGTGGAGCTTCCGCTGCTCCCGGCTTGGTCTTTGAGCCACTGCTGGAGGCTTTCGCAGGCTTCGTGCCGGACTTCGTCCTCGCTGTTGCGTCTGTTTCGCTGGCGAGAGCGCTTTCCTTCTTGTCAGCACGCGTCTGACGTCGTGCCCACTCCGGCTCCCGCGTCTTCCATCGGGCAAGCAAAGGAGCCGCAACGAATATCGACGAGTACGTGCCGACAGCGATTCCGATGAACAAGGCAAGGGCGAACTCTTTGAGCGTCTCTGCACCAATGGCCAGGAAACCAACGAGCAGAAGCGTGCCCACGGGTAACAGCGAGGTCAGTGATGTGTTGATCGATCGCATGAGAACCTGGTTCAAGGACTGATTGACGATGGTGTCGTAGGTCGTCTTGGTGTCATCCTCATCGATGTTCTCGTTGACCTTGGTGAACACGACGACGGTGTCATACAGTGAATAGCCCATGATCGTGAGTACTGCTATGACCGTTGCTGGCGTCACAGCGAACCCGATCAATGCGTAGACGCCTCCTGCGATTATGAGGTCGTGGAAGAGCGCCGCCAGGGCTGCGAGCGCCATTCTCCACTCGAAGCGCCAGGTGATGAAGAGTGACACGACGATCATGAACACAACGAGTGCTTGGATCGCCTTGCGTGTCACCTCAGCTCCGAACGTCGGCCCGACAGCCTTCTCGTTGAGATCGGTCGCGTCTGCACCTGTCGCGTTCAGGACAGCAGCGGTCAAATTGTCCTGTTCCGCGGCATCGAGCGCCTCGGTCTGTACCTGCACAATGCCGTCGCCCGTGATCTGAACGCGGGCGTCGCTGTATCCGACAGCGCGTAGTTCGCCGCGGATCGACTCCACCGTTGCATCAGATTCGTTTTGGACCGTGATGATCACTCCGCCCGTGAAATCGATGCTCAAGTTGAATGGCTTCACGAGCATTACGAGAATCGAAGCGATCACGAAGACAAGAGACACAACCAATGTCTTGCGCGAAATAGCTATGAAGTTGAAGTGCGTTTCACCTCGATAGAGCCGTGTAAGGACGCTCATGATGACACCTCCACTGGTTCCTTCACTTCGACGATATCTCCGCCACCCATCGCCCCACGCATAGAGAAGACGCCGCCATCACCGACGGGCCCACGCCCCATGAGATATGCGGCGGGTCGCGTATAGAAGTAGGCGACGAGGACGTCGATCACCGTGGCGAGACCCAGCGTCAGGGCAAAGCCCTTGACCTGCCCGATCGCGAGCACGAAGAGCAGGATGGCACCAAGGAACGTGACGGTGTCACCCGTGAGGATCGTCCGATAGGCGCCTTTGAAGCCATGGGTAATCGCAGAGGAGAGACTCCGCCCGTGACGGAACTCTTCCTTCATCCGTTCGAAGTAGACGATGTAGGAGTCCGAGGTGATGCCGACAGACACGATGATCCCCGTCACACCTGCAAGGGTCAACGTTGTCCCCTGGGTTTCGCCGAGCAGGATCAGCGAACCGAGGAGCAGTGACCCGAACACGGTTAGGCCGACGATCGAGATGATGCCCAACGAGCGGTAATACACCAACATGTATCCGGCAACAAGGATCAGGCCGAACAATCCTGCGAGGAGACCGGCCTGGAGCGAGTCTGCTCCAAGCGTCGCCGATACCGAATAAACGGATTCTCGTTCGAATGTTGTCGGCAGTGCACCGTAACGCAGGATGGCGGCGAGGGCCTTCGCCTCGTCTTCAGCATTCTCGGCGCTGCCCACGGTGATGATCACGGCGTCAGGATCAAGCCCTTCGCTTGGAAGGACTTCATTGGCAACTGCGGGAGCGGAGAAGACGACGCCGTCCACAACAATGGCAAGCTCGCGCTGCGGGGAACCGGGAGGGAAATTCGCGAGGTAACCGGTCGCCTGTCTGAACTTCTCGCCACCTTCGTCTGTGAACTCGGGGACGACGACCCATTGGCCACCGAGGCCCTGGGAGGAGAACTGGGCAGAGGCATCAGTGATGTCTGCGCCCGTAGGGAACTCGACGGTGGTGCCGTCAGGGGTGATGACAACGATGCCGTCGACGTCGTACACGACGCCGTCATCCTGGTCTGACAGATAGGAGCGCTTGGTGACATCGTCCTCTGTCGTCAAGCCGGTGGCGGGGTCGATTCCTTCAGGATGATCTCCTGTCGGGTCGACCAGGTAGGGAGACCCCAAGGACTCACCAAGCACCGCACGAAAGGACAACTCACCGGTGGTGCCGACGGCCTGAAGGGCTCGTTCTCTGTCGTCAACCCCGGGAAGCTGCACGATGATCGCCGCTTCGCCCCCGGCTCCGCTGACCACTGCAACCTCTGGCTCCTGGACACCTCCGAGGTTCTCGATGCGTCGGCGCATGATGTCAGCCGCTGTGTTGAGTGTGCTTTCTGCGGTGCCGTCTGGCGCTACGAGTGTGACGGCGAATCCGCCCTGGAGGTCGAGACCGAGTTTCGGAGCCCACCCGAGAGCGAGCATTCCTGCGAGGGAACCCCAGGCGATGGCCAGGGTGAGGATCAGTGTGATCCACGCCTTTTTGGGCGTCATGTTTCGTCCGAGTCGGTGCGTTCAGCGATGGCACGTTTGATGATCTTCATCGTGCTGCCACCAAGATCGATCGTGAATGTCTCTTCGTCCTCATCAACAACGGTTCCGACGATTCCACCGATCGTTCGAACCTCGGATCCGATTCCGATGTCCGAGCGCATCTGTTCTGCCTTCTTGCGTCTGCGCCTCTGGGGAAGGATCAACAGCACGTAGAACAGGCCTCCCATGATCACGATCGGGAAGAGGAATGACAGCGCAGAGCTGCCTCCGTCCGATTGAGCGAAAAACGCTGTTGCAATGATGGGAATTGTGATCAAGAGTGAGCCTCCGTGATGCCGAAATGTGCACCCTATGGGACGCTGGGATGCTAACGCTCGCACGCAGCAATTCCCTACCCCCGGCGCGCGACTACCTCTGCGTGGAACGCATCGAAGCTTCCGGACGCGATCGTATCGCGGATGTCACGCATCAACCTGTACGTGTAGGCGAGGTTGTGAATCGTGAGCAGACGGTCGGCGGTCCGTTCTTTCGTCAACCTGAGGTGTCTGAGATAGGCCCTCGAGTACCTTCGGCAGGTGACACAGTCACAGTCCTCTTCGATCGGGCTGGCGTCGTATGCCCAGTCGACCCTGCGAATCGAGAAGTCGCCATCGCGCGACAGCGCCTTGCCGTGTCGCGCGAGCCTTGTTGGCAAGACGCAATCGAAGATGTCCACGCCAAGGCTCACAGCGTCGAGGATCCCCTCTGTGTCGCCAAGGCCCATCACATACCGCACCCCGGTTTCGGGGAGCTCTGGGATGGTCGCAGCGATGGCCGTTGCTCGTTCCGTCGCCGTTTCCCCCACAGCTAGACCTCCGATGCCGAAACCTGGAAATCCGATACTCGCTGTTTCGCGGGCAGATATCGCCCTCAGTCCAGGGTCAGATCCGCCCTGCACGATCCCGAAGAGGGCGCGGTCGGTTCGCGTTTTGGCTGCCTTGGACCGCTCGGCCCACCGGAGCGTTTGGTACATCGCCCGCTCAGCCACGGCGTACTCCACGGGCAGGTTCACAGGAACGTCGAGTGCCATGGCGATGTCTGCGCCAAGAGCTTCCTGCACGTACATGGAGCGTTCCGGCGTGAGCTCAACCCTGGACCCGTCATAGGTCGATCGGAATACGAGCGTCTCCTCCGTGATCTTCGGTTCCAGAGAGAGCACCTGGTAGCCGCCCGAGTCGGTGAGGATCGGGCCATCCCACGCCATGAAGCCGTGCAAGCCTCCAAGATGGGCGACGATGTCCTCTCCCGGACGCAGCATCAGGTGATAGGTGTTGGCAAGGAGGATCTGAGCGCCAAGACGATCCATGTCCTCCGTATCGAGTGTCTTGATCGAAGCCCTGGTCCCAACGGCCATGAAGTTCGGTGTTTCCACCTGACCATGGGGCGTTGTCATGACCCCCGTGCGGGCATCACCGTCATTCCCAGAAGCTTCGAAGTGGACGGGTTCGGTCATCGGTCGACCTCGATGTACATGGCGTCGCCGAACGACAGGAAACGGTATTCGCTGTCGAGCGCGTGCCGATACGCATCGGCCCAACGGTTGCCCATGAACGCAGCAAGCATCACGAGCAGTGTGGTGCGGGGGGCATGGAAGTTCGTGATGACAGCATCAACGACCTTCGGCTGGTACCCGGGTGTGATGAAGAGGCTTGTCGGTCCATCGAACTCGGTGATGCCTCCGTCACCGTTCGCCGCGGACTCGAGGGTGCGAACCACAGTGGTGCCGACAGCGACCACATTCCCTCCCCTGATGCGCGTCGCGTTCACAGCAGCCACGGTTTCAGGAGGGACAATGATCCTCTCAGTGTGGATGCGGTGATCCTCGACGTTCCCCTCGAGCATCGGCCTGAACGTGTCGAGGCCAACTTCCAACTCGACCGTCGCAATCTCTATACCCCTTTCGGCGAGGCCTTCCACAACGGCTGTCGTGAAATGCAGCGCAGCGGTCGGTGCCGCTGAGGACCCGATTCTGTCCGCAAAGAGCGTCTGGTACCGCTCCGGGTCCGCGATTGTGCCTTTGAAGTACGGTGGCAACGGCACCTCCCCCACTGAGGCGATCGCCTCCTCGATGTCTCCTTCGGCGCTGATGGTGACGGTTGCAACTCCTTCGGCAGGATCCGTCATCAGGGTGACGTCCAGACCGTTGCACTGGATGCGGGACCCTGCTCGGAGCTTCGAGGCAGGTCGCACGAGGGCTCTCCACCTTTGGGGGTCAACCCTCTGAGTGAGCAACACCTCAGTTCTCCCCATACCAGGCGGTCGATGTCCAATCAGTCTCGCTGCTCTCACCCTGGTCGTATTCACCACAAGAAGGTCGCCGGGTTCCAGGATCATCGGAAGGTCACTGAAATGCATGTCCTGCATGGTCGCCGCAACAAGCAGCCGGGAGGCGTCCCGAGGCTCGATCGCCTCCTGCGCGATAGCTGCCTCCGGCAGGTCGTAGTCGAAGTCCTTCGTGTGCATTGTCTCAGGGTACGCTCAGATGAGCTTTCCCTGATCCTGTCCCGCCATGTAGTCGACGCCGAGATGCAGATAGGCCCGTTCTGTCGCGATCCGTCCGCGCGGCGTGCGCTGCAGGAGGCCTTCGAGGATGAGGAACGGCTCGTACGCATCCTCAACGGTTTCCGGGTCCTCGCCGACGGCGATCGCAAGCGTTGACAACCCAACGGGTCCTCCGCCGAACTTGACGATCATCGCTTCCAGTATCGACCGGTCGACCTTGTCGAGCCCGACCTCATCCACCTCGAACACCTCGAGGGCAGCATCAGCGGTTGTGGCATCAACCAACCCGTCCGCTCTGACAGCTGCATAATCGCGCACCCTGCGCAACAACCGGTTCGCTATGCGTGGGGTCCCCCGTGAACGCCGAGCAATCGCGTTGCAGCCATCTTCTGTGACCGTGGTCTCGAGCAGACGTGCCGATCGTTCGACGATGGCGGCGAGGTCGTCTCCTCCGTAGTAGTCCAGACGTGCAACGTAGCCAAAGCGGTCGCGCAGCGGTGGTGCCACACGGCCGACCCTGGTCGTGGCTCCGACGAGCGTGAAGGGCGGCAGATCGATCTTGATCGATCGAGCGGCCGGGCCCTTCCCAACGATGATGTCGAGCTGGCCATCCTCCATTGCGGGATACATCACCTCTTCGACCTGTCGCGGGAGCCTGTGAATTTCGTCGATGAACAAGACGTCGCCTGGTTCGAGGTTGGTGATGACGGCGGCGAGATCGCCGGGCCGGTCGAGTGCTGGTCCTGACGTGGATCGGAAGGTTGCACCCATCTCAGCAGCAACGATCGCTGCAAGACTGGTCTTTCCGAGGCCAGGCGGTCCGGAGAACAGGAGATGGTCGACAGACTCTCCACGGCCAGCGGCGGCCTCGATCAGGATCGCAAGCCGTTCCTTGAGTGCCTCCTGACCAACGAATTCATCGAGCTTCCTCGGACGCAGTCCGATTTCGATCTCGATGTCCTCAGGTGTCTGAGCGGTCGCGAGCAGTCCCTCTTCCCTCATGTGGTGCGACCCTTGCCGAGTTGCTGGAGGGATTGTTTGAGCATGTCTTCGACAGTGAGATCCTGTGACATGGTCGCAAGCGTATCCCGTATCTCATCGGGGGCATAGCCCAAACTCGACAGTGCCTCCCTGACCTCTGACATCGGCCCTGAACCTGACGACGTATCGAGTGACGCCTCCATCTTTGGGCGAAGTTCAACCATGAGTTTCTCAGCGCTGCGCTTCCCGATACCGGGCACCGCTGTGAGAGCTGCGGTATCTGCAGAAACGACAGCCATGCGTAGCTGGTCAGGGGTCATCGTTGCCAGGATGGCCATCCCGACCTTGGGCCCGACGCCAGAAACACCGAGAAGCATCGCGAAGAGATCCTTGTCAGATGTTGCGTCGAAGCCGAACAGGGATAGCTGATCCTCTCTGACGTGGAGATGCGTGTGGAGCACAGCCTCTTCACCGACGGGGGGAAGGCTCGTCAGCGTCCTTGGCGTCACCGCTATGACGTATCCGACACCTGCAACATCGACGAGGACCGAACCGTCGGTCTTTTCGACGAGCGTGCCGCGGAGTCTCCCGATCATCGTTGTACTCCCTCCATTGTCCTGCCTGAGTGTTGCAGATGACAGAGTGCCACACCAAGGGCGTCGGCTACGTCGGCTGGCCCAGCGACCTTCCCGAGCCCGAGGCGCATGGAGACAACGGCGGAGATCTGTTCCTTGTCTGCGGTGCCCGACCCTGTGATCGCCAGTTTCATCTGTGACGGCGTGTACTCAGCGATCGGAATGCCTCGAGCGGCAACCGTCACCATCACGACGCCGGACGCCCGTGCGACAGCCATTGCTGTGCCTCTGTTTCGATTGATGAAGACCTGCTCGATAGCAGCAGCGTCGATGGGATAGTCGTCGAGGACGCCTCCCATGTCGTGCTGCAGCTCAACAAGACGTATCGCGGTAGTTGCATCCGGATCTGTACGTATCACGCCTGCTGTCACAGCGCTGTACCTGCCTGCGACGGATTCAATGATGCCGTATCCGGTGCGCGTGAGACCGGGATCGATGCCTAAAACGAACATATGTTCGTAGCGTAGCGGAGTCAGT
>Ga0190293_1000214_pt1 | contig 20438 bp, 16 predicted proteins | sample 48693001_MG_FD_161671 | JGI IMG/M metagenome (GOLD analysis project Ga0190293, IMG submission 161671) | Hydrothermal vent microbial mat bacterial communities from Southern Trench, Guaymas Basin, Mexico - 4869-30-0-1_MG | ecosystem: Environmental > Aquatic > Marine > Hydrothermal vents >...
CACAATACCTGCAAATGGTCTGTGCGCAGATTTGCGCTATGCGCTGGATGTCCATATCGATCCCGTCCGGCAGGTCATTTCCGGCACCGCACGCATATCATCGCAGCGTGACAGAGAAGTAACCCTTGGCATAGCGAACCTTCGCAATCTCACCGTTCACTCCGGCAGGATCATAACGCAATCGGAAAAAACCATGGTTATGAAAGTGGCCAAAGGTATTGAAACACGCATCTCGTTCCAGGTCTTCTCGACGGACATGACAGGATCCTTCATGGATGCGGAACATGTTTTCTTGACCGGTCACTGGTACCCCTTGCCATCGTCTTTGGCCGAGTATCAACTGACCCTGAGTATCCCACACGAATTCGTTGCCGTGTCGGAAGCCGACACCATCCATCGAGAACAATCGGGCAGCATTGCCACCTATACGTTTCGTTTTCAGCACCCCGTAGATGCGGTTCATATAGCGGCTTCGAGCCGATTCACGGTTCGGAGAGACTATTACCAGGGCATCGAAATTGAAGCCTGTTTTTTTAAAGAGGATGCCGGCCTGGCTGAAACCTACATCCGCCATGCCATCGCATACCTGCAGCAGTACCAGGAACTGCTGACATTCTATCCCTACCGTCGCTTTGCCATCGTAGAAAATATTCTCCCCACGGGAATCTCCCTGCCTACTTTCACACTCCTTGGAAAAGATGTCGTCCGCCTGCCCTTCATCGTCAAAACCTCACTGGGACATGAGATACTTCACCAATGGTTTGGCAATGCTGTTTATATCGACAATACGCACGGCAACTGGGCAGAGGGACTCACCACCTATCTGGCAGACCATGGCACTGCCGTGGAGGATGGTCGGGACACTGCCTATCGAAAACAGATCATGGTAGATTATGAAGCCTATATCCGGCCGGAGACCGTCATGCCCCTGGGTGCTTTCAAATACCGCAGAAACCGATCTGACAGCGTGATCGGCTACGGCAAGGCGGCCATGTTTTTCCATGAGCTCCAAAATCGTTTCGGCAGAGATCAATTTCAAAAAGCCCTCCGGAATTTTGTCCATCAACATCTTTTTCGCAGGGCTTCGTGGCAGGATATACAGGCATCATTTGAAGAGGCGGCAGGCATACCCCTAAAAGAAACCTTTGCTGCCTGGCTGACCCGAACCGACATTCCCGTGCTCGATATCGAGAACGCCCGCCTTTCCGTGAACAAAGGAAAACTGCATCTGACATTCGATCTGAGCCGTGAACCAGACCCCCTCCCATTGACGATACCAATATCCATTTACACCGACAATATCCCATCAGTGGAATTAATCCATGTGGCAGCTTCTGAAAAATCCATTGACCTTCCCTTGGCAGCACTCCCGTCCAGAGTGGTTCTGGATGAACAGTATCATGTCATGCGACACCTTACCGAAGCTGAAACGCCACCGGTACTGGCTGCCATATTGGGAAGCTCCCATATAATTGCAGTTATTTCACCTGAAGAAAGGGATAACTTCCAGCCGCTCATTGATGCACTCGGCATCCCGGATATCACCTACATGACGCCTGACAACGTAAATATTACCGACCTCCATGAAGACAATCTGCTGATCGCCGGCACCAACAGTAATCTCTCGAAAATGCTGTTCGGGGAGATGGATATGCCGGTAGGAGGAGTCCACCTGAGAATATTCAAAAATCCGTTCCATACAGCGCAACGGATTCTGTTGGCTGATGTTGCAAACAAGGCTGAAGCAAAAGCCATACAACAAAAGCTGCGCCATTACGGTTCATATTCGGACCTGGCATTCAACCAGGGCCGCAACATCCGCAAAGAGATTGCCGATACTGAAAACGGCATCCTCATATTCGAACGAACACCCTCCATGGCCGTCATGCCGGATCAAATGCCTACCCTTGACAGGATCATTCCGGATTTGCTGGAAAAGCGTGTCATCTTTGTCGGAGAGCAACACAATCGGTTCGAGCACCACATCAACCAGCTTCACATTATCCAGCAGTTTCACAAAGCTGGATCTGATTTCGGTGTCGGCATGGAAATGTTCAAAAAACCCTTTCAGGGCGTAATCGATTCCTATCTCTCTGATAAAATCGATGAACAGGTATTCCTCAAACAGACCCGCTATTTTGAAGAATGGGGGTACGATTACCACCTTTACAAACCCATCGTCGATTTCATCAAAAAGAATCACATCCCCCTCATCGCCCTCAATTTACCTGCGAAAATCACCCGGCAGGTGTCTCGATCCGGGATCGACATGCTTGACCCTGCAGACAAAGACCTCATCCCTGATAGTCTTGATTTCTCCGACAACCGCTATGCCCATGACCTGAGAGAGGTTTTTGCCTTGCACAACGGCCAGGAAGCGCTCAAAGATTTCAATTATTTCTATCAGGCACAGGTATTGTGGGATGAGACAATGGCCGAGACAGCTTATCAGTTCCTCCAGAAAGCCCCCGACCGAAAACTGATTGTTCTGGCAGGCAATGGCCACCTGCGGTATCGATATGGAATTCCGGAACGCCTCCACCGACGCGAAATGGTATCTTCCGCCGTCATACTGCAGGACGAAACCATAGAAAGCGGGATCGCAGATTATGTGCTGCAAACCACCAGGATTGAAGGGATCCGATCACCGAAACTGGGCGTTTCCGTAGAGGAGAATGATACCGGGCTCCTGGTTAAAAGTGTTGTGGATAAAAGCCCCGCTCAAAAGTCCGGCCTGGAAAAAGGTGATATTATCACACGCTTCAACCACTTTGCCATACAGTCTCTGGCTGATTTGAAACGGGGACTTTTCAGCACGGATCCAGGGAACACCTATCCCCTGCAGATCAAGCGCAACAGCATTATTCTCGAAAAGGAAATCCAGTTATTCGAGTTCTCACACATGCCCAGACACGGTGCCAAATAATCCTATAGTTGCATAAACAACATGGCAAAGAATGGCGGCTATTTTGCCATGTTGTCCGTCCAGATCGCCGGATTACTCATCTTCGCACCGATGGCGACATGTTCCCCTGAAAACCCGGATAAAAATACGCAAAGGCTCTTGCACGAGAATCGATCGGCGTTCATAGTCTTACCGGGAGCAGAAGGATTAAAAATGAATCTTGTTGAGCAATATTCAGAGATGAAACTGAAAAGGGGTCCTTTTTATACCCCCCGCACAAAACATCTGGGTCCTGATGGCTGGGCAATATATACCAATCGCCTGTTCCTGGAATCCAGTCCCTATCTTCTACAGCACGCACACAATCCAGTCGACTGGTATCCATGGGGCGACGAGGCGTTTCAGACTGCAGCATCCCTCAATCGCCCGGTTCTGCTGTCCGTGGGTTACTCGACCTGCCATTGGTGCCATGTCATGGAAGAAGAATCATTTGAGGACGAAGAGATCGCCCGCTACATCAATGAAAACTACATCGCTATCAAGGTAGACCGGGAAGAAAGACCCGATGTGGATGCCATATACATGGCGGCTGTTCAGGCACTCACAGGCAGGGGTGGCTGGCCCATGACGGTTTGGTTGACCCCGGACAGGAAGCCCTTTTACGGCGGAACGTATTATCCTGCCCGGGATGGTGACCGCGGAGGGAGTATCGGCTTTCTGACGCTGTTGAAAAAAATAAGGGAAAGTTACCAGGACCGTAAGGACCTGGTAAACCAGACCAGTCAGCAACTGACGGATGTGGTCAAACAGATGCTGGCACCGGATGCCGGTGCGCAGATCCCGGGTGAAGCTATCATGCAACAGTCGTTTCAATCCTACCATGACCGCTTTGATCGGGTTAACGGGGGCCTCAGCGGTACGCCGAAATTTCCAAGTTCTCTCCCTGTCCGTTTTCTCTTTCGTTACTTCTGGCGCTTTAAGAATTCCGATGCACTGAATATGGCCACACAGACATTGGGCAAGATGGCCGCAGGCGGACTCTATGACCACGTGGGAGGCGGGTTTCATCGTTATGCAACCGATGAAAAATGGCTGGTACCCCACTTTGAAAAGATGCTCTACGACAATGCCTTGCTGGTCATGGATTATCTGGAAGGGTATCAGGTGACGGGAAACCCGGAATACAGGCGTATCGTCGAGGAAGTTCTCCATTATGTGCGGCGGGATATGACATCGCCAGGCGGCGCTTTTTTTTCAGCAACGGATGCGGACAGTCTGACACCCGAAGGACACCGGGAAGAAGGATATTTTTTTACCTGGACGCCTCAAGAAATCGAGAAACGGTTAGGTCCGGATCTTGCCGGCCTGATTAGAGAAACCCATGCTGTCGGTTCGTTTCCCAACTTCGAGGGTCGATATATCCTCAACACCCCTGAATCCATACAGGATTTGGTCAAGCGCTTGGGTCTGGAAAAAAATCACCTGCGTTCTCAAATTGAAAAGGCACTCAAGATGTTGCGAAGCGAACGCGAACATCGCGCACCCCCTCTGAGAGACGAAAAGATCCTCACCGCCTGGAATGGCTTGATGATAACGGCATTTGCAAGAGCCGGCTTCGTTCTAAACGAGCCGGTCTATCTGGCAAGTGCGGTCCGGTCCGCAACGTTCATTCTGGATCATCTCTATACCGATGGGAGGCTGCGACGGAGTTACATGGATGGCCTCGCAAGACATAACGGCTATCTGGATGACTATGCCTTCCTGATTGCAGGTATGCTCGACCTGTATGAAGCGACCCATGAGATTCACTGGCTGGGGCAAGCCATTGAAATAGAAAAAATACTTGCCCGGTATTTTGAAGATAGAGAAAACGGTGGATTTTTCATGACAAGCATCGACCACGAAGGCCTGATCGCCAGAGAGAAACCGAAGCATGACGGTGCCCTGCCTTCCGGCAATGCCATCGCCACAATGAACCTGCTTCGACTGGGAGCATTCACATCAAATGTCGATTATCATGCCCGGGCTGAAAAAGCATTGAAAGCCTTCTCCGGCAGCCTCTCCGCCAACCCCACCGCCATGGCGGAACTCCAGCTGGCGCTTGATAATTTTCTGGTGCCACCAACGTAAATTGTCATACCACCAGCGCAGCCATGTCGCGCCCGAATACACCGATTCGATCACCTGGCGAAACCGGAACATTCAGATCCCAGGACAAAGGATCGGCCCCAACCTGCTGATATCCAAGCCATCGCACCATATTGCTGCGGGCAGCGAGTATTCTGGCGTTCAGAAAGAGACTGTAGATATCTTCCGTTGATATACCTGCACGCTCCAATACAGATGCCATGGTTTCACCGGGTTCTGGAGAAAACCGCAGAACATTGCCTTCCCTATATATATTGTCACGCAAGGTCTTACGCAGTTTGCCATACAGATGAATTTCGATCATTTCCCCTCCAAAAATAAAATCGTGTTACGATTTTACATAGACCTAAGATGAGCGATTGTCGAGGTTGCCGTAGCTACAAGGAAGATGCTGTTCCGCTATAGTGAACTATGCGGTATGGCATCTGACGCAGTAGATGCGGTGAGATCGGCAATCGCTCAACTTAGGTTAGAATGAGCCATAGCTATGCAGCCCCGGCAGATAGTTCACACCAAAATAGGTAAACAGCGTGGCCACGAACCCGATAACCGAAAGGTAGGCGATCTTTTTACCATACCACCCCCGTATCAGCCGGGCATGCAGAAGGGTTGCATAAATAAACCAGGTAATGAGAGACCAGGTTTCCTTTGGATCCCAGGACCAATAGCTCCCCCAGGCCGAGTTGGCCCATACAGCCCCCGTGATAATACCGACAGAAAGAAACAGAAATCCGAACAGAACCATACGGTGTGTCAGGTCATCCAATACATTCAATTCAGGGAGGTATGCCAATAGTCCCTCGCCGCCCGGGTGCTCCCGTTGCTTTAGCAGGTACATGATACTGATGCCAAACGCGATAGCAAATGCGGCATATCCCAAAAAGCAGGTAAACACGTGCGCAATGAGCCAGTTGCTCTTCAAGGCTGGAACCAATGGCTGGATGCGATCACTGATATTGGGTGACATCGAAGCATAGGCCATTGCCAGAAAAGCAATGGGTGCCGAAAAAGTCCCTATCATCGGGTTCCGATAACGGTATCCCACGAACAGATAGATAACCCCGATGGTCAAAGCGAAAAAAACCAGGGATTCATACATGTTGGACAAGGGAGCATGGCCGATGCCAAGATCATACGATTCCGCCCAACGCATGAAAAAACCCGCCAGATTCCCGATAACCGTCAATATGGAAGCCCATTTGGCAAGTTGGCTGGAAAACGGTTTTTGAAATATCCACGAAACCAAGTACAGCGTCGCTGCAATTCCATAACCAAACGTTACGACAGACAATAATTCAGAACTGTTCATATCCATCCTCAGAATAAAATCGTGTGACGATTTTATCGAACGCGACATTGTCGCTTTATGCGGTTCAATTTTTAGGTTTACCCAGCCGTCGTGCGATCTTTTCTGCTCTTATTCCCATTCCCAATTTATTCTTGTTGGCTGTCCCCGCAACCATGATCCGACTTTTGCTTCCTTTTCGGCTGACGTCGACGCAAAGGCGCTGGTGAGACATAAAAAACGTAATGATGATTCCGACTATCATGACAATAAATCCCGTATAAACAACCCAGACACCGGGGTCTTTGACCACCTGTAGGCCGGTATAATATCGCTTTTTTCCGGGTTTCTTTTCAAGGGACTGTTTTTCGTTCTGATGGACGACCGAAATAACCACTTTTCCTCTTCTCATTTTGTCGAAATTGTGGAAATGAATCGGCAGGATAACCTCTACAGGTTCGCCGGCCACAGGGGTTAGGATCCCGATCAAGGCTTCTCCGATATTCTGCCCCATAAACGAAGCCGATTCCTTGACCTCCATGACAACGAACTTTCCCATTCCTTCCGGAATTTCCAGGGGCTTTCCGACCTCGGCTTTTTGCTTGTAAACCATTCCCGAAGCATTCACAAAAAAGGCAAGCTGGATATCATCAGCAGAAAAAGATGGCGTTTCCGCCTGTTCAGCTGGTATTTCTCCGTAGCTCGACTGGAATATGCTAATCCCCTTATACCGCAGCGGGTCATTAACAATAATATCTTTCGTAAGGATGGTTTTCTCGTTTTCCAAAATCGTCAGGCTGGACCGGTATTCTTTGGGTGCACCGTTCTTATAAGTGGTCAAATTAAAATCGTTGCACTGGATGTCAAAGCCAAGATGCTGAACCCGGTCGGAATTCCTGAGTTGCACGTGGTCGATACGCTCACCTTCCGGGATATTCACATACCCTTCGAATCCAAACATCGAGCCGATCATGGCGCCGGCGATAAGAAATAAAATACTCGAATGTACGATATAGACACCCAGTCGGGTCCAGCGCCATTTTTCCGCAAACAGAGAAAAGCCCTGGTCTGTTTTTTCAACTCTGGGGGGGCCAAACGCTTTGGTAACAATAGCGGTAAATTCGTTTTCCAGTTCTTTCGGCAGCCTGGAGTCCGTGAAACTCTCTTTTTGTTTCAGATTTTGAAACGCCGAGAGCTTGAATGATGTTTCTTTCGGAAATATCAGTTCCCATGTACGGATAAGTCTATCGATGGAGCAGGTAATGATGTTGACGGTAAGTAGCAGAAGCAGCAGCTGAAACCACCACGAGTGATACATATCAAAAATATGCAGGATGTCGAACAGGCGATAAAGAAAGGCGCCGTATTCATGGAAATAGGCCTCGGGGCTCGCATTTTGAGGCACGAGGGTACCAATGATGGATGTCGCCGCCAAGGACAGCAGCAACACAACGGTTAGCCTAATCGACACAAAAAATTTCCAGATGGGGTTCTTAGCTGCCATGGATTGCCTGAATCACCTTTTTAGTGGATTTTGAAAAATATTCCCGATAAAATAGGTATCGCTTAAAACAATGTCAAAATTAAATCGCCTTTCCATCTCATATGATGATATTGCAGCACCTATATCACATTTTTGACTTAAATCAATGGCTGTATACCACTTTGTGATAATAAATATGGCTCATGGCTGTTAGTTTCTTGGTCAGTTATAGCATTTGTCAAAATAACGATCCGGTTACACCGAAAAGGGGATTCCATATTTTTTTCAAAAGGACATATCATGATCAATCTGCATCACTAGCGTAGTGCCCTGCCGGATTGATGATGTTTCTGCGGCCTTATCTTACTAACAACCGGTCGTATTTCATCATCAATCCGGTGGGCACAAGACAAGGTTTTGTTTGATATGTCCTTTTGAAAAAAATATGGAATCCCCTGGAGCTGAGGGACTTATTCGGAATATATTTACGACAACCCCTATAACAGCCAAGAGCTAAGAGCCAATAACTAAAAAACCGTCAGGTTGTTCTCGGGAGGGGGCATGACTATGGAGTGGACAAAAGATGCTGAAAACGCAGTGAAAAAAGTGCCTTTTTTCGTCAGAAAAAAAGTCCGGGCACGCGTTGAAACACAGGTGGCGGAGACAGGTAAAAGAATCGTTACCCTGACGGATGTCAGAACAGCCCAGAAGCGACACCTGCAAAATATGAGTAAAGAAATCAAAGGGTACCAGATCGATACCTGCTTTGGACCGGGTGGATGCCCCAACCGTACGGTTCCCTCGGAGCAGCTTCTCGAACGGATAGAAAAAATGGTTGTAGCGGAAGATCTTCTATCTTTCTTGAAACAGCATGTTCAGGGAGACCTCAAATATCACCATGAGTTCAGAATCACCCTCGCAGAATGCCCCAATGCATGCTCTCAACCCCAGATCAAGGACATCGGCATCATCGGCGCCCTGGTTCCCGTGGTTACGAATGAAGCCTGCACCGCCTGCGAGGCTTGTATCGAAACCTGTCCGGACAACTGTATCCATCTTAACAGCATCACTGAAAAACCCGAAATCGATATGGATCGATGCATGTCCTGTGGAAAGTGCGTAAAGGTGTGCCCCACCCGAACCATTCAGGAAGGAAAACAAGGCTTCAGGGTTCAGCTCGGTGGAAAACTAGGCCGGCATCCACAATTGGCAAGGGAACTGCCGGGCGTGTACAGGGAGGAAAAGATTCTTGAAATTATCCATTACTGTATTAGCTTATATAAGCGAAACAGTCGACACGGCGAACGTTTCGCACAGATTTTCAAGGATTCTGATTTTGACTTTCTGGTTAGCAAATTTGGATCATCTCCAAAAGAGTTGATCCAAATTAAGGATTCCAGGATTCCAGGGGTCCAGGATTCGAGTGGTACGAAGTGAAGCGTCAGCACTCAATGCTCAACAATGATATCTGGTGACTTGGGTTATGTGGGAAAAGAGAGGTTTCAGGAATTAAGAGAGGAGATCGGTGATGTTGAGAAAATGCTGAATGCGTTGATCAAATCCCTGGAAAACAAACACTTGAGTCCTTGAATCCTGGACCCCTTGAACCCTTTCTCCCAACTAATTAGGAGAACATACCATGGAAAAAACAACCTTTACGATACCGAATATATCCTGTGGACACTGTGTGATGAGTATAAAAAATGAACTGAGTGATCTGGATGGCGTCAGTGCTGCAGATGGCAACCCGGACATGAAATCGATGACGGTGACATGGGAAGCACCTGCGACGCTGGAGATTATCAAGACACATCTCAAGGAAATTAATTACCCGGCGGCATGATCAAGCTGATATGCCAGGAGGCTGGGAGGCTGGGAGGCTGGGAAGCTGGGAAGCTGGGAAGCTGGGAAGCTGGGAAGCTGGAAGGCTGGAAGGCTGCTAACAGCTTAGTGCTTATTGCTTAAAGCTTATAATTTTCCATTTTCTGCCAAATCAGCCAGTCCTGTCAAATCGAGCAGTTTAATCTCATGCCCGTCAACAGAGATAAGTCCGCTCACACTCATTTTAGATAGAATTCGGGATAATGTTTCGGGAATGGTTCCCAACAAGCTTGCAAGCTGCCCCTTTGAGACCGGCAGGGCCACCATTTTCTCGGCTCCCTGCTCCCGGGCAAGATAAATCAGGTAGGAAGCGAGACGACCGGGAACCTCTTTCAAAGACAGATTTTCCACCTGGATGGTAAACTGACGCAGTCGCATGGAAAGCATGGCCAGCATATTCAGGCTGAGGGATGGATTTTTAGAAATCAGTTCAACAAAAGCAGCTCTCGGGAAAAAAAGAAGATGACTTTTAAACAGGGTTTCGGCATTTGCCGGAAAATTTTTCCCTGCAAACACGGCCACTTCACCAATAGGGCTACCAGGGCCATAGATATGCAGGATCTGCTCCTTGCCATCCATGGAAACCTTGTAGATCTTGACCTTCCCATCGGCAACCACGTAAAATCCGGTGCCTTTATCTCCCTCTGAAAATACAGTCCGTCCTTTCTCGTAGAACTTGTCCACGCCAATCTCCCGGATTTTTTTCAGATCATCCTCCTGGAGATTCTGGAAAAGCGGTATCAGGGAAATGATTTTCAGAATTTTTTCCATGGCAATATTGCTCCATAATAAAATCGTGAAACGATTTTATTATCATTTTATTTTATCCCAAGACATCCAAATAAACCGGAATTTTTATCGTATTACAACAAGTATCAGAGAATGATCAAATGATAAATAATTTATCCTAACACCTAAAACTTAAAACCTAAATCCCATTGTCTTGACTTATGTCAATGTAACCATCGGGGTTATTGCCTATAATCCGATCCAAACGTTAATCTGAGAGGTAAAACATTATGAAATGTCCAGGCCAAGACAGTCGATATTGGAAACCCGGGGCGATTTTTGATGAATCCTGCCCCAAATGTGGTCATTCCGTAGAATTCTTCAAGGATGACACCACCAGAAAGTGCCATCACTGTGGCCACCGGTTCGTCAACCCAAAATTGGATTTCGGGTGTGCATCCTATTGCGAATTTGCAGAGCAGTGCATCGGCACCCTGCCGCCGGAACTCCTGGCGGGAAAAGAAGATCTTCTCAAAGACCGCGTCGCTATTGAAATGAAACGGTATTTCAAAACAGATTTTAAGCGAATCGGCCATGCGACTCGTGTGGCCAGGTATGCAGAAAGGATTGCCAAAAAAGAGGTCGGGAATATGGCGGTCATATTATGTGCCGCCTACCTTCACGACATCGGCATCCATGAGTCAGAGCGTAAGCACCAAAGCACGGCTCCAGGGTACCAGGAACAGGAAGGTCCCCCCATTGCACGGGCCATTCTGGAAAAACTGGACGCAAAGGATGCGTTGATTGAGGAGGTATGCGACATCATCGGGCATCATCACCACCCCCGTCCAGATGACAGTATTAACTTCAAGGTCCTGTATGATGCAGACATGATCACCAACAAGGAAGAACGCCACAAGGACAAACCCATGGAACCCGGTCGTATCGAAAGTTTCATACAGTCATCTCTGCTGACGGAAGCCGGCAAAGAAGAGGCCAAAAAAGTGTTTTCGATCTTAAAAAAGGAAAACAGACAATGAAAGTACATCGCAAGATAATTAAAATCGATGAAGAACGATGTGACGGTTGTGGCCTGTGCATCATCGGTTGTGCCGAGGGCGCACTCAAAATCGTTGACGGCAAGGCAAAGGTCGTGGCAGATAAATTCTGTGATGGATTGGGTGCGTGTATCGGTGAATGCCCCAAAGATGCCTTGACCATTGTGGAAAAAGAAGCAGACGAGTTCGACGAAATCGCGGTGGAAAAGCACCTATCTCAGATAGAAACCGAACAGACCCATGAAGCGCCCACCCCATTAACCGGATGTCCATCGGCAACATTGCAGTCCTTTGCACCGACTGCCTGTCAGAAGGCAAACCAGCCGACCGCCCATGAAGGGGGCGTATCAGCACTTTCACACTGGCCGGTTCAGATTCGCCTTGTGCCGCCGCAGGCTCCTTTTCTGAAAAATGCAAATCTCCTCGTCGCAGCAGACTGTACAGCGTTGGCCTATCCGGATTTTCATGGACGGTTCTTGAAGGGCAGGGTCGTATTAATGGGATGTCCAAAATTTGATGATGTGCAGGACTATATCGACAGATTTGCCGGTATTTTCAGCGAGTCCGATATCGCAAGCATCACGGCCGTGATCATGGAAGTTCCCTGTTGTTCCGGGCTTCCGTACATTCTCCAAAAGGGAATGGAAAAGGCAGGCAAAACCGTTCCAATGGAAACGGTCGTCATCAGCACCAGAGGAGAAATACTGGAACAGCGGCAGGATAACATCCTGACTGCCCAGGTTGTTTAGACTATAGACTATAGGCTGTTAGCAGCCTATAGTCTAATACTCTATTTCTTTCCAATTTTCCTGATCCCGTTTGGCTTCATTTGCACCTACCTTATAAAAAACAAGGCGGTACAACATTTACACAGGGTAGCGTTCCCTATTTGTTTTCTTGAGTCGATGGCGGTCATTGGAAATAACCACATGCTCTGATAATGATGAAAAGCTTCACCTGATGAAATTGGGCGCCTGCTTCAAATTTCCTTACTGATAATGATCAGCTTTCATGATTACAGGAAGTATTCTCTTTGGACTTGCCGTTACATACAGGCCAAGATTAACCCAATTTTCTAAGCAGATTTATGCCACGATGGTTTCAAAGGTATTGTTACATAATCTTTAATTGTGAAAAATCATCGGGGTTGATCAAATCTCTTATTTGTCATTGAGGTTAATATTCGAAGGTTAAAAATGGAAGTCGATAATCAAAGTGCCGAAAGATATATCGGTATGGGTTTCATCCAGACCACAAAGAGAATATGGAATCTTTTCCTCAAGTAATAAATAAGTGGATACCTGGAACTAAATATCATTAAGGCCGAGAAACTCCTATTTACCAAGCCCATATTGATTCATTCCGGGGCTTAGTCCATGCCAGTTTAGCTTACTTTTTTCAACCCCAGACAGGCATCAATCATATCCGCCGAATCTCTGGCCTCGGTCGCAGTGCCGCTCCATACTACCTGGCCGCTTTCCAGCACTGTGACATCATCGGCCACCTCTATGGCACGTTGGGTGGATTGCTCCACGACAATCAACCCCATACCCTGTTTTTTCAGCTCATCTAAGGCCGCGTAACAGATATCTATCACCTTGGGCATCAGCCCCAGGCTCAATTCATCCACAAGAAGCAGCTCGGGCTGTGACATCAGGGCCCGGCCGATGGCCACCATCTGCTGCTCACCACCTGAGAGTGCGCTGGCCCGTTGGTCTATGCGTTCACCCAGGCGGGGAAAAAGGCTTAATATCTTTTCCATACCGGGTGCGGTCTCATGCCTGGCCCGACAATAACCACCCACCACCAGATTTTCGCGCACGGTCAGCTCGCTAAAGAGCCTTCTGCCCTCGGGCACCAAGCCTATTCCTGCGGTCACCCGCTCCATAGGCGTTTTTTTAGCGATATCACCACCCTTGTAATTTATCTGGCCTCCCTGGATCTCCACGTGACCGGCAATGCACATCAAGGTCGAACTTTTGCCTGCCCCATTGGCACCCAAAAGGGCCATAACTCTGCCTGCCGAGACCTCTAAATCTATGCCATGCACTACCTGCATAGGTCCATAGCCGCAACACAGTTTCTCAAGCCGCAGCATTTTCTGCCTCCTTGCCTACATAGGCTGCTCTTACATGAGGCATGCGCATCACGGATTCGGGCTCACCCTCAGCAATTTTGCGACCATTATCCAAAACCACCAGCCTGTCGCTGACCCTTAAGACCTCGCCAAGGTTGTGTTCTATCATCACCACTGTGAGTCCCTGGCGGTTGATGCCCACCACCACATCGGCCAAACGTCCCGCTTCCACATTGTTTAAACCCGCCAGGGGCTCATCCAAGAGCAGCAGTTTTGGTTCCAAGGCCAGGGCCCTGGCCACTTCCAGACGCTTGAGTAGACCCAGGGGCTGTCCCATAACCTCCTGGTCGGCATGCTCGCCAATGCCCACCACCTCTAATAGCTCACCAGCCTTTTTGCGCTCGATGCTTCGATCCATGGCCGCTACCGCCCTGAATATGGTGGCAATGCGCTTATGCCCTACGGCCAAGGCAACATTATCACGCAGTGTCATGGAATTGAAAGGACACACTATTTGATTGGTCATGGCCATACCCAAAGCGGCCCGTTTATGTATGGGCAAGCCTTCTATGTCTTTACCAGCAAGACGGATACCGGCACTCTGGGGGTTAACCACACCAGTAATGGCCCGCAGCATGGTGGTTTTTCCCGCACCATTGGGGCCGATGAGGCTTAAGAACTCGCCATTCATCACCTGGAAAGAGACATCGGTTAAAGCATGCACGCCACCAAAATGCATGGTTACATTTTGCACATCCAAGAGCACGCTCATGCCAGGCCTCCTTTGCCTTTAAGCTTGCCAAATATGCTACCACCTACACCGGCTAGACCATCAGGGGCAAAACGCATGACGGCAAAGAGCAATGTACCATAGAATAGCAGCTTATAGTCGCTCAAGAATTCGGACATCTCGGGCAGCAGAGTCAGTAGCATGGTGCCTATTATCACCCCCGGCACCGAGCCGATACCACCCACGGCTACCATGGAGAGCACGCTGATAGAGGTAATGAAGCCGAAGTCATCGGGCATGATGAAACGGGTGAAGTAGCAGTAAAGCCCTCCTGCCAATCCAGCCATGGCCGTGCCCAAAGCAAAAGCGGTAAGTTTATAGGCAGGCACATTCACGGTGAGCAACCGCGCCGTATCTTCGTCGGTGGCTACGGCATCGAAGGCAAAGCCCATCCATGATTTTTTAATGTAGACACTGAAGGCGGTGCAGAGCGCTGCCACAACCAGAACCAGCAGCAGAAAACCGGGCTTGCCCAACCCCATGGAAGGAATGCCGCTTAAGCCCATTTCACCACCCAGCACGCTATCCTGCTGCCGGACAATACCCAAAAACAAGAAGCCCACCCCCATGGTCGTGATGGCTAGAAAGTCGTGCCGCACCCGCAGGCTTGCCACGCCAACAATTATGCCAATGGCTCCGGCTACCAGCATAGCACCAGCCAGGTTGACTGGGAAGGGAAGACCCGCCTTGGCCATCAAAGCCACCACATAGGCCCCGGTGCCAAAAAAAGCCGCATGTCCAAGGCTGATCTGGCCGCAGTAGCCGGTGATGAGGTTAAGACCCAAGGCGAATATGATATTTATGCAGACAATGGTCGCCAGTGATAATTCATATATGCCCATGGTTCACTTCCTTGAAAACAGGCCCTGGGGTTTTATCATCAACACCAGGATAAGGCATGCGAAGGCTATGGCATCGCGGTCCAGGTAGTCGCCAACATATATGGTGCCGAAAGCCTCCACCACGCCCAAGATTACCGAGGCAATCAGCGTACCGGTGACATTGCCCAACCCCCCTAGTACGATGATGGCCAGTGCCTTGTATGATGGCACCCCGCCCATAGTGGGTTCGGCAAAGTTGGAGAGCAAAGAGACAAATATGCCCGCTACGGCAGCCAAGGCCGAGCCGATGAAGAAGTTGAGGTAGCGCACTTTCTGCACGCTGACCCCGAAGCTCTCGGCCATCTGGGGGTCATCTACCGTGGCTCGCCAGGCAATGCCTAGACGGGTCCTTTGAGCCAACCAGGATAGCACCCCCAACATTGCCACACTGCCAAAGACGATGACGATATCCACCATGCGCAGGCTCATCCCCAGAATGTTCACCAGGCTTTGCAGGGGCGCATTGGTATAGGTGAGGCCATAAGGTCCAAAGATGAGGCGAAAAATCTCCTCCATGGCAATGAACAGGCCGATGGATGCGATCAGGGCCACATAGGGTGGTTTATGCAGAATGGGCTGATAGCAGAACCTGTAGATGGCCATGCCCACAAAACCTACGCATATGGCGGAAACGGGCAATGCCAACAGTAGGCTACCCGTCGCGTTAGTGACAATGAGGCCCAAGTAGGCGCCCAGAGTAAACAAACCGGCATGGGCTACGTGCAAAATACGCAAAAGTCCATAGACCAGCGTAAGGCCCACTGCTATGATGGCATACATGCAACCATAGATCAGACCTTGGGTGAGAAGTTCGACATATAGCATTATTGGCTGCCTGTGCTTGAATAGGATTGCAGCAAGGCCGGAAAGGCATCTGAGCCCTCCCGGCCGTTTTTCATGCCAGATAGGGTCTATTCTTCAGGCGGAACCAGCAGCTCAGAATCGTCGATGACAGCATAGTGATGCCAACGTCCAGCCTTGACTATCTGCACCTGGACAGGTTTCATAACCTCGCCCAGCTTGTTGAATTTGATCAGACCGGTGGAGGCCTTCAAAGACGTTTGGGCTATGGCCTGACGGATTTTTTCCGGATCGGTAGAACCGGCTTTTTGCATGGCAGCAGCGGCAACTTTCACAGCAGTGTGTGCGCTGGCCGCGACCATATCGGCCGGATAACCAGCCTGTTCTTCAAAGGCCTTGATGAAGTCCACGGTCTCTTTTTCCTTGGAATCGCGGTCCAGAGTGGTGGTGATGAGTACACCTTCGGCGGCAGTACCGGCTATCTCGATGAATTTCTGTCCGTCATAGCCTTCCTGCCCGATCACCGGGGTATCCACACCGGCTGCCCGGAGCTGGTTTACCAGGGGGCCGCAGTTAAAGTAGTACCCGCTGGCATAGATGGCATCCGGCTTGTCAGCTTTAACCTTGGCAATAATGGAACCAAATTGACGGTCCTTCATGGAGTACTGATACTCGGCAATCACTTCGATTCCGTATTTGGAGGCGATTTCCTTGAAACCTGCCGCCAGGGATTTACCAAAGTCGTTCTGCAAGGTGATTATGACCACCTTTTTCTTGCCCATCATCTCACCCACCAGCTTGGCGCCGGCTTTGCCCTGCACGGTGCCCAAAAGGCCGGTACGGTAGACCATGTTGCCCGCCTTGGTGATATCCGGGTGAATGGCATAGGCACTGATATAGGGGATGCCTGCTTCCTGGAATACGCCCGCCGCCGAGCGTGTGGGGCCGGAGTAGCTGCCGCTGATACCCAAAGCCACTTTATCCTTGCCGATGAGCTTGTTGGCAATCGGTATGGAATTGGCCGGCTTGGCCTGATCGTCATAGATGATCAGCTCAAGTTGTTTACCCAGCACACCACCGGCCGCGTTGATTTGTTTCACCGCCAGCTTTGCGCCTTCGGATGAAGACTTGCCATCAGCAGCCGCAAAGCCTGTCAAGGGCGCATTAAAACCTATTTTGATAGTATCTGCGGCTTGAATAGTGCCACCAAAATTTAAGATCATGCAAATTGCCAGTGAAAATAATGTTATCCTTTTAATCATTTCATATCCCCCTTTTCTTTAGTGATTATAATATCAATCCCTATGATAAGCTGTTTGATTGCTCTGACACAATGGTGATAATACATAGGCTCCCGTCTCAAATCAGGCCACCCTGACCTCCAACACAACACTGGACTCATCTATGGTGTAGAAATCTGCCTCGGCCTCACATGATGATGCCAACTTTTTGAAATCATCGAGGCTGAAGGTAGTGGCCTTAAAGCCATCAGTGCACACGATTACCCCATCACCGGTGGCCATATCATCAATCTCGCCCAGCAGACCATGATCTGCCTGAGTTCGAAACCACTCCAGTCGGTGGGGCCAGAACTGGGATGCATAGCTGGTCAGAATCACCCTACCTCCGGGCTTTGTAACCCGCATGGCATCGAGAAGAAGCTGCTGTGGCTCCACCTTGCAGGCGCTAATGAAGTTCTGCACCCCGAAAACCAGATCAAAGGCGTCGTCTTCAAACTCCAGATGGGCAGCGTCCATTTGCCTTAGATGCAAATCTGGGTATCTCTCTGTTGCCAGAGCCAGACTCTCAGCCGAGTTATCAATCCCCCAGGCCTCTTCAACCCTTTGGGCAAAAATCGACAGCACCCTGCCATAGCCGCAACCAAGTTCCAAAATATTTAGACCCGGCTCAAGCATCGAGGCGATGAGGTGTATTTCTGCCATCAGATAGCGGCGCACCCTTGCGCTCGCCAACTCATAGACCTTTTCCAGCTTGATGCCACTTAGCCTCTTGGCATAATAAGCCTTGTCGTGTTGTGTACTATCTGCCGCTATCATGCTTAATTCCAGAGCCAAGTTAGTGAGAATACCCCGGCAGCATATCACTGTCGGAGCGCGCTTGACTTGCCTCCAGGTTTTATCCCACATGCTAAATTAGTAATTGTGGTAAATTTTCCCCATCAGATGTAAACTAAAAAGGTTCAAAGGTCAAAGGTTGAATAGATTCAGGTGCCGATGGCATATAACCGAGGCTGTTACAGATCAGCGCATCATCCTCATGTACATTTCAAAGCCAGAATGCTCCATTTTTAAATTCCAACATTAATTCCTTCATACCTTATCAAGGCTTACATATGATAACATCAATGTGGCAGTTCACGGCCGGTGTTGCGATTTATCCAAATTCAGATCTAAAGGGATAAGCCCCTCCTTCTGGGTCCGGTCGCTGCCTCTATTTTTCGGCAAGCATTCAGCGTGTTTATAACCTGAGCTATTGAAAGAAGGTTTCTCTCCAGGACTCAGGTTTTTCCAGAAAAAGGGTACAGATGGAGGCAACAATGGCGGCGAGTATGCTCATAACAATAGGGACCACATAGCTTTGCCGCAGATCGAACATGAAACCAGCAAAAGTGGGACCCAAAAGGTTGCCAAAAGCAACGCTGGTATAAAGCGCACCCAAAATTCCACTGATATTGGAGCCGCCGAAGTAGTCCGCCGTCACCGCCGGAAGAAGGGCTACAAAACCACCGTAACACGTACCAAAAATGATAGCTAACATAGCCAGCTCCCAAATACGTGAGGCGACCAGCCACCATGCAAAGATAGCTGCCATCACGGCGTACATGCAGGCGAGCGAGCGACGCCGACCAAGTCGGTCGGCAAAACCCCCGATCAGAAATCTCCCCACGGTACTGCCGACACCGATCAGGCCCAATAAAAGAACTCCAGTTGATGTCGTATGACCGAGATCTTTAGAAAACGGCATCAGGTGTACAAACGGTATAAAAACCCCTATCGAAGCGCTGAACGTACCGACATATAGAAGCCAGAAGGGATGGGTTTTCAACACATCCTTTACCGTCAATTCACCCTCTGATTTCCGTGATTCTTTAGGGATATTATTCTGTAGATCAATGCTGTCACCCCTGTTGGTCCGCTCCCCGTCCGGCATTAAGCCCATTTCTTCAGGGGAATCGACAATCAGCATTGCTGCTGCCATACCGCAGCAAAAAACACATGCGCTCATGACCATATATGCAGTACGCCAGTCACTCCAATGGATGAGAAAAGCCGAAAAAGCAGGCATGCCTAGGGTGCCCAAGCCGATACCCATCACCGCAATGCCGGAAGCTAAACCGCGTCGGGCGACAAACCATCGCTGAACAGCCCCAACTGCCGGAACATAGGTAAAGCCTACACCAATACCGATACCCAAGCCGTAGACAAGGTAGATCTGCGTGACCGTTACCACAAAGCTTGAAAGCAGCAGTCCAAGGCTGATGACAAGCACACCGGAAGCGATAACCCAGCGTGAACCCATTCTGTCGGCAATTTGTCCACTAATGGCCCCAAGACTAAAATAAATAAAGCCGGCAATGGCAAAAACCAGTGAGGTGGAACTACGGGAGGTGCCGAATTCCATTTGAAAAGACTCGAAAAAGGTCGTAAATGAGTAAACACTACCGAAAGCGAGAAACAAAATCACGCAAACGCACGCCACCACAACCCAGCCATAGAAAACTTTGTGTTTTCTATAGCCCATTTTCCCTGTCTCTTCTGGAATTTTTTCTTTCACACAATTTATCTCTTATTGTTCTCGAGTTAGTCTAACGCCTTTTCGAATTCTGCAATTTTGACAGTTTCCTATTGCTGGTGGACATTCGGTTGATTGTGAAGATAGCAGTAATGTCTTAGATTTCCAACAACATGTTTTCGTATGACACTAGCATCCTTTTTGTTACTACATTCCGCCAAAAACGTCATCATCAATATCGATATCCTTAGATCATCGGCTCCTAATGGCTTTCCGTCTTCCACTGCTCATATGCAGCAGTGTGCTCAAACTGGTATCATGACCAAATCTATAACCGATTATGGCATTCTCCGGGTGTTGATTGCTATATAAAGTTTGGAATTCTCAAAAATCAGGTTGGTATGAATTTTTCAATTTTGATGCACATACAAGATTCAATAAAGGAGTCTTCTCGATGGAATTGTTTTATGGATGTTGACATTTTCCGGATTATGTCAACTGGTTGAAGGCTGATGCCATTCGAAGCTCGTAGAGTAGCCCCGGCCGATTTCTCAACCGGAGCCCTCGCCAGATCCGTACGTGGACGATTCGACCATACGGCTCCTCCGCTGATACGTCTCATGGAGATTCCCAGATGTTTACATACA
>Ga0190293_1000215_pt1 | contig 20376 bp, 14 predicted proteins | sample 48693001_MG_FD_161671 | JGI IMG/M metagenome (GOLD analysis project Ga0190293, IMG submission 161671) | Hydrothermal vent microbial mat bacterial communities from Southern Trench, Guaymas Basin, Mexico - 4869-30-0-1_MG | ecosystem: Environmental > Aquatic > Marine > Hydrothermal vents >...
AAAATATTATCCCCACACTTACAAACATAACAAATATTAAAACAATTAATCTTTTCATATTATCCTCCTCTCCACTTCTTCATATAAAAGATATTAATAAATATCTCAATTTATCTGAGATAAAATCTTTCACCTATTGCAACTACTTCAATCGGGCATCTGACAGATTCGATCCTTATACGGTAGTATGTTCCTGTAGGAATAGGATCGAGAGTGGCACCTCTGTTCGAGTAGATTGTCCAGTCTACATTCTTGTCATGTGTACTGGGGAAAAGGACCTCATACTGAAACCAGGTGCTTCCTGACTGTCTTTGGAGGATTATTTTCACGTCTCCATGAAATCCGGGTGAATTATTCCACCTTATGTTCAGGTTATCTCCAGGTCTTTTCTCACCTCTGTTAGGTGCTATCACTTCAAGGGTTGGTTTCATTATCTGGAAAGAATTGCTTTCTCCTGATGCTGAACCGTCAGCAGCAGTAACAATCACCTTATAACGATTCCCGCTTAATATCCTTCCTCCGGCAGATGTCCGAAGATCCCCCACATACCAAAGGAATGATCCGGGAGTGGCAGGAACATTGGAACGGATCAATAATGGTCCGCCCCTGCCTTCTGCAGCCTGAAGGTGAACATTCACATCCCCTTCAATGCCTCCTGCACGCCAACGGATGAAAGTGCCGTTTGTGGCCGTAAGTCCGCTTCCTCTTGGTTCTGTCACTTCAATGTTCAGATCTGAGGTGATAGTAAAATTCCTATCACTTATATCATTTGATCTTGAAAAATCCCCTTTCTCTATCCTGACCTTGTAATCAGTTCCGGGGGTCAGGTTCGAAGGGACTATCCATGGCCAGATATATCCTCCCCTTGAGGGTACCGGATACAGCCTGTCTGGCCCGTATGTTTTTATAGTTCTTCCATTCTTCTGGATCTTGATCTTCGGTGGATTGAACCCTTCAACGCATTCCCATCTTATCTCCATCCTGGAACCTCTTGTGATATTCTCTCCACCGTTGGGATAAACTACTCTTATAACCGGTTGGGTACTCCCGGGAGTGATAGCTCTTGTCTCCAGGACAGTATTCTGTTGCAGAGCAAGTGAAGGGGTCCTGATTATATCAAATGCAGGGCTTGTATCTGTAACAGGATCCCGGTCAAATGTTTGTATCCTGATCCTGTAGATACCGGCAGCTTGTGTCACAGGGACCAGCCATAAGTGGTTAAGGTCATTTTGAGTATTTGATGAGATAGTACGTACTTCAGCAGTGCCTCCGGAGTTCATCAGGTGGATCTTTACTCTGCCGTGCATATCACCGGTTTTTGTCCATGTTATTCTCTTTAATGTTCCACGTTTCCAGTCTGAAGATGATGTGGGTGAAGTAATATTGATTTCCGGAGTTTCTGTCAAATCCCGAGCATCCCGGATCTCGAAAAGCCCGCTATCCCCCCTGCAGAGGTTGTCTGCAGTTTTTATCCTGAGAATATAGTTGCCTGCTGTATAGCTTAAAGGTATTGTCCAGCTTTTTGATCCTGTATCCGTACATGTCAATTGTTCGACAAAATTTGCTTCAAGAATGCTATTCCTGAATATGTTAATTTTTATGGAGGTATCACTGCAGTCGGAACTTCTCCATGTAATATTCTGTGCTGAACCCTTATCCCAGATCGATCCTGCTGCCGGGGAAGTAACCGTAATGGTCTGAGAAACAAGTAGTCCGGTTATAAATAAAGTAACAATAATCGCTAAAGTGAACTTTTTCATTTTTTTCTCCTAAATTTAGTTATATTTTCAACTTATCCTATTGATTCATCCATAAATTTGTTTTAGTCTCACCTGGGAGTAGTTCCAAGTTAATACGATATGTTTCCAGTTTGTGTGTTTCATCCGATACACCTTTTGTTATGTTGAATGTGTAACTAATGCTTGAGACCCCGTTGTCAATGGTTTTTACTCTTATATTATAGTTGCCGTCTGAAAGAGACCCGGGAATTCTCCAGCCTTCATATATCCCGTTGTTATCGGTATTTTCAACTATATCCAGGACTTTTATACCTTCTGCACTATAAAGTCTTATCTTCACTAATGAATGCATTATTCCTGATCTTTCCCAGGTAATGTTGTAGGTGCTCCCTGTTTTCCATTCATCACCGGATGTTGGTGATGTTATGTTAATATATTGAGCACTGATAATTAAAAATGCCAGGCAAAATATAAAAATAAAAGTCAGCAATTTCTTCATTCTTTATCTCCAGTTTACACTGCTCTAATATTAGTATAAATTTTAATATAGGAATATCTCACTTATTTCTGCATTTCTTTAATTATATCCATGTATTTAAAAAAACAAATAAGGAAATCCTGTTATCCTGGAACTGGAGGGCCTTTTTTTCGATGTGAAAAATCGTTATAATGTTTAATGGCAGAAAATAAAAAAATTGCAGGTTACATGTTCGCTTCACTCTCGGCCATTTCCGTCTCTCTCGTTTATATAACTTCAAAGATAATTCAAGCTACAATGGCTACCAATATATTTCTCTTCTGGTGGTTCGGTCTGGCAAGTATATGGGGAGGCATTCTCCTTATAGTAAAAAGGAAAGATATTGTATGCTATATCGGAAAACTTAAAAAATTCAAACTTTTTTTCATCTATTTTGTTGTCTCGGAAGCTTTTGCGGCATTCATTTTTTTCTATGTGATAAAACAGATTAACCCTGCAGTAGTCTCCTTTCTGGGTAGTATAACGCCCCTTGTTGTTGCAGTTATCGCCTATTTTTATATTGATGAAAAACTTTCATCAACCGAAATATTAGGAGGTTTTATATCTGTCAGCGGAGTTGTTCTCATTACTTACGTATCCCCGGATATCGGGATCAAATATACCCTTCTGGTACTATTGATAGTGCTTATATATTCGTTTAACAATGTTCTTATAAAAAAAAAGACTGAAGATGTTCCCCCGCTCCTCATTACACTGGTTAGAATTTTTTTCCTTTTTTTAACCTATCTTATCTATAATTTGTCTATCGGCGGCCTGAGGCTGCCTGAATCCAATGAGTTGATTTATCTTATTGCCGGCTCTCTTCTCGGGCCGATTTTCGGGATGTTCTTCCTTTTTACTGCTCTCAAGCATATAAAATCGACCCAGGTATCATTCATTAAGAACAGCCAGCCATTCCTTGTGGTTGTTTTTTCCTATATTTTCCTGGGAACCGGAGTTACTATTTTCCAACTCGGAGCAGGTTCTCTGATCATTATTGGTATCAGTTTAATGATAAGTGACAGACGCCTCGGGATAAGGACTCTCCTTAACAGATTTATAAAGAACTGATATCGGTATTTATCCCGATGTTATCTTTTTTCCCAGATGAATTCATTACCGTTCTTTTTGTTATTTTTTTCATCTCTCTCTTCAATTTCGTTTTGAATATCAACCATCCACTCGAAAATATAGTAACCCCTCTTTTGAGGAACAAAAGTTAAGCTGAGTTCTTTTTTTGTTCTGAAATCACCTATTCTCCACCTTCTCTCAGTTACACTACTCCATTGGTCGAATTGCTTTTCGTGATAATAGATAGTCACCCTTGCAGTAAATGGAGAGTTTATAATTCCTGTCTTTCTTAATTCAGCAAGTATTTTGACATTATCACCTGCCTGGAAAGATGAATTGTGATATTTCTTCTTTTCCCAAACTTTTTCGAACCAGAGATCGGGCTTATTGCATTCTCTTACATCACAATCTTTATATGCAACGCCAGTATATTGATTGTTACCCCCATTGTTATCCTTATGATCTTTATCCGGAACGAGCATGAGAATATAGTTCATTGAACATGAATAAATAGCATTATAAAGATCAAAGTTTTTTTCGGTCAGCGTAAGGCTTTTCCCTGAAAACAGGATAAAATCATTTTTTACGATTGCAGGAATGCTTACCCTTGTTTTTCCGAACATATCGTATATGAGTATAATAGTGATCTTGCCAGAATAATGGTCGCCGTTATTCTTAATGGTTACATTCAGTTTGCTGCCGCAGAACTCCGCTGATGAAATTGCAAGGTCACACCCTCTGTTCCCGGCAATAGTAAATTCTTTACTTTCACCCTTAGCACTTCCGTCTTTTTTTTCTACTGATACCCGATATTTCCCGTCCGGTACCTGACCGGGGATAGTCCATGAATAGTTATTTCTTCCTTCCCTGTTGTCCGCATTGCCGTTGATTACATGTTGATCATGTGCTAATGAACCTGATTTAGGATTTAGTTTTATCAAAACTTTATTACTATTGATATTTGATGAATGCCATGATATTGAACAAACTTTTCCTTTTAGTTTTGTTACTCCTCCCAAGGGAGTACTAACATTGATATTGCTTCTTTTACTGTTTATCGTAAAATTCCCACTCAGATCTTTGATGTCTCCTTTGGAGATATCAATATGATATTTACCTTGATCTAGATTATCGGGTATTATCCATTTTAAGGGAGAAGCATTGTATGGATGATCGTTTGCTATTATCACATTGAATGAATTATCTTTAGACACCAATCGGATCACCAGGCCTTTTCCCGATATTCCCGATGATCTCCATTTAATTGTCATATTACCGCCTGCATTAAAACTCCACATACTTGTAGGAGAAATTAATTTTATAGATTCTGGTATGTCCGGTTGTTCAGATATAGTAAACGTTTCACTGTCATCTTTGCAGGTGTTATCATCAGTTTTAATCCGGATAATATAATTCCCGGCTACATAATTATTCCGGATAGCCCAGCTTTTATAGCCTGTGTTGAGAGTTGAGGAAAGTTGTTCGATAAAATTTGCCTGATCAACCGAATTCCTGAATATGTTGATCTTTACATTCTGGTTTGTACAATCTCTGCTTGTCCATGTAATATTGTGAATAGAACCCTTTGACCATACTGTTCCTGAGTGAGGATTAGTGATGGTTATTATCCCGTTGCCGGTTTGACCTGTAATCGAAAAAAGTCCGCTGTCTCCTATACAGATGTTGTCAGCAGTTTTTATTCTGAGGATATAGTTGCCCGGAACATAATTCTCAGAGATAGTCCAACGTTTGGAGCCATCACTGAGAGAAGCTGTAAGCTGCTCCACAAAATTAGCCTGATCGATGGAATTTTTAAATATATTGATCTTGATATCAGGGTTTGAGCAACCGGTGCTTGACCATGTAATATTATGGCTTGTTCCCTTTTCCCATGATTCCCCCCCATGCGGAGATGTGACATTAAGGTTTTGAGAGAATGTCATAAAAGTGCTTAAAATAAAAATAAAGAATAATACTAATAAATTTTTCATTTTATCCCCTATATAGTATAAAAAAAGGAATATGATTATCTCATTTTCTGTTAATTTATTTTTATAATATCTACTCTGTTGTCTGGCATTATGATTATTTGATTTATAGGGTAAGTAGTTGTAAAATTGTGTGAATGGGAAAAAAGACTGCAATAATCCATGACTGGCTGAACGGTATGCGCGGAGGGGAAAAAGTCCTTGAAGAATTACTTGAAATTTTTCCTGATGCGGATATTTTTACCCTCTTTTTAGAAGAAGATAAAATCTCTGAAAAGATAAGAGGTCATCAGATCAAAACATCTCTATTAAACCACTCCGGGATTATAAAAAAGAGGTATCGTTATTTTCTTCCCCTGTTCCCGAAACATATTGAAGACTTTGACCTGGAAGGATATGATCTGATCATAAGCAGTTCCCATTGTGTAGCTAAAGGGGTTATCCCGTATCCATATTCAAAACATATAAGCTATATTCATTCACCCATGAGATATGCCTGGGACCAGTATTATTCATATTTCGGAGAGTTGAAAGGATTAAGGAAAAAATTTATCAGGAGCAGGATCTCAGAACTAAGAAAGTGGGATGTCTCCAGCAGTGAAAGGGTTGATCATTTTATTGCGAATTCTAATTTTGTTAAAGAGAGGATAAGGAGATATTACAGAAGAGATTCTGAGGTCATCCATCCTCCCGTTGATACAGATTATTTTACTGCCGGCAACAAAAATGAGGGAGAACATTTTCTGACCGTTTCAGCACTTGTTCCCTACAAAAGGGTTGATACACTTGTAGAAGCTTTCAGCCGGACAGGAGATAAGTTGATAGTTGTGGGGAAGGGTCCTGAAGAGAAAAGGCTGAAAAAGCTGGGCGGAATTAATATAGAGTTCAGAAAAGATCTTGCTAATGAGAATCTTCGGGAACTTTACAGGAACAGCCGTGCATTTGTTTATGCAGGGATCGAAGATTTCGGTATAACATTTGCTGAAGCACATAGTTGCGGGATACCGGTTATTTCTTATAATAAGGGCGGTGTTACAGATATTGTAAATAGTGAGAACGGGATACTGTATGATTCCGGCGAATCAAAAGGATTGCTAGATGCAGTAGAGGAATTAAAAGGTAGAAAGTTCGATAAGGGAAAAATAAGAGAGAGCGCACTTCGTTTTTCCTCCGAAAATTTCCGCAAAAAAATAGCTGCTTTTATTAAAAAAATAACATGATAAAGAAGAGGAGAGAGCAACTTACATATTTTTACCTTCTCAGCGACATCCTTGCTATCGTAGCAAGTTTTGCACTCACCTTTTTCCTGAGATTTTATTCAGGGTTCGTCAGTGTTCCCAAGGGCGTTCCTTATTATGGAAAATATTTTCTGGTCCTTCCATTCCTCATAGTAACGCAGGTCCTTTATTTTTCATATATGGATTATTACAGGATCAAATTGAGGAGAAACCGTCTTGACGACCTCTTTCTTGTTTTTTTCAATACGGTTCTTTCTGCAGTCGTAATTCTCCTGCTTTTCAGTTATCTGAGAAGCTATGAACATGTTGATTTTCAGGTTTCTCATATTTTTCTTATTATTTATATACCTTTTTCCGTATTAACTATATTTGGACTTCGTCTTTTCGTATTCTCTATTTTTAAAAAAATTTTTCTGAAGAAGAATGGTATATCCAGAGTACTTATAGCAGGTACAGGGGATATCGGGAAGATGATGGGGGATAACCTGGCCAGATATAATCATTTCGGGATAGAAGTTATCGGATATCTTTCTGATAGTGCAGAAGGAGAGAATATTCTTGGAAAGTATGGTGATGTTAAAAAAGTTGTAAAGGCACATGGAATTACCGATCTCTTTATTGCATTATCAATGAAGAATTTCTCAACGATCATGAAATTGATCGAGGAGGGGAATAATCTTCTGATAGATGTAAAGCTTGTTCCTGATATTGTTCACATGTCATCTCTCGGTTCAGGTATGGAACATATAGAAGGGCTCCCTGTTATCAATCTTGGTGATATCCCGTTGCATGGTTGGCGGCTCTTTCTCAAGAACAGTTTTGATCTGATATTCGGTTTAGCGGCATTCTTTATTGCAATAATTCCCATGATAGGTATTAGTGTCCTGATCAAAATATCATCAAAAGGGCCTGTGCTTTACACCCAGTCAAGGGTAGGTGTTTCAGGAAAAACGTTTAATATTATTAAGTTCCGGACAATGATACAGAATGCTGAAAAGGATACCGGAGCGATCTGGTCTCCACCCGATGATAAGAGGGTCACAAAGATAGGCAAGGTCCTGAGAAAATTTTCACTTGATGAACTTCCACAATTGATCAACGTTATCAAAGGTGAAATGTCTCTGATAGGCCCAAGGCCTGAGCGGCCTGAACTGGTTGAAAAATTCAAGGAAGAAATCCCCAAATATATGCTGAGGCATACGGTAAAACCCGGAATGACAGGTTGGGCTCAGGTCCACGGGCTGAGAGGTAATACTCCCCTGACCAAAAGGATCGAGTTTGATATATTTTATATACAGAACTGGTCAATGAAGATAGATTTTGAAATACTCTGGAGAACTGTTCTCAAGTTCCAATTCATTGATGCCAATAGCTGAAGAACATGAGTGAGAATTTCAGTAAAATAAAAATATCTGAAAAATTTCATCCATTTCTGGAGAATCTGAGTGAACAGGCAAAAGATCCGGGAAGGATCCCGTTCGTTGGAAGGGAAGAGGAGCTTGAAGCTGTCATGGAGACCCTTCTCAGGAAGTTGAAGAGTAATCTCCTCCTGGTAGGGAAGCCCGGCGTTGGGAAAACTGCATTGATAACCGAATTGGCTGCCAGAATAAACTCCGGAAATGTTCATCCATCACTGAAAGATAAAGTGATCTTTGAATTATCAATGAACCGCTTTTTCTATAAAGGAGAGAGTGGTGATCATCTTGTGAAAGAGTTCGAAGGATTATTCAGTGAATTAATATTGAACAGGGATAAGATCATATTGTTCCTGAATGAGATGGAGATCGAATCAATCGCAGGAAGGGAAGGGAGTGAAAATTCCTCGGGAGTACAAAACCTGCTGAAATCTTATTTTATCAACAGGGAAATGAAATTGATAGGAGCTACAACTCCGGATTATTACTACCGGTTCATGAAAAGTGATGATTTTCTTTCTATGAACTTTTCCTCCGTTTTTCTTGAGGAACCGGAGCAGAATGATGTGCTCGATATTTTGTCCGGAATATCCAGGTATTTTGAAAATTACTATTCACTCAAAATCAAAAGTAATGTACTTAAGGAAATATTTGAATTGTCCAGCAGGTTTATACCTCACAGATATTTCCCGGGTAAAGGTGTTGAACTTCTAGATTCGTCATGCTCGAAAGCATCGGTAAAGGGTGAGAAGGAATTGAAGGTCGGCCATATTTACAAAAGCCTCTCTGATATTACAAAACTTCCACCGGATATTATAAAGCTTGATCCAATCAAACATGCATCCGGAATCCTTTCTTATCTTAGAAAAAAGATAGTCAATCAGAGCCCGGCCCTCGAAGAGGTAGCCAGGATAATAAAGTTATCAAGGTTTGAGGCGGATAAAGCAGGGAAAAAAGCTGAAGGGATATTCCTTTTTCTAGGCCCTCCCGGAGTCGGCAAAAGCTATATCGCAAGGGAGATAGCAGAATATCTGTTCGGGAGTAAGGAAAAACTGAGGGTGATAGATCTTTCTGAATATAAAAAACCGGAAGATGTGAAAAAACTCATATCAGGCCGGGAAGGGGAAATGGGGCAGCTGATAAAAGAGTTTGAACTACATCCGTTCTCAGTGATCTATTTTGAGAATATTGATCAGACCCATAATTCAACACTTACATTTTTAAGGGATATCCTCAGAAAGGGTGAGGCTATTGACCAGTCAGGGAAGAAATATTGTGTTTCCAATAAAATATTCATTTTCAGTCTGACCAGGATCGGCAGTGAGGTTTCAAAAAGCCAGATAGGATTTGTAAAAGGTAATAGGGTGTTGAGCCGGTTAATAATTCCACCCAAGATCATTAATGTACTTGATTGGGTTGATGAGATCATAGAATTTTCTCCCCTCGGAAAGGAGAGTCTTGAAAAGATTGCGATTAATGAGATGGAAGATATAGCAGGAGAAATTAAGGATAAATTCCGGAAAACACTGGTGTTTGATAAAAAAATATCAAAAATCCTCTCCGAAGAAGCTGCGCATAGAGGGGGCTCAGCACATATGATAGTGGAGTTTATGGAGAGGGAGATCAGATCCTCTGTTATTGATTATGTTACAAAGAAAAATTCAAGGTCAGAAAAAATATATGTAAAATTTAAAGAGAATAAGATTGAAATTTCGGAGAGCTGTAAAAAATGAGCAGAAATATAAAAGCAATAGTTCTTGCCGCCGGCAGATCTAAAAGGATGAAGTCTGACCGGTCAAAAGTTGTTCATAAAATTCTCGGTAAAGAGATCATAAACTATATTCTGGATGCTCTTTCCGAGACAGGTATAAAAGATGAAGATATCATTGTTGTAGTTGGAGGCAATAAAAAAGAAGTAGAGTCAGTAGTAGAGCGGAATGTGAATTATGTGATTCAGAAAGAACAATTGGGGACTGCTCATGCTCTTATGGCCGCAGAAGATCACCTGCATGATTTTGATGGTGACCTTCTTGTAACGGTTGGTGATAATCCGTATATTACATCCATTGAATTTCAGAAAATGATCAGGCATAACAGTGAAAACGGACTTAAATGCACATTGTTGTCTGCTCTGTTTCCATCTGAACCACCTTCCTATGGCCGGATTATAAGAGATGTAAATGGCAAAGTTGTAGCGATAATTGAAGCTCCTGATGCAGATGAGGAGCAGATAAAGATCAGAGAAGTAAACGCAGGGATCTATGTTTTTGATAATAAAACGGTTTTCCCTCTTCTTAAGGATATCAGCAGCAATAATGAGAAGAAAGAGTTCTATCTCACTGATATCGTATCCATACTGAAGAGTGAAGGGCATGCTCCTGATGCAGTGATCACAAAAAACTATTTTACAGCGATCGGAATAAACAACAGATTGGAGCTTGCTGAAGCTCAGGCAAAGTTCAACAGAGATAACATAAGAGATTTGTCTGAAATATCCGGGGTGACAATACTGCAGCCTGAAACGGTTACCATAGAGTGTGGGGTTGAGATAGGAAAAGATACCATTATCTTTCCTTCAACGTATATCGGTTCAGGTACAAAGATCGGAAGTGATTGCCGGATAGGCCCTTTTGCATATCTTCGTAATATAGTTATAGGTGATGGTGAAGAAATATCTCATCAAAAGTTGACCGGATAGATATTCATGAAAATTACCAGTAACTCCCCCGGAAGAATATGCCTCTTTGGTGAACATCAGGATTATATGGACTTGTCTGTGATCAGTGCAGCTATTAACCTTACGATCGATATTACCGGTACTATCGGTGAAGGAGATAACATCTCAGTTTCTCTTCCTGACATAGGAAAGAGTGTGAACTTCGATCAGAAAAATATTGTTTATGAAGGTAAGAAAGATTATGTCAGAAGTGTCGTTAAAGTGCTGAAAGAGAGAGGACTGATCGGGAAACTTCAGGTTGATGCTGTTCTGAAAGGGAATATTCCAAGAAGAGCGGGGACTTCCTCTTCATCCGCCCTCTCGGTAGCCTGGGCCGGTTTTTTGCTGGGTTCCCGTTTTTCCCCTGAAAAAATAAGCGATATGAAGAAGCAGATAGCAGAAGTAGCATACACGGCTGAAGTAGAAGAGTTCGGTGAGAGTGGTGGAAGACAGGATCAGTATGCCTCGGCATTCGGAGGAGTAAACTATTTTACTTTTTTTAATGATATAACTGTGGAGAACCTTGACCCGCATCTTGGTGGATTTGTATTGGGAGATTCAAAACAGGAAAAGAACACACAAAAAACTCTTTGGAGAATAAGGGATGGACAGGAATCAGGGCTTAAAGAGCTCTCCGAATTCTATAAGTTCACAAGTAATAGAGATATTGAATTTGAAAAGGCATCGGAATATTTCAGCCGGATAAGTTCAGGTGTAAGGCCATACCTTGAAGCAGTTCTGGAAAATCATGTTATAACGGAAAAGGCCCGATTGGAACTTCTGAAAACCCCGTTGAACAATTATGAGGTCGCCTCCCTCATGAACAGGCATCACTCCATTCTAAGGGATAAACTTGATATTTCCACGGAAAGGATCGAAGAGATGATAAACGGGTCACTTGGGGCCGGAGCGCTTTCTGCGAAGATCAATGGCTCCGGAGAGGGTGGCTGTATGTTCGCTTATTGCCCGGGGAAAGAACAGGAAGTGTCGGATGCAATACTTAAAGCCGGAGGGACGCCCCATATTATAAGCATAGGTAAAGGCCTTGAGGTAAGTACTTCAATATGAAAAAGAGAGATGAATGAGGATTGAAAAGGTAAAGGTCGCAGATCTTATCCGTGTGGATGAATTTGCTATATCAATTCCTCCGGACGCCGGACTTCATGAAGTATTCCTGAAGAATTTTCCCGGTATTACTCCGATAATAACAGATACGGAAATGAATATTATTTCCGGTCATGACTCCTATGATTTCATCAGGAACAGCGGAACTGAATATTGTGAAGTCCTTGTTTCACCGCTTGAGAAAAAAGAGTCACTTTTCCTGGCTTATAATTCAAGAGCAGTATTAAAGCCATTGTCAATTTATGAAAAACTCATTTTCCTTAACAATATTATTAAGTATTCAGAGATATCAGAGATATACCTGAGGACAGGTATCGGTATCAGGATTGACAAAAAACTTATTTCACTGATCCCTGAACTTACTTCTGATAGTTTACGGGAGCTCCTCTCCGGAGACCTGATATCGTTGAGAACAGCTGTGAGATTGTGCTCCTTTAATGAAGAAGACAAAAAATTGATGATAAGCCTCTTTACCATGGTGAGGTTCTCAAACAGTAATGAACAAAAACTCCTCGATATGGCCACAGAGATATGTTTCAGAGATAAGACCGGATTTAGTGAGGTTTTTCAAAAGATAAATATAGAAAAATTATATGAAGAGGAAAATCCGGGCTCAGAGATCCTGTCAGCCCTTTCACAATTGAGATACCCGGCTTATTCTGATCAGGAAAAAGAGTGGAAAGATGAGATCGGGAAGATAAAACTACCTTTCAATTATTCTATTCATCATTACCCTTTCTTTGAGAAGAGAGGGATAGAGTTGAAACTTTTTCTTGATTCCCTTGAAAAGATCCGTGAGATCTCTGAAAAATTTAAAGACTGAACTATCTTAAAATTTTCAACTCTTTCTATTGCTCCGTCGGGGGATTTGGGCTATAATTCCGTTTATTTATTAACGAATAATTCCACGGAGAAAAATAACAATGGAAAAAGGTGAAAGCGTGAAAACCTCAGATAAAGATACTTCACTCAAAAGTGACTTTTCATATTCGGGTTATGAGGATTGGAAAGAAGCTGCGATCAGTTCTCTTAAGGGTAAAGATTTCACAAAGTCTCTGCTGACACATACATATGAAGGGATTACCCTTGACCCTATTTATACCGAAAAGGACCTGAAAGGGCTTAATATAGATTCACTCCCGGGGAAGGTGAACTTCCTCAGGGGGCAAACCAGCCGGGGAAATCTCGGAGCAGGCTGGGATGTCTGCCAGAGAATGGGTTCAGGTATTTCCGGGGAATTTAATAAAGAATTATCTTCAGAGTTGAGATCAGGGCAGAACACAATTTTTATTTCTACAGATAAAGCAACATCTGCAGGGATCGATCCTGAAGATTCATCTGAAGGGAAAGTGGGAGTGAACGGGCTTTCACTTGTAGTTAAAAAAGATATAAATGATTCTCTGAATAATATTGACATAACAAAATACCCTGTGGTTTTTGATTCTAATGTGTCGGGAATGGAACTTCTTATGCTGCTTAATGCATACATGAAAAGTGAAGGGATATATACAGATAAAATTGAAGGGGCAATTAATTTTGATCCATTAGGAGTATTGTCAGAAACAGGAGAGCTGGATTCACCACCTGAACACTATTACAGGAAGATGGCTCTGATGATCAAATGGGTAGAGGAAAAAGGGGTAAATATGAGAATTGCAGGGGTTTCTGCACTCTCATATCATAATGCCGGAGCTTCGGCAGTTCAGGAACTTGCCATAGCATTATCTACAGGAGTTGAATATATTGATGCTATGAGCCGTTATGATATCTCTCCTTCAGAATTTGCAGGAAAAACATCTTTCCGGTTCGGGATCGGCTCTGATTTTTTTATGGAGATCGCCAAACTGAGGGCGGGAAGGGTCTTATGGAACAGGATACTTAAAGAATATGGTGTTATAGAAGAGAGCAGGGATTTTTTTATTCATGCAGAAACATCAATGTTCAATCAGTCAGGACTTGATCCATATGTAAATATGCTGAGGATCACAACAGAGGCTTTTTCAGCCATTGCCGGAGGAGCAGAACGTCTTACGACAAATCCCTTTGACAGAGTTCTCAATGATCCATCCCCTTTTTCAAGAAGAGTTGCACGTAATGTCCAGATGGTATTAAGAGAAGAATCACATTTGCACAGAATGATCGATCCATCAGGAGGATCATATTTTGTTGAAAAATTGACATCTGATATGGTTGGAAAAGTGTGGGAGTTCTTCCTTGAGATAGAAAAAGAGGGGGGAGTACAAAAAGCACTTGAAAGCGGGTTCCTGCGTAAGCGGATAGGTGAAGGACGGGAAAAACTTGAAATGTCTATCGCGAAGAGGAAGAAGATCCTGGTGGGGACAAATAATTTTGGAAATCCCGATGAGCAGTTTGAGCAAAAAGAAAGTGCTGATCAGCGTACACTGTTCTCACAAAGAGTGAATGATATTAAAGAATATAAGGATTGTAAAAAGGTGGAAAGGGACAGAATTGATCAGAGCAAATTAGATGATCCATTTGAAAAAAGAAACCCGAAGGTAATAGATGATGGTACCGAAATGTTCATTAACGGAGCAACAATAGGTGAAATAACTTCACTTCTGAAAGGTGATTCCGAACCGTTTATGATAAACGGGAACACACCGGAAATTTTAAGGCTGCCGGAAAAAATGGAAAAATTGAGAAAGAGGGTCTATAGATTAAAAGGAGCACCGGAATTAACTATTGCAGTGAGCGAACCTTTCCTGAAAATAAAACCGAGAGGAGATTTCTCCAAATCATTTTTTGAAACCGGCGGATTCAACAGCACTATGATAAAGCTTGAAGGTTCTTCAGATGATAAAGTGAAGCAGATCCTTGGCCAGGGGAATCAGCTGATCGTTCTTTGTGCCGCTGATGAGGATTACCCTGAATTGGTATCTGCAATTGTTCCTGTGATGAAGAGAGAGAATAAAAGTTTATCTATAGTGCTTGCAGGTGATCCGGGTGAGAAAAAAATGCAGTACCTGGAGGATGGTGTTGATTTCTTTATTCACCGTGGAAGTGACCTGCCTGGAATAATTTCCGGCATTCTCAATATATCAGGAGTTGATAATGGATAAAAGGCCGGATTTTAATAAAATTAATATAAATGATCTGAATATAAAAAATATTCCCACTGCAGAATGGGAGAAAGAAGTTCTAAAAGAAGGGAAGGTTGCTGCAGGGGATATCCTGTGGGAAACACTGGAACAAATTGAAGTGAAACCCTTTTATCGTCCGGAGGATATTTCCGGAATGGAACACATAGGATTCACAGCAGGGATACCTCCTTTTCTCAGGGGGCCTTATGCAACGATGTATCTTCAAAGGCCGTGGACGGTCAGGCAGTATGCAGGATTCTCAACAGCGGAAGAGAGCAATGCTTTCTATAGGAGGAATCTTGCAGCAGGTCAGATGGGCCTTTCGATCGCATTCGATCTCGCTACACACAGAGGATATGATTCGGACCATGAAAGGGTTGTAGGTGATGTTGGAAAAGCCGGGGTTGCTATTGATTCTATCGAAGACATGAAGATCCTCTTCAAGGGAATTCCTCTCGACAGGATGTCGGTATCAATGACCATGAACGGGGCGGTATTACCTGTTATGGCATTTTACATTGCGGCAGCGGAAGAGGAAGGTGTATCCCCTGATCTTCTTGCCGGAACAATTCAGAACGATATCCTCAAAGAGTATATGGTGAGGAACACTTATATTTATCCTCCCAAAACTTCAATGAGGATAATTGCTGATATATTCAAATATACTTCCCATAATATGCCGAAGTTCAATAGTATAAGTATATCGGGGTATCATATGCAGGAAGCGGGAGCAACTGCCGACCTCGAGATGGCCTATACCCTTGCTGACGGCCTTGAGTATGTAAGAACAGGCATCAATGCGGGAATAGAGATCGATAAATTTGCTCCCAGACTCTCATTTTTCTGGGGTTCCGGAATGAACTATTATATGGAAATTGCCAAGATGAGAGCAGCCAGAGTGATCTGGGCAAAGATTATAAAACAATTCAACCCGAAGAATCCTAAATCAATGGCCCTGAGGGCACACACGCAGACGTCGGGTTGGAGCCTTACCGAACAGGATCCTTACAATAATGTTACAAGAACATGCATGGAGGCAATGGCTGCTGCTATGGGTCATACTCAGTCACTTCACACAAACTCCCTCGATGAAGCAATTGCCCTTCCTACGGATTTTTCTGCAAGAATTGCCAGGAATACACAATTGTATCTTCAGGAGGAGACGGGGATAACGAAGGTAGTAGACCCCTGGGGCGGTTCTTATCTGGTTGAATATCTGACAGACAGCCTTATAAAAAAAGGGTGGGAGCATATCAATGAAGTTGAATCGTTCGGTGGTATGACCAAAGCTGTTATAGAAGGGATACCTAAAATGAAGATCGAAGAGGCTGCGGCAAGACGGCAGGCAAGGATTGATTCCGGAAGAGAAAGTATTGTTGGAGTGAATAAATACAGATTGGATAAAGAGGACCCGCTTGAGATCCTTGAGGTGGACAATACCAAGGTCAGGGCTAATCAGATCAAAAGACTGGAAAATCTTAAAAAGAAAAGAGATAATGATGCAGTAAAGAAAATTTTAAGGGATATTACTTCGTGTGTAGAATCGGGAGAGGGAAACCTTCTCGACCTTTCGGTTAAAGCTGCAAAGGCAAGGGCAACACTCGGGGAAATATCTGATGCAATAGAGAAAGTGAGTGGGAGGTATCAGGCTGTGACTAAGACGATATCCGGGATCTACAGCAGTGAGTTTAAGGGTGACGATAAAGAGATGCTTGAAAAGGTCCGGAGATTAACAGATCATTTTGCTGATCAGGAAGGGCGAAGGCCCAGAATTCTGGTTGCTAAAATGGGGCAGGACGGTCATGATCGTGGTGCAAAAGTTGTTTCAACTGCTTATGCTGATATGGGATTTGATGTTGATATCGGACCTCTGTTCCAGACTCCCGAAGAGACTGCAAAGCAGGCTGTAGAAAATGATGTCCATGTTGTAGGGATGAGCACTCTTGCTGCCGGTCACAAAACACTTCTTCCACACCTTGTCCTTGAACTGAAGAAACTCGGAAGAGAAGATATAATAGTTGTATGCGGAGGAGTTATTCCCGTGCAGGATTATGACTTCCTGTACGATAACGGAGCTGCAGCAGTATTCGGCCCCGGAACAAAGATCCACCTCGCAGCACTCAGGATTATGGAAGAGATCATAAAAAGATTCCTGTAACATTTGAACTTTTAGTTTTGGCTTTCGCCATAATTACTTTTACTATTTAGTGTTTTTAAATATCATTTATTTGTTCGTTCACCACGACGCGTCTGACCGGGTATTATTCAGCGGCATTAAAGAGGCCAACTCGCATACCTGAAAGATGTATGCTCAGACAGTGGCCTTTTTCCTTCGGAACATCACCGCTTCGGTAAAACCGGTTCCCAGCCGCTCTGTTTCGTTCCCTCACAAAAAAAATGATATTTTTTACTTGAACGGAGTTTCAGGCGTAGCCATCTATCTACTCTCGCGGGCCTGGAGGGGTGACTCGCTAATATCGTGAACCCCGAGGCCGGGCAGCGGATACGGATGAGAACATCCGGAGCGGGAGCGAAGTGGATGATGGCGAAAGCCAAAATCTGGTTGTCTATAAAAAAGAGAACCGTCCCCAATATCCGTTTCATGCTGATGGATGATAATTACCCTTTGCCTCTAACCCCTGACCCTTTTTTTTATTATTGTTGACAAATGGAAATAATTGTACTAAAGTAATAATACAATTATGAATATGAGAGGAAGACATGATTAAATTATCACTGAGTGAGTCATCTTCAATCCCGCTTCATTTACAGTTAAAACAGTCTATAATGCTTAATATATTGTCTGGAAAACTGGAGTCGGGTGGCAAAATGCCATCGATAAGAAGCCTTGCTAAAATACTTAAAGTTAATCCGAATACTGTAGCAAAGGTATATTACAATCTAGAAGAGGATGGTGTCCTTGACGGGAAGGTGGGAAGTGGATTCACTATCAGGGATAACAAGAGGAAGCTTGATAGTTTTAAAACTCTTCTTATTGAGGAAGAGATAAAAAGCCTCCTGGAAATGGCTGTCAGGTTAGGAATCGGGAAAAATGAACTTATAGAACTAATAGGGAGGACAATAGAAAATGGATAAAAATTTGATAGAAATAAATGGATTGGATGTATTTTATGGGAAAAAAAGGGCGGTAAAGAATATAAACCTGAATTTCAGAAAGGGAGAAACTGTTTTGATCGCAGGCCGGAACGGTGCGGGGAAATCAACTTTTCTCAGAGCTCTGGGCCAATTGATCTTACCAGATAATGGATCGATAAATTATTTTAATCTTTCCAAGAAAAAGACAGGAATAATAACGGATAAAATGTCTATGTTCGAGAATCTTACTCTGGAAGAGGGGATCAAATTCCATTCGGAAATATTCGGGATCGAAGAATTTGATCATACTATTCTTGATCACCTGGGTATGGATATGAAAAGAAAAATATCTGCTCTCTCCTCCGGTGAAAGAGCTATTTATCATCTTTCACTGCTTATATCGCAAAAGCCGGAATTGCTCCTTATTGATGAGGTATTCTATCTTGTGGATCCTTATATCAGAGATATTTTTATTGAGATTCTGATCGGATTACTGGATGGATCAAATACTACTATCATAATGGTAAATCATACATTTGCAGATACTGGAAGGATCCCGGAAAGGGTAATTATCATGGATGAGGGTGAGATAATTATTGATGAAGAGAGGGAGACATTATTAAGCAAAGTTAAAAAGATCTCATCGGATATGCCTGAACCTGTTGACCTTCCGGTCTTTTTCTCAAGAAATACGCCATTCGGAAGTGAATATTTCATATTTCCTTTTGAAAAGGAGATGGTCAAGGATAAGAACCTGTATGTCGAAGATATTGGATTAAATGATATTATCAAAGCTTTTCTGGGAGGAAGATATGTTAATAAAAGAATCTAAAGAAGTATTGAAACAAACCATAATTCTAATAATATCAGTGTTTTTTCTAATCTACCCCATCTATCTTATTGCATCAATATTTACTAAACATATTTTTGTTTTTTCAGAATATTTTCTGATGTTTTATCAATTATTTATTTTCTTTTTCTCTTTTTTTCTGGGGATATCGTTGTTCTCAAAGGAGATCAGGAATAATGGATTTGAATACTTGCTGACATTGCCATTCTCAAGAACAAAACTACTTCTGTACAAAATTGTTCCCCGCATAATAGCATTGGCTCTATTGTATCTGATCTATCTGGTCTTACTCATTATCAGCAAATCTGATCCCTTCCTTATTTCGCCGGTTTCATTTATTTCCCTCTATTTTTCTTTGTTCTTTATCTCAACCTCATTATCAGTACTGAGGGGAAACTTTGTAGGAAATTCGATCTTCACCGGGCTGATGTTCATTTTCTTTCTGGTGGCCACTAATTTCGTTGCATGGCTGGTGATAATAAAATACTTCGGAGAATCCGAAAGTTTTAAGTTAAGGGCCTTCGTTGGGTTTGATACTTTTCCATTCAGTCCATTCAGTATTATTTCATTTGCATTTCTGATATCAATTCCTTTTATAGTTTCGTTATTCTACGGATTCAAAAAATTTGATATCAGATCTTCAAAAAGATATTTAAAGAGGTTTTCCACTCTCCTGATACCATTGATCCTGATCGGAATGATAATTTCTTACTTTATCCTTAATTCAAGTGTCGACATAAATTATGATACTCACTATATGACAAGGGATGGTGTTGTTATTAAGCATACTTATTCAGGGACGAGTGTGGTTTCAGGAGCTGAAGAGAGAGAGTTGCCTGAATTCTATCCTCACGGGCGGAATCTTTATGAGAGAGAAGGTTTTGTATATCTGTCGCTATGGCATTGGGAAGATAATCCGGCGGGAAATATTATAAAATTTGATAAAACATTTTCAAAATCAGAGATAATTCATACTCCTGCCGAAAGTTTGAACCTGGGGCGAAAGCTATATGGATTCCGGGATACGATAGTTTTCCTGGAACATAAAGGACGAAAGTATTCCTGGAATAAATCCAAAGAGAACCGGATCGTATTTCTCAATATAAAGAGTGGAGAGATCAAAAGGTCCAAATTCCCTTTTGATTCATTCAATTTATTGGGAGTTACAGAAGTGGATAATAGCAGGGTTTGGATAGGTTATTATATTATCAGAGAAGGGGTAACTGTTTATACGATAGATGGATCCGGAAATATAAAAAATATGCTCAGGAGTACTAACAGGCCTATGTTTATTAACAATGAACTTATCACATTCGGGAGGGATGACCTTATTTTCGGGAGATTTTCCGGCACCGTGTATGAAGAGTTGAAAAGGGTAGCCATAAAAGAACGATTGTGGTTCTCTCATTACCTGGAAACGTCAGATCTGAACATGAAATCAATGAAATACTTATATGCAAAAATTCATAAAAGGAGAAATTATGATCCGGAAGTTAAAAAGGAACCTATTGAATTCATCA
>Ga0190293_1000216_pt1 | contig 20374 bp, 29 predicted proteins | sample 48693001_MG_FD_161671 | JGI IMG/M metagenome (GOLD analysis project Ga0190293, IMG submission 161671) | Hydrothermal vent microbial mat bacterial communities from Southern Trench, Guaymas Basin, Mexico - 4869-30-0-1_MG | ecosystem: Environmental > Aquatic > Marine > Hydrothermal vents >...
CACATCGTCCGCCCACAGTGCACAGCGTTCGACGATCTCGGCTGGGTCCTCATCGGGTTCTCGTTCGATCGGGTCCCCGAATCGGACGCGCACGCGGGTTCCGTAGGGAATCGGGAACATGTTGTTTGCGAACACCTTCCACGAACCATCGATAACGGTCGGAACGATCGGTAGATCGGGAGCACCAGCCATGAGGGCCGCCACGCCACCAACCTTGTACTCACCGAGCAAGCCGTCACGCGAACGTGTCCCCTCAGGGAAGATAACTGCAGAGACACCGCGGCCCTGGCACTCCTTCGCCATCTGCGAGATCGCCTCCATCGCCTGATCTCTGGCGCCACGGTCGATCAAAGCGTTGCCACCGCGCGAGAGATTCAGACTGATCGCCGGTATGCCTGATGCGAGGGACTTCTTGGCGACGTATTTCGGGAAGTTACGGATGAGAATGCCCCCGAATATGGGGATGTCATAGATGCTCTGGTGGTTCGATATGAACAGATACCCCCCGGTCCGTGCGAACCCATCAAGACCCTCAATATCGAAATGGACGCCTGAGATCCGGAAGACCACCAGGAGTGATTTCTGGAGCCAGGCCATGACCCACTCGAACGGTCGAAGCCCGAACAGCAATGCAACGCGACCCATCAGGTCGAAGACGATGAGTGTCAGCCCGAACGCGACCACGGTGAGGATCGAGAAGAACCAGTCACGGACCAGGGACATCATGACGTTCGATCCAGCCACTCGATCAGTGCTGCATTGACTGCTTCGGGTCGCTCCTGCTGCGTCCAGTGTCCACAGTCCTCGATCACGACGATGTCGAGGTTCTCTATCCACCGATCCATGCCTTCGGTGAGCGAGAGTGGCAACACAGGATCGCTATCCGCTGCGATCATCAGCGTGGGTTGCGTGATCGGTGCGTTGAACGTGTGGGCAAGGTCCGCAGCATTTCTGTCGATGTTGCGGTACCAGTTGACAGGTCCCGATATTCCACCGGCGGTGAAGGCGTCGACATAGGTGGCGAGCTCGTCATCATCCAGAAACTCTCTGCCGCGCGCACCGCCAGCGTAGAAACCCATCAGCCACGACTGCGGGTCCACAGCGAACCCGGCTTCGGCTGTCCCCTCCTCCTGGAACATGAGCACGTACCCGAATCTCCCTACGAACTGGTCGGCGAGGACGTCCGTTGTGGGGAAGCCGAAACATGCTCCGCGGTAGGGAACGTTCAAGCTGACGACCCTGCTGACCCGATCTGGCCTGGTGACAGCCACGGTCCACGCAACGATGCTCCCCCAGTCGTGTCCGACGATCGTTGCCTGGTCGATACCGAGCCTATCGAGTACACCTGTGACATCGTCGGCGAGGTGAGCCAAGTCGTATTGCTCGACCGCATCTGGCTTGCCGCTGTCTCCATACCCGCGCTGATCGAACGAGATCACCCTGTACCCAGCATCGACGAGCGCTGGAACTTGGTTTCTCCATGAGTACGCCAGTTCAGGAAATCCGTGAAGAAGCACCACTGCGTCTCCCGCCCCCCTGTCATCGACAGCCAGGGAGACCCCATTCACTTCCATCGTCCGCACGAACCCTCCCCGGTGGCAACTACGTCTCTCCGATTCTGGCACCAATCAAAACGCCAGAACCCAGACGAAACATACCAGACGGTCCGGTTTCTGGAAGCGAGCCCGCGAGCGCTCCGGCTGAAGGCTGACACAACAAAAAACGATCACCCCGGGCCAGAGGGGGGAACTGGTCCGGGGTGATCTAGGAACGATCGGTACAGGGGGGGACCGAGACCGATCGTCGATCTATCTTCGTGACCAGCGGGAGGAAGGTGGAGAGAGAAGGTGCTGGCCCCTCGGATAGAAACATGATTGTGAATTCATTCACAAGTTAGACGCTGTACGCCCCCTTGTCGGTTTCCGACTTAGCGGTATTCTTGTCGGTTCCTGACCCCCGACCTACGGAATACTATAGCAAGGATGTGAGGTACCGCACAAGGGTCACAACCGGGAGGCGGATTCGATGCGCCTCACTACGAAGAAGAGCGCCACTCCTGCCGCCGCAAGAACAGCATGAGCAACCCCCGAGAGCGACGAGGCTACCGGGATGATTTCTGGATCGATGTCCGGGTCTGTGAGGAACATCTGGGTCATCTGGAACATGAATAGTCCGGCCACCCACAGCAGCCACCACAGATCGCTCACCGAGGAGCGTGTTTCTGCTTTCCACTGTTCGCCGATATTGTCACCTGTGAACGGCACCTGTGCGATCTTTTCGAGTTCGTTGAATACCAGCTTCGGCAGGACAAAGCTCGCAAACGGGATGAACCAGGACCCGATCGTCCACCACCCTCGCCATCTCCTGCCTGACGCGCCGCGAGCGTCGAAGGCCTTCGAGGTCAGGTAGGTCCATGCGAGCACAAGAACACCGGTTACCACCATTGCAACAACGGCGAACGACGACCAGCTGAGGAACACCTCTTCTGCCGACGTCTGATCCTGGACGGACGCGGATGCGGACCTCAGCACCGACCCGTGACGGACACCAAAATACGCCGCAACTGCGAACGCTGCCGACGTCGCCGCAAGTGCCATCGTGACGACAAGCGTCAGGGCACGCGGGACAGCCGTCGGTCCGCTGACAGCTGTTATTGATTCGACGGCAACGACTGACGTCGTGTCGGCATCAGGCTGCAGGGTCGACGGATACCACTTTCCATCGGAAGCGATCCACCATGTATCATCTCTGGGTCGGTCTGCCATGACACAAAGATAGAAGACGATACGCCTCCGTCACCTCTCGATGACCCCTGCAAGGGCTCTGCGTGAGTCATTGACAATCCCAAGGTGCTTCGAGGTTTGCCGTTGGAGGTGGCCAAGCTGGTGCGGCGTGAGTTCCTCGCACACGTAGTCCCAGTGCAGCGACACGACCGCTCCGGGGTGGTAGTTCTCGGATTGCAGTGAACGAGCCACGGTCTCGACGCGAGGCTCCCCCAGAGACAGCTCATCCCCATCCCAGACGAGGGGCATGGATCTCACGACCACGTCCGATCCCACACGGGCTTCCACGGTTCCCCACCTGATCCGGCACCTGTCGATGACCTCAAGGGCGTGGTCGGCGTAGCCGGACCGAAGCAGTCCAACCCACGGGTACACGCAGAACACATGGAACGCATGATTCGGTGCACCGTCTGGGATCCCCAACTCCACGGTCGACCAACTGCTTCCCGCTCGCGCCCTGAATCGTTCGTCGATGGAATTCCCCCACGAGAGCGTGTCGAACCCGTCAAGCAGTTCATTTCCGACCCAGTAGGCATCAACAACACGCCGATCAAGTGGGTCGAGCCCACAGAGGCCACCGATCAGTTCGAGATACGGCCACGCCCCTTCGAACTGTTTGACGATGTGGCCAAGCTCTCGGGTGGCCTCGGTTGTGACGAGACCCTCGGTCAACCCGCTATCCGCTGGCCCGCAATAGCCAAGGACGTTCGGAGGAAACGCGTACTGCGCAAAGAGCTGCGGTCCCGTGGTCATCGACTCACGGGAGCGTGAACAGCTGGCCTCGCACCAGCCGAGTATGCACTGACGGCGATGATGACTGCTCCTGTCAGGACCATTGCCAGACCGACCGAGGACGGGATGGGCACACCACTGACGCCGAACTTCAGTGCGGCCGTGATCACGGCGCCACCTACGAGGATGGCGGTCACATCGATCGCCGGTGCCCTCGCAAGGGACGCATACCAGAAACCAACGAAGCCAGATAGCACCACGCCGGTGACGATTACCCATCCGAACTGGGTCATCGTGACGGCACCCATGGCTGCGAATCCCCCACCGACGATGCCGTACGCAGTCAGGACGACTGCGCCGCCTGCCATTCGAGCCACACCAACGGTCAGGGAAGAGAGGTCGGCGAGCAGCCGTTTTGCGATAATGATCTCAACAGACCACAACAGGGTTGCCGCGAGCATCATCGCCTCGCCGATCCCGAAGGAGATCTCGGACACACCACCGACAAGGAGGAACTGTCCTGCAACCAGGAGGGCGAGTGCAGCGAAGTGGACGGGGCGGACCTTCTCGCGCAGCATTCCGACTGCGAGGATGCCGACCCAGATGATCAGCGTCTTGTGGATGAACGCGGCCTGTGTGGAGGAAGCCCTGGCGAATCCTTCGAAGAAGAGAGCGAACGCCAGCGCACCACCGAGAACGGCGACAAGCCCGAGAGCGAACCACTGTCGCGACGTCCGAGGCCGCTCCAGACCGCGGGAGTTCTTTCGGGTCCGTGCCACCATTGCGATGCCAACGAGCACAAGCGCGGCGACGATGTTCTTGAACGTCGTATAGGTTGTCGGGTTTGCGGTCCCAGCCCACGCACGCAAGCCATACCCGTTGATGAACACGGCGAACCCGCTGATAATCGCGGTGATGACTGCGAGGATCACGCCAACATGCCGCGTACTCAATGAGCCCGCTCGGTTCTTCATGCCTTGCATTCACATCACCTCAGCAAATAGCTTAGACTGTCTCTTAGGAATTATACATAGCGATGCCGGTTCATGTTCGCCACGCAACAATCAGGCTCTCGGGCCTGGTCACATTCCGGCACAAGGATGGAGTGTTGATGTCCGGCATTGTCGTCGATACGGATCGATTCGACTCGCTTATCCCCCTGCTCGCTGAGGGCGGGTACACCGTGATTGCGCCGACCGTCCATGAAGAAACGATCGTGTACGACGAGGTGACCGCGGCGAGCGACCTACCGATCGGGTGGACCGATGTTCAAGAAGCTGGCACGTATCGTCTTACTGAACGCGATGACGGGGCGTACTTCGGGTACACGGTTGGACCGCGAACGCTGAAGGCCTATCTCTATCCCCCACGCCAGACGCTACTCACCATCGAGCACGCCGAAACAGGGCTTGCATTCTGCCCTGAGCCTGTTGAACCGAGAAAGTACGCGTTCGTAGGTGTTCGTGCCTGCGAGATCGCCGCAGTCGAGATCCAGGACCGCGTATTGATCGACAACGACTTCACCGACCCCCACTACGAGGAAGCCCGAAAGAGATCCTTCACCGTTGGTGTCAACTGCTCCGTTGCAGGAGCAACATGCTTCTGCTCCTCCATGGGGACAGGCCCACGGTGCACGAGCGGATATGACCTCGTCGTCACCGAGTTGCTCGACAGCGACAGCCACGAGTTCGTTGTCAGATCGGGAACTGAAGCAGGGGAGGAGATCGTGCAGTCGCTTGGGGGGCGACCAACAACCGCCGCAGACTCCCTTCGAGTCAACACGATCATCGCAGACACCGAAGCGCACATGGGTCGCTCATTCCCTGAAGCTGATGCATACGAATTGCTCACGAACAACCTCGAAAGCCCGATCTGGGACTCGATCGCCGAACGCTGCCTGAGTTGCACGAACTGCACATTGGTCTGCCCGACATGTTTCTGCTCAACCATGGACGACATAACCGATCTCAAAGGGACCGCAACGAGGATCCGTTCATGGGACTCATGCTTCAGCCTCGATTTCACGAACCTTCACGGACACTCCGTGCGGTCGACAGTCGGATCGAGATACCGGCAATGGATGACCCACAAGTTTGCGTACTGGTACGACCAGTTCGGCTCCTCAGGCTGTGTCGGGTGTGGGCGATGCATAACGTGGTGTCCGGTTGGGATCGACATAACCAAAGAAATAGCAATCCTCGAGTCACAATCAAAGGCGGTGGCGCTATGAACCTGTACGACCTGCGCGGAGCAAGCGACCTTCTCTCGCGACTCGATGACAAGGACTTCGATCTCTTCGAGTCGCTCTCGTCCGAACTCAAGCTCACGGAGGATGAGCAGCTTTTCCGAGAGCACGATGATGCGAAGAGGTTTTTCATCATCGAGAGCGGCATCATCGCCCTCGAGGCTGCCCGCCCGGCGAAGCCAGCAACGACCATCCAGACTCTCGGTCCTGGTGACCTTCTCGGCCTGAGCTGGAGACTGACACCTCACCGCTGGATGTGGACCGCACGCGCAATGACCGACGCCAGGCTCGCTGTGTTCGATGCCGCCATCATGCGGGCTGCCTGCGAATTCGACGTAGACCTCGATCGCCTGATGTGGGAGATCGTCGCGCGGGAAGCCTCCAAACGGCTCCACCACGCACGACTCCAGCTCCTCGATCTCTACGGGACGGGATGACATGGTCACATTGGGAAATCCAGTCAGAATGCCGCTGTCAGACGAGCCGATGCTCCCCAGGCCTTTCGCGGTCATCTCGAAGAAGCAGGAGACCTTCGACACGGCGACGCTCGGATTTGAGGCAGCCGATGGTGGCCCGCCACTCGCCTTCATTCCTGGCCAGTTCACCATGATCTATGTTTTTGGGGTTGGCGAGGTTCCTATCTCCATATCGGGCCACCCTGACCACCCCGAGGTCCTCGTACACACCATCCGGGCGGTCGGCGCAGTCACGAACGCGATCTGTGCGCTCGAGCCTGGAGACAGCGTGGGAATCCGGGGACCGTTCGGCACGGGATGGCCCAACGCCGAGGGCAAGGATCTATTGATCGTCGCGGGAGGAATAGGCCTGGCACCCGTTCGGCCGCTCATCCTGACGGCGCTTGAACACAGGTACCGCCACTTCTGTCTCGGACTCGCGTACGGCTCGCGTACGCCATCAGATCTGCTCTACCGGGACGAGTTGAACGAGTGGAGCGATGCTGGCGAGATGAGCGTCGGTGTGACCGTTGACCGTGGGGACCAGGACTGGCGTGGAGATATCGGTGTCGTCACACCCCTGGTGAAACGTCTTCGATGTGAGACCACCGAAACCGTTGCGGTCATCTGCGGCCCCGAGGTGATGATGAGAATCGTGGCACGTACGCTCGAAGATCGCGGTCTCGCCCCCGAGAACATCTATGTGAGCATCGAGCGGAACATGAAGTGCGGAATCGGCTTGTGCGGCCACTGCCAGTTCGGGTCCGATTTTGCGTGCAAGGACGGCCCGGTGTTCCCGTACAAGGACGTGGCGTACAGACTCGGGATCGGTGCAGCATGACGACAGTGACCACAAAGCCGAGGCTCGCCGTGTGGAAGTTCGCTTCGTGCGACGGGTGCCAGTTGACCCTGCTCGACTGTGAGGATGAACTCCTCACGATCGCAGGCGCGGTGGACATAGCGTACTTCCCTGAAGCTTCGCGGGCGATGGAACCCGGTCCATACGATCTGTCGATCGTCGAGGGATCCGTCACGAACAGCCACGACGCTGAGCGCATACACGAGATCAGGGCGATGTCCAAGGTGCTGATCACCATCGGTGCCTGTGCGACCGCAGGCGGCGTCCAGGCGCTCAAGAACTGGGCCGATGTCGACGAGTTCATCTCCATCGTCTACGCCCATCCGGAGTTCATCAGTTCACTTGACACGTCGACGCCGATTTCAGACCACGTCGAAGTTGACTTCGAGTTGAGGGGTTGCCCTGTTTCCAAGGCACAACTCGTCGAGGTCATCGATGCGTTCGTGGCTGGACGAAAGCCATCGACCCCCTCACACAGCGTCTGTGTCGAGTGCAAGCTTCGCGGCACACCGTGTGTGATGGTTACTCACGGAACCCCGTGCATGGGACCGATCACACAAGCAGGCTGCGGGGCGATCTGTCCCGCGTTCAACCGCGGGTGCTACGGGTGCTTCGGGCCATCCGAGTCGCCGAACATCGAGTCGCTGCGCGAGGTGTGGCAGGCCATTGGAGTCGATGACGCCCAACTCGTGCGAGCGCTGAGAACCTTCAACGCATATGCGCCAGAGTTCAGGGAGGCGAGTGATGAATATGCCGGGTGAACGCCGAGAGATCGCTGTCGACTATCTCGCACGGGTCGAGGGCGAAGGAGCCATGTACCTCAAGATCGACGGTGGCGAGGTAACCGATCTGCAGTTCAATATTTTCGAGCCGCCACGGTTCTATGAAGCGTTCCTGAGGGGCCGACACTTTGCTGAGGCTCCAGATATCACTTCGCGAATCTGCGGCATCTGCCCCGTGGCGTATCAGACCAGTGCAGTCAACGCCATGGAGAATGCCGCGGGTATGTTCGTCGGTGGTCAGATCAGGGAGCTACGAAGGTTGCTGTACTTCGGGGAGTGGATCGAGAGCCACACGCTCCATGTGTACATGTTGCACGCGCCTGACTTCCTCGGGTATCCAAGTGCCATCGAGATGGCGGCTGACCTGCCTGATGCGGTCACGAACGCATTGCGTCTCAAGAAGCTTGGCAACTCGATCATGACAATGGTCGGTGGTAGGGAGATTCACCCCGTCAATGTGCGGGTCGGGGGTTTTTACCGGTCGCCGACCAAGAGTGAGCTGCGATCATTGGTCGATGAACTCGAGTGGGCCCTCGCAACTGCGGAAGCGACAGTTGCTCTTGTCGCCACTTTCGACTTTCCTGACTTCGAGATGGACTACGACTTCGTCGCTCTCCATCATCCAGACGAGTACGCCATCACCGATGGGCGCATCGTCTCGAGCAGTGGCATCGATATCGACCCGACACAGTGGCCGGACCATTTCGAAGAGACTCACGTCGAGTGGTCCAATGCCCTTCACGCCAACATCATCGGAGGAGGGTCCTACTACGTCGGTCCGATGGCGCGGTTCGCCCTCAACGGCAAGCAACTCTCACCCCGAGCCAAGGCTGCAGCAGAGAGTGTGGGTCTGGTTCCTGGTGAGTCGAATCCGTTCAAGAGCATCATCGTCAGGGCCGTTGAGATCGTCCATGCATGTGAGACATCGCTTGAGATCATCGGTTCATACGAGCCGCCGGATCCTCCGTTCGTGGTCGTGGAACCACGGTCTGCCACCGGTCATGGAGTGAGCGAGGCACCCCGAGGGCTGCTCTACCATCGATACGACATCGACGAGAAGGACCTGATCGCTGACGCTCAGATCGTCCCTCCGACATCACAGAACCAACGGTCAATCGAGAACGACCTCCGTGAGTACGTCAGCGGTCGCACCCACCTCGACGACGAAACGCTCACCTGGCAACTGGAGCAGGCGATCCGTAACTACGACCCGTGCATCTCGTGCGCCACCCACTTCCTTGACCTGACCGTGGAGAGAACGGCCGCTAAGTGACAAGGCGACTGATCGGCATCGGCAATCCCGACCGTGGCGATGACGCTGCAGGCTGGGAAGTGGCTGGAAGGGTTACCTCCTGGGATGTGTCGCGCCTCACTGCTGGCTCGCTCAGCCTGATCGACCTATGGGATGCCGACGATGAGGTGGTCATCGTGGACGCTATGAAGTCCGGGGCCTCGAGAGGCACCGTTGTTCGCATCGACGCGATCACAGACCGGCTCCCCCAGGGCCAGTTCTCCTCGACCCATGCGTTCGGGCCAGCAGCAGTGGTCGAACTGGCCAGGACGATGGATCGTCTTCCTCGTTCACTCGTGGTGTACGGGATCGAAGCCGGCCATGTCGACCACGGGGCCCCCATGTCGCCCGAAGTCATCGCCGCGGTGTCTGCGGTCGCCGAGGAGTTGCAGCATGCATGAGTCGAGGATCGTAACCGACATCCTGTCCGCTATCGAGAAAGCGGCCGAGGCGAACGATGTTCAACGCGTGGAATCCGCTCGGATCAAGATCGGAGCACTCAGCCACGTGACTCCCGAAGGGTTCACAGGACACTTCACCTTGGTAGCTGAGGGAACGGTTGCGGACGGCGCCAGGCTCGATATCTCGAAGTCAGACGACCGCGATGCCCCTGACGCTCTCGACATACGGCTTGTGTCGATCGTAGCGGGAGGCAAATAGTCATGTGCATCGCGGTCCCGGGTCGTGTCACTGCAATCGGTGAGCCATCTCCAGCCATGGTTCCAGGAGAGGTGACATTCCCTGACAGGGATCTCACCGTCAACCTCCTGATGGTCCCCGATGTGGCCGTCGGAGACCACGTGGTTGTTCACTCTGGCTATGCGATCCGGATCGTCTCGGAAGCGACCGCACAAGCGGCAACTGCTCTCCTGTGCCCGGACTCCCTCTCCCCCTCAGCGGTTGAGCCAGCCAGCGAGTAGCCGCGTGAGTGGCGGCATCAGTACATAGGTCAGTATGAGGATGCCGAGCACGTTCCCGACGAGCACCGCAAGGACAACGTTCATGTTCGGAAAGAGTTCACCGCGAACAAGTGTGATGACCAGCACCGTGGGAAACAAGGCGATGAAGACAGCGATCGCTTGCTTCCACCGCTTCGGCACCTGCGATTGTGGGCTTTGAGCAGGGAACCATCCCCCGAACCCACCAACAACGTTGAGTGTGCGCTCACCGTCGACGAGTCGACCTATCAAATTGAGCCATTCACTGCGCGAGTCTGATTCGAGCCATCGATCCAGGTCAGGGCGCGACGCGAAGGAAGCAACGATCACCAGATCCTCTTGCACTCCCTCCACAGGTGGGAGCACCTCGGAACCCAGGAAACCTGGAAACTGACCGAGCCGATCAACGGCATCGTCATGGAGGGCGATGAACTCGTCACGATGACGTGGCTCGATCCGTTGGGAGAGCACGAGCGTCACGGGTTCGGACGTCGTTCGCAAGCCTGCGATTCGTTGCTCTTTCGGGTCTCCGTCCAGCAGCAGTTCGACCTCGGCCATAAGGGCGGCGCGCTCATCGGAGCGCAGCCACTCTTCGAGGCGGGTGGTCGTGTCGAAGGAATACACCGTCACCCACTCCCCAGGATGGGAGAGATTCGGTGGCTGTATCTCCGATGCCACGAAACCCGGTTGGCGAGATGCCGCTGTTCGGATGCGACGATCCCAGGCCCGGAACTGGTCGTCCCTGCCCGGATGGATACGCCTCGCCACGACGACGGTCGGCGCTAGTTCTGAGTCTCGATTACCTGGCATCGGACAATGGTAGAACACAGGAACACCAGAGATGAACGCCAGGCAATCCATCCGAAGTATCTACGGCACCTGCCGAATTGCGTGCGGACGCGATACACGGTCAAAGCTTGCAGTGAGATGATGGACACAGGTCAGTCTTAGGGAAGGAGAGGACATGACTACAACTCACCAACCGTCACACATGGGCGTGCGGTGGCACCCCAACCATGAATGGTTGTGGATAGGACTGTCGGCGATGCTCGTTGCTTTCGTGACAGTCGCGATCGTTCTGGTGGTAAGTCGTCCAGAAACGACCGCCGCTCCAGTTCTGGAGTCGGCGTCAGGATTCGCATACGACCACGAGGCCACACCGATCCAGATCGCGAGCCCAGGGATCACAACTGCCTATCTCGGGAACAGCGGAGAGCTGTATCCCGCGATCAGCGTGCTCCCAGCCGCGACAGGATTCGCATACGACCACGAGGCCACACCGATCCAGATCGCGAGCCCAGGGATCACGACCGCCTATCTAGGGAACAGCGGAGAGCTGTATCCCGCGATCAGCGTGCTCCCAGCCGCAACAGGATTCGCATACGACCACGAGGTCACGCCGATCCACATTGCGAGCTCAGGCGTCACAACTGAATACTTCGGGAACAGCGGAGAGCTCTTCGCCGAGAACTAGGAGAACCGTCCCGAGGTCGCGTTCACGCTCTCACTGGGGCGAGCATCGAACCAGTTGAGCGTGAAGGTGATGAACGCATTCGCGGCTGCTGAACGGGTATCTACGGCTTTCCATGTGAGTGCCACTGTTCTCACCGGTGCGTGTGGCAGGATTTCGGCTATCCCTATGGAGCGACCTTCGGCTTCAGCGAGCGACCGAGGCAACAGCGCCACACCAAGCCCGCGGGACACGAGGTTGCGTACCATTGCAAGGTCCGATGTCTCCATCGCGATCTCCGGAGTGACTCCTGCCGCACGAAGCGCGGTGACAACCGTCTCATAGAAAGCGGACCCCCGTCGGAACGCGATGAGCCGCTCATCTGCCAGATCGCTCAACGCACAGACACCACCAAGAACAAGGCGATGGCCGGGGCAGGTCACGACAACGAGATCCTCTACGAACAGCCTGTTCTGATTGAGTCCTGGCGGATCGGCGTCGCCGGGAACCACATTGGAGAAGACAAGGTCCATATCGCCATCGAGTGCCATCGCGAACATGTCGGCTGCGTTCTCCTCGTGCAGCCGGATCGTTATGCCCGGATATCTCCCATGGAACGCACCAACGAGCGAGGGCAGGTCCAGTGGCTCTAGCCAGTGGATCGCACCGATTCGCACCAGCCCACGCTTGAGTCCTGCCAGCTCCGCTACCTCGATCGCTGCCAGGTCAAGTTCAAGCATCGCCGAGCGAGCGTGCGCAATGAGGACAGTTCCCGCCGCCGTGGGTTGCTTCGTTGCGCGATCGATCAACTCGCGGCCCACCTGTGCTTCGAGGGTCTTGATCTGCTGAGACACCGCTGGCTGTGCAACATGGAGCGCCTCGGCCGCCCTGGTGAACCCGCCTTCGTCCACGACCGCCACGAGCACTCGCAACTTATTCAGATCGTACATAAGCCTTCCTTATCAAGACAAGATAGGCCATGTATTGGACGAATGCGTCATGGTCGCGGATACTTACACGAAACGCCGCAACCAAGGAGGAACCGTGGCAGTATTTCAGGAAGAGATCCATATCAACCGTGACCCTGCGGATGTGTGGAAAGTCATAGGAGATGCAGGGAACATCAACGTCTGGCTCCCCTTCATCACCGAGGCTGAGATGGACGGGGACTATCGCAACTGTCAGGCAGGAGAGAACGGTGCACTCCGCGAACGCATCCTCAGCGTCGACGACGCCACGATGCGAGCTGAGTACACGATCCTCGAGGCTCCGATGCCGATCGAGTTCATCCACGCAGGCATCCAGGTCACAGCGGACAACGGCGGCTAGTGCGTCGTGTGGGACACCACGGTGACACCTGACTCGCTCGCAGACATGTTCTCGCCGATATACCGGGAAGGCCTCAACAATCTGAAGACCCAACTCGAGGGGTGACCGAACCCGAGCGGTCTGAGCCGACGAAGCACTGCCACGTGGAGTTGTAGTCATGACCTCATGATGCACCGTACATCCCGAGCACTTCCGCGACACGGCCTCCTCAACGGGATGACGGCCAAACACTCAACGCTCAAGCCGGCCACCTACAGCTCAAGGAGGAAGGCCAGGCTTCTACCGATCTCGAACAAGCTCCTTGGTTCGATGGCACCCTCTCGGTGAACGAGCCGTTCCAGTGAGACCGATTTGAGGTCCTCACACTTCGCGTAGCTGACAGAATCGAGACCTGATGCTCCAGGCTCGATCTCGATATGGGAGGGAAGTCCACGTCGTGAGGTGGTGAGCGGCACGACCATGAGCACTCCAGACAAGCCCTCATTGTGTCGATCCGTCGAAACGACCACGGCTGGCCGGATTCCTGCCTGTTCCCGCCCAACCGGACTTCCGAAATCCACGAGCCAGATATCCCCGCGGCGCGTCATCAGCCGGACCAGTCGTCGACAGCGCCATCCTCGACTGCTCGTTCCGATACGATCTCAACCCAGGTGTCCGAATCGTTTCGAAGTTCAGCGTAGCGGGCGTCCATCCGATCGAAGAACAGCCGACGCTCCAGCGCTTCCGCCGCCTCATCGAGCAACTGCGTCATCGGGCGACCTGTCTCGGACGCGAGCCTCGCAAAACGGTCACGCGTGTCGTCGCTCACTCGTATCGTTGTGCTCATCCCGCGAGTATACAACTTGGTATACCGATCTGTCTACATCACGAACGAACCACCTGACCCGTGGAACTCACACCGGGCCATCAATCGATGTGAGGAGTCAACTCAAGACGTACCTGCGCCTCAGGAGGCCGCTGTTTCGGTCTTGTCCTGATCAGCCTCGTCCTGTTCCTTGGCGACAAAGCCGAGGGCGACGCCGATGATGATGAGAGTGATCCCAAGCCCACCTGCCATCGCTGCAACGCCGAAGGCGAGTACTGATGTGAACAACGATGCCCTCAGAAAGGATGCCGTCATGGCGGTCTGGCGAGTCGGGTCATCCCGGTCAAGCTCCGCATAGGTCTTGCCACCTGTAGCTTCGAGTGCGTGCTTGTTGATGACATTCGCCTCTTCGTATGCCGTGAACGGACCGTTGACAGGCTGTCCGGCGAAGCGGCCAGCATCATCAGAAACCGTGATGTTCTCTGCGGTGAGCTGAGCCTTGACCGCCATCCACGACCCGATGCCAGCCGCGATGAAGATCACGCCTGCGACGATGACCATCACCGCCAGGATCCTTGTTGTCTTGTACGAATGTGAATTGTCCGCCATCTGATTCCCCTCTCATCGTGATACCACGTCTTGCGTTGACTAACCGTAGCTGACAGATAGCGATGTGGATAGCATCAAGACCGCGCGACGGTTAGACGTGCTGATCGATGAGGATGGCGTTGCCGTCCGGGTCCACAAGGCTGAAGCTCGCGGGGCCACTCGCGGTATCAGAGGTCGTGTCATTGTTTGGCTCGAGCCCGGACTCGGCAAGCTGGTCGCGGAGCTCGCGTATGTCCGTGAAGTCCTCCGTCGCTTTGCCGACTCCCGCCCAACCCGGATTGAAGGTCAGAATGTTCCCCTCGAACATCCCATGGAACAGACCGATGACGGTGGTGCCATTCGAGATGATCGTCCAGTGCTCACCATCGCCCGCGACCATCTCGAAACCGAGCTTGCCGTAGAAATCTCGCGATGCGGTCATGTCCTCGACCGGAAGACTGACAGAGAATGCCCCGATGTCCATCCTGTTCCCTCTCGGTTGCGGTGCTACCAACCATACACCCGCCGACAAGCGCTATCAACGGACTCAGCGGCCTCTGTCCTGTGTTAGCCAGCATGTGACGGGTACATTGACCAGCCGATACACGCGACAGTCGCACCATGTGAAGCCGCACCGAGGATCCAAGTGTCACCAGGGTCAACACCCGCTTCGCCCCCAGATGGCACCACTGATCAGCGTACTGGTCCCACCCGCGATGGTCGACGGCTGGCTTGGTACTTCGGTACATTGCTCGTTGTCTACATCGGTGCGATCATCGTCTGGTGGCCCACCGGAGACGCCGATCCGAACCCGTTGATGTTCCTGGTCGTCATGTATGCCCCGTTGGTCGGTGCACTACTCGCCCGATTCGTCGGTCCTGGCATCATCGAGTGGGGGCGACCATCGTGGTGGATCTTTGCAGGGCTGATCCCGTCCGCTGCCGTGTTGGGAGTCTTCCTCGTCGTCGCTGGTCTAGGGATGGGCATCGAACAAACCGGCTTGTTGCGCAGCGCCCTGATTGGATCAGCTGGCTTGGTGATTCAGGCCTGCGTACTTGCGTTCGGGGAAGAGGTCGGCTGGCGTGGCTTCCTTTGGCCGCTGCTGCGGATGCGATTCGGTTTTCTTCTTACAGCGTTGGCTGTCGGCATCGTTTGGTGGATATACCACGTACCGTTCATCTTCCTCGGATGGTACGGATCGATGAGCGGCCTCCCGGCCTTCACGGTCGCCATTGCGGGATTCACCCTCTTCGTGGGTGTGATCACAGACCGTTCACGATCGGTTTGGCCAAGCGTCCTTGCCCATGGTGCATGGAACGCACTCGTGGCCACGACATTCGCCGTCGAGATCGATGGCGCTATGACCCCGGCGTTCAGCGGTCCGGACTACATCACAGGAGAGTTCGGTTGGCTGCCAGCTGTAACGATGCTCACCGTCGGTGTCCTGGCAGCCTGGTGGCACCTGAGCACCGCATCAGACGATGGCCTAGCCCGCTGACTGCTCGAATCGCGACGGGATCAGGTCAGGGCGAGTAGGGCTCAAATCCATGGATTCTCTGTTACTCGCGCACGTATCCGACGATCCGTTCGATGTCGGCATCATCAAGACCAAGCACACACCCAGTCCGGAGCCGAGTCGATTCTTGGTGACCGGTACCTGCACGAGAGCGGGTCAGTTGAGAATGCCGGTTGCGACCACGACCGCCGCAAACGAAGCCATCACACCGGTCATCGTCAACACGTAGGTCCGAGACTGGTCCCGGAGTGCAGCGTGGAACCCGTCGAGCTTGGTATCGAACCGCACCATGTGGGATTCAAGTCGGTCGAAGCGCGAATCGACCTGCTCGAGTCGAGCATCGATCCCGCCGAATCGCGAGTCAATCGCTTCAAACCGGGCATCGATCGCGTCGAACCGGGCATCAATCCCGTCAAACCGAGCATCAATCGCTTCAAACCGGGCATCAGTCCCGTCGAACCGGGCATCAATCCCGTCAAACCGAGCAGCGAGTCTCTCACTCAAGGTGGAAAGGTCGACCCTCGTCACGAGGTCGGTTTCGGTCGGCATATGGGTCATGAGCGTATCGGCATGTTCTGGACCGAGTACCTCCTCAAGTCGAGCATACAAGGCATTTCGTTGCGCAAGGGTGGACATGTGCGATTCCTTTCATCATGTCCTCTGAGGTCAATGTACGCGGTAGCTGTGACAGATCTCAGATATCGGCGCGAACCGACGCCGGAGGAGAGCCATACCGCACCGGGAACCGCGATCACGATTCCGCGCCTCCGTCCAAGGTTCGTGTTGCGAGCAACGGCTACGGCGCTCCTCGACGACGCTGACACAAGGCGATGTTCGCCCAGGTACGGGAGATAGGAATCAGAAGTACCCGGTATCTGGTACTTGGAGGATCAGCGGATAGGGAGCGGTCAGTCTCCGCTCTCCGTTCTCCTTTTTCCGGCCACACTTGAACGATCCGGGCTGGTACCGGTTTCTGACCGTTAACTGTGAACTATGACTCCGGCTCCGCCTATCCGCGCATCCTCCAAGTACTTCCTCGATCGGGACCGTGGCATCCGATAAGGCTTCACGTCAACAGTGGAACCATTGGTAAGCAGGATGGTCACGTTGTCGACTGGCTTAGCCGTCAGATCGACAAAGATGACAACGCCATCCGGAGTTTCCACGGCGGCTGCCACCTCGACGAAAGCCGACTCCGGCGAGTCGGAGACGGATACAACTGATCAAGCGACGGCGGCATCACGAACGACTGATCCGAGTCATACGAACGGAACACCTTCGACCTCCCCACAGGGACCCTCACAGGGTCTACAGCATCGTCGCCAGCGATCTCGAACAGGGCATCATCAGAGTTGTTGAGCATCCCGACACTCTCGTCGAACCCAACCCAAAACGCGAGAACCCACACCACCCCCAACAACCAACCAGCCAACCACCTCAATGGCAGATACCGACCCACGCTCCTAGCGCTCCATCGATGGATTCCAGACCTCCCACACCTTGCCAACAAGGTCGGGTCCCGGCTTAAGGGTGAGGTCACCGGGTTCCCATCCGGCCGGTGTGGCTTCGGTGCCTTGGGATTCGCGAACGAGTTGGTACGCCTGAACCTGGCGAATCGTCTCGGCCACCTTACGACCGACCGGCGGCGTGAGCACTTCCATCGCCTGGATGACACCATCGGGGTCGATGATGAACCGCCCGCGTAGCTCGATGCCCTCGTTCTCATCCCATACGCCATAGGCGCGACCGATGTTCCCTGCCTGGTCGGATGCCATATGGAACGGAATTCCACCATCGACCATCTTCGATAGCTCGTGGTCGTTCCACATCTTGTGAACGAAGTGGCTGTCGACGCTGACAGAGATCACCTCAACGCCGAGTTCTTGGAGTTCTTGGTACTTGTCGGCGACCGCCGACACTTCTGTCGCTCAGACGAAAGTGAAGTCGCCGGGATAGAAGCACAGTAGAACCCATTTACCAGCGAAGTCAGAGAGCTTCACGGGTGTGAATGTGCCCTTGTGGTAGGACGGAGCTGAGAAGTCCGGGGCTTTCTGCCCGACTCTTGCGGTCACGAGTACCTCCTGTGGGGGTGTGTCAGTAGAAGCGTGCGAGGCCGTGGATCGTGCTCCATCTTCATCAACGGAGCCAACTACCCGGCCGCATCCGACCATGTCATCGGTCATTGTCAACCTCTCTTGGAACCTCGTCATGATATGTCCGGCACCGCAGTTGGACAAATCGTGTCCATGGACGTACACCATGAACGGGGCGAATGCATTCGAGTGTGCTCACGCCAGAGACATCACCAACGACACGCCACATCACGCCACCCAGTCGGATATGTGCGGGTCTCCCAGCTTCTCTAGACTGGAGCTATTGCAGCTGTCACCTGGTTGCGGATTGGGGCGAACATGTCGTCGAGCGCCATCGTCGAGATCCCGCGGGACAGACTCGCCAGAATCACGGGTGGTCTGTACCTGGGTTTCATCCTTGCCATGGTCCTCGCCGACTGGTTCGGCCATATCGGAATCGGCGACGTTGAAGCCACCTACGAAGCGCTCACTACCGATTCGTCACAATTCGCAGTCGCTCTCGTGTTCGGCCTACTTTCGGCCTTCCTCTTCGTCATGGCCGCCTGGGGCCTGTACGTCCTTCTCAGGCCCGTGAACCCGGATCTGGCGCTGCTCTTCCTCCTACTCAACGCGATCGGCGTTGCCATACAGGTGGCGAGTTACTTCCCGCTCATCTTCGCGATGCTGTCAACAGACGCCTCCGGCTTCACAGGGGCCTTCTCCCCAACGCAGATCGAGAGCCTGCAGTTCTTGTCCATAGACCTGCACAAGCTGAGCTTCATCACCGCGCAACTGTTCTTTGGCACGTGGCTGTTTCCACTCGGCTACCTTGTCTACAAGTCCGGATTCCTGCCCAAGTTCCTGGGCGTCTTACTGATGCTGGATGGCTTCGCCGTCCTCCTCTGGTTCTTCCAGGCGATGCTCCTGCCGGACTATCCCGCCATGAGCATCCCGGGGTTGGCCCTGAGTTTCGTCGCCGAAGTCGGGCTGGGGCTGTGGCTCCTGATCAAGGGCATCAACGCCACGGCGGATGTGCCAGGACTACCGAACTGACGCGATTTGGCTCTGACCGGCTGTCCACAGATCCCCGTGCGGGTTCTGCACCTCCCGCATCCGAACCCAATGCTCCCAAGCCCCAAGAGGACATCAGACGATCGGCGGACAACGACCTCAAACAGGTGACATATCGAGCCACACGCCGGCAAGGACACGGACTGGCCAGCAGCTCGATAGAAAGCCAGCCCGAAGGTGACAGGCACATAGAGAGACGACCAGCCGGGACCTCTAGATGCTACGAAACACCGCAACACCCACCACAAGTATCAACCCGGCACATATGGACGTCCTTGTGGCTGCAGTCAAGAACGATCGCTGTGCTCACAGGTCTCGTCAATCTCGGCAAGCATGATCACTGGAAAACCAGTGAGGTTCAGCTTCCGGCACCGCCCTTGTACCTCACGGGATAGAGCACCGGTCTCCTCAACCTCTCGCCTCCAGCGCTGTGCTACCCGCCAGAAACCGCAATTCCTCGGTGCTGAGCGTGACCGAGGATGGCAAGTTATGTGCTGGATTCAGTCCCCTCTGGCGATCTGGGCTCGCTTCCGGCCACCGCCGGGGCAGTGCGTGTGACACCAACTCTGTCATCACACACCGACATACCCAGCCGGTTAGGTACTAGCTGGTTTGGACCTATGGGTGTTCGATCCATGCTCCGAACATGTGGGCTGTGGTGTGGTAGAGGGTTTGGTCGTCCGGCTCGCGGCCCAAGGCACGGTTGACCGTCGCGCCGTAGCCTGCCCCGGCGAGCACGAGCAGTGCCATGATCCCGGCGGCGGTTAGTGGATCCTTGCTACCACGGGCTCGGGCTGTGTCGGCGACCTTGAGGATGAATGGATGTCCCGACATTGCGGACGTGACATCCAGCCCTTCGGAGATCATCCAGGTGACGAGGCGAGGGAACGCTGGAGTTGTGTCAAAGGCCTGCCAAACCTGCAGGAGTGCTTCAGCAGGGTCCTCAGGCCCTGCTGTGGAGGCGGCTGTGATGCGGGTCGCCATGCGGTCGAGGGCTGCGCCGAGGAGTTCATCCTTCGTGTCAAAGTAGCGGTAGGAGGCACCAAGGCTGCATCCGGCCTCCGTTGCGATTGTTCGCATGGTGGCTGCCGACGGCGACTGTTCTTCGAAGATTCGCTCCACGGCATCGAGGAGACGTTCTCGAATCGGGTTCGAACTGGAGTTTTGTGAACGTGCGTTCATGATCCCTGCTAGGGTACCACTCACATGGGTTGTCAACCTTGAGGAGCTGGACCATGCCCAAGCAAATGCCTTCTAATCCGTATGGTGGCGGGCCCGGTGTCGGTATCTCGTTGCCCGACTACTACAAGCCGACCAAGTACATCTCGAACAACAATTTCTACTTCCCCGGCACAGAGACACTTGGTCCCGACGAGATGCGGGTGTCGTTCGTCGGCTCGACACCGTGGCCCCCCCGGATCAAGCAGGCTGGTACGGCGATCATGGTCGAGCTTGGGA
>Ga0190293_1000217_pt1 | contig 20366 bp, 11 predicted proteins | sample 48693001_MG_FD_161671 | JGI IMG/M metagenome (GOLD analysis project Ga0190293, IMG submission 161671) | Hydrothermal vent microbial mat bacterial communities from Southern Trench, Guaymas Basin, Mexico - 4869-30-0-1_MG | ecosystem: Environmental > Aquatic > Marine > Hydrothermal vents >...
TCACTTTGACCATATCTCGCTAGTTGTTTAGGTTGCGGCGCATCACGCGCTGCGGCCTGTCAAATATATGACCAATAAAACCACCCCTTCATTGGAAGCTTTGCGTGAGCGTCTGGGAAAGACCCTCGATACACACAGGGTTGAAGCGCAGGCTGCCCGGCATAAGAAAGGCTATCGCACCGCCCGTGAGAATCTCCATGACCTGGTAGATGACGGCTCCTTTGTCGAGTACGGTCAGCTTGCAGTGGCGGCCCAGCGCAATCGCAGGGATTACGAAGACCTGCAGATCAATACCGCCGCAGATGGCATTATCACCGGCACCTGTACGATCAATGCAGAGCACTTTGGTAATGCATCCAGTCAGGCCGCGGTGATCATCAATGATTATTCCGTGCTTGCCGGAACCCAGGGGCATTTTCACCACAAGAAGCTGGACCGTATCTGCGAGTTGGCTGAGCGCTTGAAACTGCCGGTTGTCATGTACACCGAGGGTGGGGGAGGGCGGCCTGGCGATACCGATGTTACGACCCGGATTGCGGGCCTGGACATTACCTCTTTCAGCACCTGGGCAGGGCTTTCAGGGAAAGTGCCGCGTATAGCGGTTAACAATGGTTATTGTTTTGCCGGTAATGCGGCCTTGTTCGGCTGCGCGGATTTCACCATTGCAACCCGTAAATCCTGGATTGGCATGGCTGGTCCGGCAATGATTGAAGGCGGCGGTCTGGGGAGTTTTGCACCGACCGGGATTGGCCCCATCGAGGTGCAGGAAAAGAATGGCGTGGTGGATATCGTTGCCGAGGATGAGGCGCATGCGACCGTTCTTGCACAGCAACTCCTGGCGTATTTCCAGGGCCCGCTCAACGACTGGAGTGGTGCAGATCAAGTGGTGCTTCGTGAGCTCATTCCACAGGATAGAAAATGGGCTTATCCGGTTCGTAAAATCATTGAAACGATTGCTGATCAGGATTCATTCCTGGAGCTTCGCGGTAGCTTTGGCCGCAGTGTTGTTACCGGTTTCATGCGTCTTGAAGGCCGGGCAGTCGGCCTGATCGCCAATGACTGCCAGCAACTGGGTGGGGCAATCGATTCACAGGCAGCGGATAAAGCAGCCCGGTTCCTGCAGCTTTGCAATGCCTTTGGCTTGCCGTTGGTTTCCCTGACCGATACACCCGGCTTCATGGTAGGCCCTGATAGCGAGCGCGATGCTGCCGTTCGGCGTATGTCCAGCTTGTTTATTGCGGGTGCAAGCCTCAGCGTACCGGTGGTCGCGATCATACTGCGCAAGGGTTATGGTCTGGGTGCGATGGCGATGACCGGTGGCAGTTTTGTAAAGCCGGTCTACACTGCTTCCTGGCCTGCCGGAGAGTTTGGCGGTATGGGCCTGGAAGGCGCGGTACGCCTGGGCTTCAAGAAAGAGCTGGAAGCCCTGAATGATCCTGCAGAACGTGAAGTCCTGTTTGAAAAGTTGCTGGCGAAAATGTACGAAGTGGGCAAGGCAACCGAAGCTGCCGCGCACCTGGAGATCGACGCCGTAATCGATCCGGCAGATACGCGGACTGTGCTGATCAACGCGCTTTCACGGGCGTCCTTATCCGGATCAGAATGAAAAGGTCTTGCTTATTGTGAAGTTTATGTTGGTGTCCGATTCGCCGCCGAGCAGTTCATCGTTACTATGGATAAGAGCAATTCCATAATCCAATAAGTCCTTGCCGTCTACTCCGTATTGGTTTTACAGAATTCGGGTTTCCGTTCTGAGATCCCCGACTCGGTTTGTAAACTGCAATAATCAAGCCACATGAAAATATTCATGTATTACAAAGGACTATGCCAGAAAGGGCGGGATGGTAGCTTGTGTGTGCATCATTCGGGGGCGGGTATGCACCGTGATGCTACACTCCCTTACCGGCAAATTATTTATAAAAAAAAAGGCAGTCGGGTCGAATATCCCGGGATTTGCTGCTAGTTTTAAAGGGGTAAGCCAAATAAAAACAGGGAAAAAGAATGAAGCTATATTACTCACCGGGCACATGCTCGCTGGCACCGATGATTCTTGCAGAGTGGTTGTTTATCAAGTTCGACCTGCAAAAAGTAGACCTGCAGAAACCAGATCCTCAGTTCCTGCGTGCTAATCCCCTGGGTTCCGTGCCGTTGTTACAGATGAACAACGGTGACTATAAAAACCAGGTAGATGCCATTCTGCAATATTTCTGCGCCCTGAATCCGGAAGGCAAGTTGACCGGCAAGGACATGTTCGAGTGGTTCGAAATTGATCGCTGGATTGCATTTCTGACTGGTGATTTCCATCCGGCTTTTTACCCCTGGTTTTGTCCCGGATGTTTTACAACGGCAGAAGATCGTGATTCCATCGCAGCGGTAAGAGCTGCGGCGGTCAATCGAATAAAGCGTGTGGCACAGATACTGGATGAACAAGTTGGTACAACCGAGCATATCGTGCTGGACCGGCGCACTTTACTGGATGCCTACGCATACGCCATGGTTCGCTGGATCAATAAGCTTGATGGCGGACTTGAACCCTATCCCAACCTGCAGCGGTTCATGGATTACATGTCGGAAGACTATGGTGTCAAGCAGGCTTTGATCAAGGAAGGAGCCTGATTGAAATAGTGTTTAGCTGGTTTCCCCTAGCTGGTCTCATTGGCCAATTCAGCTTCCAATGGTGCCGTAGTCGCATTTTTTTCATCCAGGTAACGAACAACTTTGCCATAGATAATCAGCGAAATGGCTGAAACAAGCGCGATTGCCGCAAAAACATACCAAATATAATGAGCATTGCTCGCCGCCGCTTGCCATGCTTCATGACTGGCGAATTTTCTGGGGTCGGGGCAATACGCATCCAACAAATAACCGGATAAGCCAAAACCCAGAATAGAACTAATAAATGAATGTAAGTGTGAAAAGCCCAGGTACATCGCTTCTTCACCTTTCGGTGCTTGTAGAGAAAAATACTCCAGGAAACGTGGTGATATGAACGATTCAGCAAGCCCCTGGAAGACAATTCCAACAATCATCATCAGCGCAATTGGATGAACACTGATAAAACCCAGGTCAACATTACCGTGAATTAAATTGCCGGATGCCATTGCCAATGCTGAAATAGGCATGATAAACATGCCCGTTGACATCGAAAATAACGCACTTTTCCGTCTCATCAATGAGGTAACCAGGCCTACGGTAAGTACCACTACTAAAGGATTAACATTGGCGTACCATGAAGGCGATGCACCTTCACCTGCCATTCTTAATACGTATTTCGGCATCGTGGCGTAAAGCTGATGCTGGACCATCCAAAAGCCGGTAATAATAAGAATCAAGGCGATTAAACGGCCATTCGTCAGTACTCGCCAAAGCGCTTCTAAAACCTGTCTCAGTGATTTGCTGGCGACGGTCTGTTCCGCATTTTTAAAGAATAAAAAGATACTGATCAAAGCGATAAATGTCATGCCTGCCGCGAAATAATTTAAATTGATCAGACCCAGATCACCCATTGATTCACGCAGTGGTTTGACAATTGTTTTACCCGAAAAAGCACCCAGATTAACCATCATATAAAAGATCGCAAAACCTTTTGCACGATTCGCTGCTGTTGTCGTTCTTGCCACTGTGGCAGTGATCACCGCTTTGATAAAAGAGCCGCCAATCATGATGATGACCATGATAGGTATGATTAACCAACGGGCATCAGCTTGTTGCAAACCGGTAAATGTGGCGGTACGACCATATTCCACGAGCCCGTGTTGTTCTAATGCCAGCGGAAACAAAGCTAAACCAAGATAACCAATGCTGAGCAGGGTAAAAGCCAATAACAGGGCATTGCGAAAGCCCACCTTATCAGCCAGTGCACCGGTAAAAGTTGGTAGGAAATATAATCCCGCTGAAAATCCCCCGGAAATCCAGGCAGCTTGGATATCATCAAACCCCAGGATTCTGGACAGATACAAGGTAACAACAATGAACACACCGTAGTAGGCTGCCCGTTCCAGCAACTCAACTGAATTTGCGATCCAGAAGGTACGTGGAAAACCTGCAAACATGGATGGGGATTTATTATTATTCATAGTTACTCATTAATTTTAGCTCTTCGCCAGCATCCACTTGCGCAAGCGATTGGAGTCACCGAAAGGTGTGAGCTTGCCGAATGAGTTCAGCAGCACGATTGAAACCTGCTCACCCTTGATGTTGGCTTGCATGACAAGGCAGCGGCCTGCCTCGTTGATGTAACCGGTTTTACTCAGGTTGATATCCCAGGTCTTGTTTTTCAGCAGGCGGTTGGTATTGCCATAAACCAGTGGGCCGCGCTTGGCGTAGGGGCGCACTTCAATTCGAGTGGTGGTACTGGCTTGCTCGATTAACTCATAGTTGCGGGCGGCTGTGACCATTTTCATCAGGTCACGGGCGGTGGACATGTTGTCGACATTCAAACCAGCGGGGTCAGCGAAGTGGCTTTTGCTCATGCCCAGTTGGGTCGCCTTTTTATTCATCGCAGCAACAAATTTCGTCATTCCGCCGGGGTAAGTTCTGCCCAGTGCGGTTGCCGCCCGGTTTTCGGATGCCATGACCGCGATAAGGATCATCTCTCGGCGGGGCAGGCTGGCGCCGTACTCAAGACGTGAGCCGGTTAATTGCACCAGGTCACGGTCGGCCTTGGTGACGGTGACTTTTTCATTCAGGTCGAGACCGGAATCGAGAATGACCATGGCAGTCATCAACTTGGTAATGGAAGCGATGGGGCGGACGGTGTCGATATCCTTACCATAGATGACATTGCCCTCGGCGTTAATAACCAGGGCCGAGGCTGAGCGTAATCCGGGATTGCCGTCCAGGTCAGTAAAATGGGCAGCCTGTGTCAACAGGGGTAAGGTCATACCCAGCAGCACAGCAAAAATCAACGTCCTTGTCTTAACAACACGCATGGTTCCTCTCCTGGTTTTGCCCGCATATTGCACTAGAAAGTCAAGAATCAGTTGCAAGATGTTGGTTTTATGCCGGTTATCCGGTCATGATTGGCAGTTATAGTGCCTTATTTTGAACCATTTCACCAGTGTTAATGGAGTTTGCCCTGACAGAATGTCTTAGCCCGTTCTCTGCCGGTCAGGTCAGTGGCTGGGGTCGTTGCAATCCCTGTTGCGTGTCTGTTCATTCACACCCTCGCTTAAGCCAGCATCATCAGAAATCGTTATTCAAAACCGTCAGCAAATATCTCATCCCCAACCTGGTGTATTGTCACCGTTGCGATCGAAGTGCCGAGCACTTCACCATTAACGGCCTTGATGAAGACCTTGAAAGTCTCATCCCCTTCCTGTACTTCATCGGGGTTAATGGTGAAGTTTAAAGTTCTTTCAGTTGCATCACCGTCAGGCCACTCCAGTGTGTTTCCTTCAGCCTCCAGCACTGCGTTGAAATCATCCTCACCCAGTCCGGCATCACCACCTGAAATGGCTTCATTGTCCATGGTCCAGTAAACCACGGAGGCATTTCCGGCGGCCCCGCCCGTACGAACCACGCTTACACTGACACTGCCATCATCTTCGTTAACACTATAGAGATCCGGGGCAATGGCAATCGTTCCCGGTGCGTTACTGACAGTGATCGCTACCGTCCTGATTGTCACTTTTTCGTCGGCACCCTGAACCGTTAGAGTGACCTGGTGAGAACCCTCTTCCAGGTAGATATCCAGCTCCAGGCCATCGCCAACAAATTTGCTGTCGACTTCCCAAGTGAGGCGGTCTGTTGCAAGGTGGTGACCAAAAGTGTCACGCCCCAACCCGCTCAGACGGATCGCATGAGTTGAGGTGAAAACACCGCCGTCTGCGGGAAAGAGAATCTCTGCCGCGGGTGGCTTGAACAACACGGTGAAGGCGCCGTCGGAATCATCGTGAGTGGTGTTGGCCCCGTCCGAAACCAGCACCCGGATACGCGCATTGTCGCTGCCGGGTAGGCTCAGTGAGTCAACTTCGTATTGGTTTGCATCAATTTTTGTGGCGATGGAATGCCAGGTTAATCCACCATCAGGGGAATAAAGCAATGTGAAAAGCAGTGGGTCGCCATCCGTATCTGAGGCCGTCCATTGAATTGTTTCCTTACCACTCCAGACCTCCCCACCATTGGGGGAAATCAGAGTTACCACCGGTGCATTTGCGGATATTGTTCGGGTGTCAAGTACCACATCGTTGAATGTAAGCTCTATGCTGCAGGCTTCCGCAGACGCGGGCAAGATGAAGCTGAAACTCGTAAATTCAACAGCAACGCCTTCTACATCCACGAACGATGCATCAAAATTATTTTCAGCGAGTGTGGCGGTACTGCAATCAAGCACGCGAACTGTGTATGCGCTAGTCATAGTCACGGGGTCAGGAAGACCCGGTTGACGCAGCACCTGACCCAATGAACCACTGCCGTCAGGATACAAGCGTCCTAATAAATAGAAGCTGTCTTCTGGCGTAAGCTCGGCTGCCGGAGCAAACTGACTGTCAGCACCGACAGGATAAGATGACAGAACCGAAGCTGTTGCTGCTACGTCCGTACGGTACAAGTCCAGCCAGGCGTTCCATCGATAGGGTGAAATCCACTGAGTCGGGCTCGTTGACGCGCAATATGACATAACGTCAGGCGTGCCATCGAAGACCGATTGAAACTGTGTACCACCCCAGTTAACTCCGGTCTCTTGAACATTAAAGTCAGTGCCATAAGGCCAGGTAGTATCTTGGCCTGTTGCGCCACATCCTCTGGAATGTAAGCCCCAGGAGCCCGTAGGGTCTTTGTCGATATTGTGGTTAATTTCATGGGCATAACCGTAGTTGCCACCGACATTATTTGGGCTGATCCAGGTAATGCGGCCATTGCCGGAATTGAACCAGGTAGGGTCAGATGATCCCCCTGCAGTACCCAGGGATGTGGAAAAGAAGCCAGTGATTTGCTCCGGTATGTCAAATGGTGATTGGCCAGTGAATAACAACCCTAAAGTCCAGGAAAGTAACATTTGCTGGTCATATGTTCGAAGTTCTTCTTTTAACCCTTCCGAAGAGGAAATGCTTTGTACATCGAAAACAGGACGACGGGCGTACTGCACTTCCTCAATTGGTACCATGTTCTGTAGAGCTTGCTCTGAATTGGTTATGAAAGAACCTGCGGGTGGCCCGTTTGAAACGTTGGAGGTATTGTTGCGAACCGGCACAGTCCAGTACACGGGGCGCTCGGTTGGAGCAAATAAAATGCTGGCGTTCAGCACCGCTGCAGTCGAGTTATCCAAACCACGAACGAGGATATTGAAATCAACTGTCCCGCCCTCTGACCAGCTTGCAGGGAGAGAAGTAAATGAGTTCCAGACAATGGAATCGCGAATGTTGATGGGTGTCCAGTCAAAGAGGATGCCAACATCCAACATCGGAGACCCTGGCAAATCGACACCGTTTTTTGTACCAAAGATAAAGTTTTTCACAGTTGATTCGTTTGAATCAGCCCAAATACGAACTGCTGCCGACTTGCCCGCGACCAGGTCAAGATCGTTCTGAGGAGTTTGAATTGCCTGTGTCACTTCAAATTCCGGGCTAATGGCGCCTGGACCTGAGATGCTTAACTGGCGGGGAGCAGCCTGCAACGTCAACAGGCCATAGCTGGCGGCATCATTGAGATCGGCCGGTTTACTCTCACTCAAAGATGGCGAGCCTGAGGAAATAAGATAGCCAAAGCGCGCAGTCCCGTCTGCACGCATACCGATCTCATCTAAATCGATTGCAAGCTCCCATACCCGGTGCGTATCGCATCGTAGCGGGAGAAGATCGAAAGTATTGTCTTCGACAAAACAACCAAACCCTTCGCCTCGGGATGACAGGGTCTGTGGCTCAAGCGGGTTGAAACCGAATGTGCAGCTCTCGCAGAACGTCTGCTTGCGCAGGTTTCCGGTACCGGATTCCAGCCGGTAGCGGAAATCGACATCCCAGGTAACCGCACCGTCCTCATCCAGGTCAAAATACAACCAGAACTGATCGCCACCACCGGAGCTAAAAGGATCGTCGCCGTTGTCAGTCAGAACATCGATGAGGACATACAGTCGTTCATTGTCATGATTAAACTTGATGAAACCATTGCCCAGATCCCAATGTGTTGCATATCTCCACTCACCGCTGTCAATCTTGCCATCGATGATAACTCTTCTATTAAATGGCACACTGATCTCAAAAGGAGGGGCCACCGGCCCGACAATATCGTCAATCGAGTTACAACCATCCAGGTTCCCGCTTATCGTTACATCACCCCCAACATCCGGTATTCCTGCACCTCCCGGACCAGGACCAGGCAGCGCGTCATCCACTTGATCCAGAAGAGTTTTGAGGCTTGAGCAATTACCCAGCGCAAAATTGTCCGTTACCTTCACATCAAAACCGGCGCTCACAATACCGGCAAGGCCGTCGATGTCAGTCAGCGAATCATTGGACATGATTGCAAGGCTGGTATTGGTTCCGATCGTGTTCAGCCCGGATAATCCACCGAGGTTGGTCAGGGCATTATTGTCCCAGATAACCAGACCGCCAATATCGGTCAGGTTAGGCAGGCTGCCTATGCTGGCAAGTTTACTATTTCTTCGAATGGATAGTGAGGCAGTGAAGCCAACCAGACCGGACAGGCCACTGATGTTGGTCAGGGTGTCATTGTCGCTGATGTTGATATTACCTGCGACACTGGTTAAACCAGCCAGGCTGTCGAGGTCAGTCAGGGCATCGTTGTTGTCTACCACCAGCGAGGCACCAATATTGGTCAGCCCGGATACACCGCTGAGATCGGTCAGGCTGGCATTGTCCTGCAGCCATAGTGCGCCACCGGTCAAGCTGGTCAAGTTGCCCAAACCGTCTACATTAGTCAGCGCCACATTACCTTGAATAAACAACGGACCACTCACACTTGTAAGTGTTGACAAGGCAGCAATGCTGGTCAAGGTGCCGTTGTTGTTTATTTCGATCCAATGCACGCTCGTCAGCCCGGATAGGCCGGCGAGACTGGTTAACGATGTGTTCTGAATCTTGATGGTACTGTTGCGTAGCCCGGTCGTCAGACCCGACAAGGGCGTCAGATCCGTGATGGAAAGCCCGTCAACAGTTAAACCCGACGCAATAGTGTCACAGCCGGGGCCATGATCCGCCTGGAAACTATCTACCTCAGCCTGCGATGACAGGGTTATAGAATCAGGCGTGCAACTAGCCGCCATGAGAGGTGTGGAAAAAAGCACCAGGCTCAATAACGCTGCCCACATGCCCAACCTGCCCAAAACCGTAATTGTCATAATTTTCTCAATGCCCGTGATCTTCCAAATGGCAGCAATATTTTTGGCCTACTCGAATCCGTCCGTGAATATCACATCACTGGGTTTGATAATGTTCGGGACGTAATATTCGAAAGAAATTCCTCCGATCAACTGGCCAAGGACATAACCTTCCACTGCAATGTTGATGGTATCGGTGCTGATGCTGTCAGGTCCGGGGAATAGGCGTAAGGTGACCTTGCGTATCTCCTCAGGGTCAAGAAGAAGTTCCCGGTCACTGAGTTCATATGACCAGTTGATCGGCATGTTGAGTGGTTTGACCAGTAGTTTGACCGTTTCCACTTCGATGCTGGCGTGTCCTACGTCAAACTCCCAGCTCATCGGATCCAGGCTGACAACTTCATCGGCATTAGTGGCACTGGCAGTGACACCGCTATTGCTATTGCCGGTAGCAAGTTGGCTGCTGGCGGGTAAGCTGAGTTGGTCGTTGTATCGCGAGATGAGGTCATTGCCATCGGCTATTGCCTTGTTCCTGGCGGCACGCATCGCATCGGTAAATGCTATGGCGACAAAGCCGGTGTTTTCGTACTGCTGGATGATCTGTTGCAAACGAATCTCAACTTCGTCCAGATCCCAACCGGAGTCTGTTAAGTAATCTATCGTGTCTTGTTCAAAACCGGTTGTTTTGAGGGACTCAAGGTAGGCTGCCTGCTCATCCGGCGTCATCAGCTTGTCTTCAATTCCAGCCAATCCCATCTCATTTAGGTAAGCATCTATGATGCTGGCGTATTGCAGCAGTTTTTGTCCTTCCATCAACGAATAGTTTCTGAATGCGGTGTATTGCAAATTGACGGCGACCAGGTCATTGGCTTGTCCGGCCCATTGCAGGCGCTGACGCGTGACACCGTTGGCCGTGATGAGCGCGCTGAGTTCACCTGCGATGTCTGAAAGGTCATTCATGACAGTTGCCAGGCCGGGTGTGATCTCACCACCTGTCGTGACCTGTGGAGGTGTGAGGATGGGTGGAGAGAATACCTTGTCATAATCACCGGGCGTGCCGATTGCTGAAGCTGTTGTTTTGGATTGCCTGTAACTTGGGGCAAAACTGATTTGGCTTGAAAGGCAATTGTTGACTTTCCGGGCCTCTTTGTTGGCCTTGTAGAAATGCTTGAACACACCAATGAGCCCGCCCTTGAGTGGCACCATGTTTCCAGCATTCAAACTGGTGCAGGGGTTTTTGTTGGTGTTTCTCCGGTGTGTTGAGCTTCCCTGCGATTGTGCTTGTGCTTCTACGTCGAACCGGGTTGCTGCCGCTGCGCCGCTATCAAAAGTAAGTCTCGCCTCTACGCATTGATGACCGTCGACATCGGGTACATAGGCACCCGGCGCATTCCATTGCTCTCCAGGGGCCAGTGTCTTCTGTGCGGTAAAAACGGGGGCGAAACGCACGCCAATATTCAGCCCGGTGACACCATAGACCACTTCCACATCCAATGGAGTGGCCTGCGTATTTTGCATTGGCATGGAGAACTCCATCGGAAACCCGGCTATGAATGGCGGTCGTTCGATCAGTAGCTCAGGTTTTGTGTAAGGCGCGCCATTGGGGCTTATCAGGCCACCGGTGCTACCGGCGCCTTGCCAGAATGTCACTCCTCCGATTCCCGCGACCTGGTCACCGTCGGTTATGTTGGTGGCGGAGATGGTTGCAAAGCCGGGTTCACCGGACGTGATGTAGGCCGTCACCTGTCCGTTCACATCAGATACAGACAGCGGCTGTTCAACATCGCCGATAGTGGACTGGATATCAACTGCCTTGCCCGCCTGGGGTGTACCGGACAGGTCGCGCAAGGTTACCGTTATTTCAGCGGTATTCAGACCATCTGCAATGATAAATGCGGGGTCGGCTTTTATATTGGAGCGGTTGGCGGTTGTGCCGTTGACCGACCTAATCCATGGCCGATATAGCACACCTCTGGAAGCGCTGTCGCCCAGGCTGGCATTTGCAAACCCGTTCCCGCAGGCAGAGCCGAATGTATTGGTGACAGCAGGTCCGTCATCATTGCCCCAGTAATTGCCCATCGCATCGATACAAATATCCCGATGGTCGCTATTGAGTATTCCCCCAGTGATATTGTTAATAATCTGACTGTTGCGAACAGAAAGGCCGGTTGCGTTGCTCAGATAGAGCCCAAGCTGTGCATTGTTGGCCAAAACCACGCTACTCAGGGCAGCATCACCGGCAAACATGGCCATGCCACTGGACTGGCTGTGTTCGATTCGAACATGGGTCATGCTAAGGCTGCCACTACGGGTCTTGGAAAGCATGCTGTAGGAGTTCGTAGGGTTGGCTGTCCTGGCACCCCAGGTGATGTTGACATGTTCAAGTGTGTGATCCTCATCACCACTTAGCGTCAGTACTCCCCAATTATCTTCGCTATCGGCAAGCCGGGTAATCGTGACGGGTTGAGCCTCGGTACCCCTGGCCTCCATGATGGCGTCGGTGCCGGACCCCACCGAAATATGCTTGCCGGGATGGACCAGTAAGGTGACACCAGGCTCCAGTATCCACCTGGTGGGCCAGTCTTCCAGACCCGTCGTACGCACGGTTGCACCGTTGGTAAGCTCATAGGGTATGCCGTGGTCACGCCAGGTGGAGCTGGTTGTCATAAAAGCATCTGAACCCAGGATGATCCGGTCTGGATGGTTATTGGTAAACTGGTTGTTACCACTGAGCCCACCCAGGCCGCCGACATCTCCAACAATGGCGGCAGCAGCGGAACCCGAGATTGAAATATTGCTGATACTCGCAGCCGTGGGGTCATCTACGTGGTGCAGGAGTACCAGGCCGTTCGCACCACTATGATTGATAGTGACATGATCGATGACCGGAATGGCCTCAGCGTTGGGTTTCGTGTCATTAATAAATAACGGCGCCTGGTAAGCCACCGGGTCGTTGCCGCCACCATCGTTAAGAATCACATGCTGAAGAGTGCTGTTGGGCAATATAACGGAGCTGAAATAAATATCGCCCCACTTGGTGGCAGGGTCAAGCGCGTCAAACACGATGGGGGCGAGCTCGGTGCCAATGGCAACCAAGCCACCCAGGCTGCCAACTTTACCGACCTGAATGGCCGCGCTGGCATTGCACATCGTGACATGCGTGCCCGCCTCCAGTGTCAGGGTGGCGTCAGTGTTGACCGAGACTTTCTGGTTAATGAACACTTCGCCGGAATAACTGATGTCTGATGTTATAACGCCAGTCAGGTTGGGATTATCACAGTCCGGGCCCACAGCCAGTGCACTACCGGCGAATCCTGTTGATAGCAAGAGTGCAGCAAACGTTGCCGCTATTTTTGAATTACGTTTACAAATCACAGTTCTTCCAGGCTGGCCAATATTAAAGAAACAGGTACTCCCTTATACGTAGCGTAATAAATGAAAAGAACCGCCAAGTGGCGGGAAAAGGTTTTTTTTACGCTACATATTAAAGAACTAACGAAGAACAGTGCTCCCACTCTCAGGACGACCCAATGATGCAAATTTTGAAACGATCCACCCTCATTCTGTGTATATGCCTACCAGTTCCTGCACTGTCAGCCCCAGTTGGTGAACATGCAGGCGAAATCTTGATAGATGGGCCGCTTGCCGAGCAGCCGGCCTCTCAGCCAAGCAACCCCGATGCAGTGGTCGACAAATCAGGGCGATCGATTTTTGTTTGGGATGGCACCCCCGCAGCTACCCGAAAGGAGGTCATTCTTCGAGTTTTTCCCGCTGACGGCAGTCCACCAGGAGATCCGGTTCAGGTCAATACATTCGACAGTGACAATCAGCACTATCCCCGTGTAGCCGTCAGAGACGACGGCTCTTTTCTGGTCGTCTGGCTGAGTAAGGAGCGCCCCAAACCCGAAGACAACTTCACTCGCAACATTATCCGCAGCCAGGCCTTCGATGCCACTGCAACTCCGGTTGGTAGCGAGCAAATCATCAGTGAACTCAAGCCGCTTTTGGGCACCTTTAACAAAGTCGACGTGGCCGCACTGCCAGGCGATGACTACATCGTAGTCTGGCGGAGCAGCCAAACGCCTGAACCCGGGGATTCCAGTATCACAATCCAGGGTAGAAGGATCGGGGTCAACGGAGTGCCAGGGGCCGGGCAATTCCAGATTAACTCAACACAGACAAGCGCGGCTGAAACTTATCCGGCGGTGACCGAACTTGCCGATGGCGGATTCCTGGTTGTCTGGACAACTTCCGGTGTACATGGTCGCCGCTTCAAGGCTGATTTCACACCGATTGGAGACGACTTCCAGATCAACACATTTACTCAAGGAAGTAAGGCGCATACCGATGTAGTCGTTCACGAGGATGGACGGGTCCTGGTCGTGTGGCAAGACCAGGAGGACAGATCAGAATTCATTGAAATCCGTGGCCGGCTGTATAGTCCCGGCCTGGTTGCCCAAGGCCAGGATTTCAGGATCAACTCACTGGTCACCGGACCACAAGAGGTTCCAAGAGTAGCGGACTACGGGCAAGCTGGTTTCTTCGTGGTCTGGGAGAGCGACGCCAGCGCCGGCGACGACATATCTCCCCCGGGCATCGAAGGCCGGATTGTGACCGGTAGCGATCAGTTTGCGGGCCCCGAGTTTCAGCTAAACGAATGGGGCTCGGGGATACAGAATCTCCCGGGCATCGGGGGTAGAAACGGCCGCGTTGCCGTTGCGTGGGGCAGCAATAGCAACACGGAATCCCTCACGAATGTCATCTACGGGCAACGCTGGGCCATCTGCGGCATATTTTGTGATAGTTTTGAGTAGGCCTTAATGCAAGCAATAATCATTCTCATAACCTATAGTTACCTTAACTTAACGTTCTAGGTTAGGTATGGAAAGCGGGCGCTTCCTGTCCGCTGTGAGGAGAAACTACATGATTAAGTCAATGAGAAAAACAATATTCGTTCTGGCGCTGGGGGTTTCATCAATGATGATGGCTTCGGGAGCGCTCGCTCAGGAGTGGCCATTTGTCGGCGGCGATTATTGGGAGGTCACGGGGATCGACATCCACGATGGCGGAGGGCTGAAATATGCGAAGTGGCTTGCGGCTGAATGGCGGAAAAATTCTGAGTTTGCAAAGTCAAAAGGTTGGGTTAAAGACTACATGGTGCTTGCGAATGTTCACGGTCGCAGCGATGAGCCTGATCTTTACCTGATTAGCATAATGGAAAATATTGCTTCAGGCCCAGAAGGTGAAAAACGTCAGCAAGAATACATGGAGTGGCAAACGAAGACTGTGGAACAAATGCAGGGAGAAAGTGGAAATCGAGCAGAGTTTCGCGAAGTGATGAGTACATCATTGCTCCAGGAGCTTAAATTTCGTAAATGAAGATTAATCCTGCACTACCATAGTTGGTGTGAATCGGATCGGGACAGAGCCTGTTGCCAAGGATTAAATGTAGCTTGGCTTTTTTGCCATGGTCATTCAGTTTTTCATTTTGAATATGCAATAGAAACAAAAACGGCTACCACATCGTTATGTGGTAGCCGTTTGTGAACGCTGTAAAACCTAGTGCTTCATTCTTATCTCAAAAGCATCTTGATAGTTTTCAAGGTACTTTTTAGTTTCCGGCCGTAAATTGGTAATCCCACCAAAAGGAATACCATGTGTTACCGGACGATGTGGGTATTCTGCAATCATTGCATCATGACGGGATTTCACCATATCAAATGGACCCCAGGCCCACAGGTATTGAGCCATCATTGGGTGTGTTTCTCTTGGGTCCTGGTATAAATCGTAAAATGAATTTCCAACCAGTCCAGGAAGGTTGCCTACCCAGACTCTTTTAAATTGCTGTTTGATGGTTGCGGCATGAATCGGGCCCGTATAAATATGGTAATAATCCCTGCGGGAGTTTCCGTCGCCCTCGAGGAATACGGCAGTTTGGTCGATTCCGTCAATAACACGGTCTGTGGGAATGTATTTTGTACCCCCGCCAAGTTTTGCAAATGTGGTGAACAAATCGTGTACGGAAATCATATCACCAACAATCTCACCGGCTTCAATAACACCTGGCCAAACAGCAAAAGCAGGAACCCTGATTCCACCTTCCCAGTAATCGCCTTTTCCGCCTCTGAAAACATTGGGATAGAAAGCACCAGGAACACCATGCATTGGTCCATTGTCGGCCATAATCACCACCAGCGTATTTTCAGAGATCCCCTGGGTTTTTAATTCAGTCAGGATCTGGCCAATATATTTGTCTAATCTCACGATGTTTTGAGCAAATGGAGAGGAGTTGCTAGTGGTAATTTCATCGAAATTCTCATCCGGTACCAGGTCGTACACATTTGGCCAATATGCCATGTAGAAAGGATTGTCATCATTCGCTTTACGCTTGATGTAATCCAATGCTCTTTCCTGGTGTTGAACAGAAATCTTGCGGTAATCTTCTATGGTTACCGGGGCAATGGTTTCTCTGGCTTTTTCACCCTTTTTACCTTCAATATCCATAATGTAGCAATAGGGACGGAAGGAGTCGTCAACCAAATACTTTTTCTCCGTCATGTCAGGTGTATATCCCTTGGTTAAACCGACGTTTTCACCTGCTCTGTGCCAGAATATGGGAGGGAACTGGTTGTACATGCTGAATTGAGCTTCGTCAAAGCCTTGATTGTGCATGTAACTTTCTTCGATATCGCCTTGATGGGCTTTCGCAATGAATGTGGTGTTGTAACCGGCTTGAGATAATACCTCTGCAATGGTTATCTCATCAGCATTCAAGCCGGCACCTTCAGGTGGGAAAGCAACGGTGTGCATACCACTGCGCACAGCCAATCGACCGGTCAATGCCGCTGCCCGGGTTGGTGTGCAGGATGGCTCGACGTACATACGGGTAAACGTAATACCATCTTCGCCCATTTGGTTAATATTAGGCGTATCAAACCCTCTGATTTTGTTTAATACCGGAATTCCAACTTCACCAAAACTATTGTCATCCCACATAATATGAATGATGTTTGGTTTCTTACCGAACTTCTTCTCCAAAGCTTTTAGCTTTTTGTCGATCCCCTTATCCTGTTTCGCCCATTCGGCGCCAAACTGTTCCTGTAAAATGGCTTGCTCTGCATCATGGATGATTTGAGCCTGCGCTGCTAAGCCAAATGCCATCAAAAGGCTGGCTAGCAGGCTGTTAAGAAGTCGTTTTTGCTGTTTCATATCTGTGTTAATCCAATTAAAAAAAGTAAGAAATGTTCTGGTAAAGACGTATACAGATTACTTCTTTTTGATGTTTTTTAATTGTATGAAACGGTCGTTTTGGCCACTGTACAAGCTTGTTGATGTTTGCCCGGTATGCTTCCGGATTTGTTTGATTAAATGAGATTGGTCATGGAAGCCTTCCTTAGGAGAAAAGGTGCCTTCTCTGATAGGGATGTAGGCCGCATAAACTTTTTGAATATTGAGGTAGGATCGTAGAGAAACACCAAGGTTTTTATTCAAATACCGGCTGATCTGCCGGAGACTCCAACCTACCTGGGTTGCAACCTCGCCCGCCGGAATATTGCCGTTGGCTTTATAGAGTAGCTTTGTCAGTCGAAGCTTCTTTTTGTTAACTTGTTTCCCCCGGGTTAAAATTTCTGACATCAACTTTTCGACTTGCAAAACATATGCTTCAAGACTGCTGATATCAAAATCAGAGATACCCCAAAAATCGGAATCAAGCATAGATTGTGATTGCAGCAAAGATGCCATTTCTCTTTGAAAAATACATTCGGGGGCAAGAATTTTAAATTTTATGCCGTAAATGGTTGCCCTTGCAGGGATGACAATTTCGGTTTGTTTTAAACTTAATCCCGATAGAAAAACCACAGCAATTTTGCTGTCAATTACAGTTACAACGAGTTTGAAAAACGAATCTGGAATAATGGTGGAATTCAGGGGCTGGTTGCTGTGATTGACTGACTCCCAATAAGAATCTACATAGGTAGACAGCCCTGCAGATGGCTGTAATTGTTTATAGCTATGTTTTTGTTTGTCTGTCAAATTAATCCCGGTTTATTCTTCCGTCCAGCCTGGTCCTTTTACAAACCTGCCTGGCGTTGCGCCAGTGTGCTTGCCATCGCGCAGGACATGTCCGCCATTGACGAACACGTGAAGGACGCCGGTGGCGAGTTGGTGTGGGTTTTCGAATGTTGCCTGGTCAATGATGGTTTCCGGGTCGAAGATAACAACATCGGCGTAGTTACCCTGTGCCAGCTGGCCACGCCGGTCGAGCTTCAGGTTGGTGGCCGGCAGGCCGGTCATGCGGTAGATGGCATCTTCCAGTGTAATGACGTTCTCTTCGCGGACGTACTTTCCAAGCAGGCGTGCGAATGAGCCATAGGCGCGTGGATGTGGCTGTGAATTGGTGAATGGTGGCTCCGGTGCGATCGAACCGGAATCCGAGCAAATGCTGACCCAGGGCAGGGCGATTTTCTTGCGGATGTTGTCCTCGCTCATGGTGAAGCGCACGGTGCCGATACGGCTGTCGTCCTCCACGATCAGGTCCATGGCGGTTTCGACCGGCGAGGTTCCACGCATTTCGGCGACTTCAGCCAGCGTCTTGCCGGTCAGGTAGCGCAGGTCCTTGTTGCGGAAACTCACCAGTAGAATGTCCTCGGGCGGAATCATTTCAGTATCTGCTATAACACGCTGCCGTATGGCCGGATCCTGCAGACGCTTGATGAACTTCTCGTGACCGCCTTCCTTGACCCATGCCGGCAGGTCATAGTTGAGCCCGGTAGAACTGGCATTGTAGGTGTAAATGTCGGCGGTCACCGGCAGGCCTTCAACCCGGGCAGCTTCGATCATCTTGATGACCCCATCCAGTTTGTCATAGTTGCGTTTTTGTGATGCCTTCAGATGATAAATCTCACCCCGCGCACCGCTTTCGCGGACAATCGTGATCAGCTCCTCAACAGCCGGGAAAATTTCATCGCCTTCGCTGCGGATATGTGAGATGTACATGCCATCATATTCAGCCACCACTTTGGTCAGCTCGATCAACTCCCCGGTGGTGGAGAAAGGTGCGGGGATGTAGGGCAGGGAAGACCCCAGTCCCATTGCGCCTTCCTGCATGGCCTCGCGCACCAGCATCTTCATGCGCTGGAGTTCGTCTTTACTGGGTTTGCGATCTTCGTAGCCCATCTCGTGGACACGTACGCTGGAGGCGCCAATGAATGAGGCTATATTGGTTGAGATGCCCCGATCCTCCATATATTGCAGGTATTCAGCCAGGCTGGTCCAGCTTACGTCATAGATGATGTCGCTTTGCCTGTCGATGAGTTCCTGTCTCATTGACTCATTCAGCGGGCCCATTGAAAAGCCTTCACCCATGACTTCCAGGGTCACACCCTGGCTGATATCACTCAATGAGCGGCCATCCTGGATAAGGGACACATTAGCCCAGCTCAGCATATTGATAAAACCGGGGGCAACGGCCAGGCCTGTCGCATCGATTTCGCTGTGGCCCTGGTGTTTGCTGAGATTGCCGATCTGCGTAATGCGGTCACCGTCAATAGCCAGATCGGTCACGATCCCCGCGGTGCCGGTCCCGTCATACAAGGTGCCGCCCCGGATAATGAAATCATGCTTGGGGACATCATGCTCAGGTGTTGTGCTGCAGGCACCGGTTAAAAGAAGTATCGAGGTGAGTATTAACCCTGAACATATGCGCGTGATCATTTGATTATCCCTGAGCCTAAAAACGTATAGACTACCAGACTGGAGGCGCGCTGCGACACCCGATGCCGATGCGATGCCGGTAATTATTTTGATTTTGTAACCGGGACAGGACTGTGATCAGACTTGCCATATTGTTAGGAGCTATTTTGACATCTTTATCAAGCCATGCTTTCACCCCGCAAACCCTCTGGCAGGCCTGGCCGGATGCGCGTTTTGAAACCACCGCTGCACCTTGCCTGAGCCACGCTCAGTTAATGCAAAGCCTGCAGGCGCTTGAGTCACGTCACCCGGACAGCATTCAGCTGGAGGAGGCTGGAAAATCATTTCTCGGCCGCCCCATTCAACTGCTAAGCCTGGGAACCGGGCCTGAAAAAATATTGTTCTGGTCACAGATGCATGGTGATGAGCCTTCGGCCACACCGGCGCTGCTCGATATGGCCAGCTATCTTGTTGAGCATGCTGATGAACCGGTAGCCCGCTCAATTTTGCAAAAATACACCCTGCTGATGGTACCAATGCTTAACCCCGATGGTGCTGAGGCTTATCAGCGGCGCAACGCACAGGGGATAGATATCAATCGCGATGCCCTGCGCCTGGTGACGCCGGAAGGGCAGTTGCTCAAGCGCATACGAGATAAGTACGAGCCCATGTTGGGCTTTAACCTGCATGATCAGGCTCGACGCACTGCCGTGGGTGACACCGGTAAGGTCGCAAACATCGCCTTGCTTTCAGTTTCCGGTGATGCCGCAAATACACTGACACCCGGCAGGCGCCGCACCAAGCGGGCCAATGCGGCTATCGTTGATGCCCTTACGCCATTTATTCCTGGCGGAATAGCCCGCTATGATGAAGACTGGAGCCCACGCGCCTTCGGTGACAATATGACCGCATGGGGTACGCCCATTGTGTTGATTGAAAGTGGTGGAATACCGGCCGGAGGTACGTTCACCGACCTGACCCGTCTCAACTTCGTTGCAATGCTCGCTGTGCTGGAAGGGCTGGCCAGGGACGACCTGGCTTCATTTGACCCGCAGGTCTACGAGGTTTTGCCACACAACCAGACCAGGTCGTGGTCGGATGTGGTGGTTCGGGGTGCCTATATCATGCAGCCGGGTACACCCCGGGCGTATCGTGCTGACCTCGCCTTTGATCACTTTGTCAGTGATCGTCAGATAGCTGCTTGTGCCGACAATGAAAACACGTCCTCAATGATATTTCTGGTTGGCGATGGTTCCGCGCAAGGTGCCGGGGTCAGCATAGATGCGAGCGGCAGCTTACTGCTGGCTTCCTTTGAAGTGGGCGTCAAAGGCTGGTCTGAAATGGATTGGCTCAATAAGGAAAACCTGACCCGGCTGGCCCGGTTGGGAGTAGGGACTGT
>Ga0190293_1000218_pt1 | contig 20320 bp, 16 predicted proteins | sample 48693001_MG_FD_161671 | JGI IMG/M metagenome (GOLD analysis project Ga0190293, IMG submission 161671) | Hydrothermal vent microbial mat bacterial communities from Southern Trench, Guaymas Basin, Mexico - 4869-30-0-1_MG | ecosystem: Environmental > Aquatic > Marine > Hydrothermal vents >...
CGCTCATGTGCCTATGATATAACACAGCCATTCCAGACCCTACCCAACTATGGTTGGGATTATGTTTTTCCTGACTATCTTCGGATTGTTGCAGGTATCCGGCTGCTCAATACTCGTGAGTGATCCACGTTGTTTTGGACAAAAGGAAGCACTCTCATGACCAACTTACTCAATCAACCTTCATCTCAGCCTGCTGTGATTCAGATCCCCGCTGCCATCGCGGCCATCATTCCCATGCTGTTACTGGGTGTATGGATGTATTTACTCAGGGACGGTGTTCCCGGCCTCAGCGAGTTTTTCCTCGGCCCGTTATTGTTCGGGGGTGGCATGATCTTCTGGTTATTGTTTCTGCATATCGTCGTATGTCGGGACAATCTGCAATCTCTCGGATTCAGGATAAGCGGGTTCTGGGTGGATGTGGTGATCGGGCTTGCACTGGGCATGGGTTTTCTCTTTCTGCGTTCGCTAACCCAACCCCTGCTCAACGGCTTGTTTGCACCACGACCACCAAACCCGGAAATCATGCAACTCATTCACGGCGTCAGTAACAATATATGGTTGCTGATGTTATGGCTGGGTCCCGTGGTGTGGATTGGCATTGCAGGCTTTGAAGAACTGTGGCGCGTTTTCGTATTGCGCAGGTTCTGGAATATCTTTAACAGCCCACGCGGCAAGTGGCTCGTGTTATTACTTGTTTCCACGCTTGTCGGGATAGCACATGGCTACCAGGGGCCTGCTTCCATCATCTCTATCGGGTTTAAGTCTGTTTTGATGGGCTGGTTTTTCATGGCGACGGGCAGGACAAGAGCTTTGATCGTAAGTCATGCCGTTTACGACTCGGTGCAGATTGTGACGGCAGTTATCGCAATACGGGGGATGTCTTAAACACGGCCCAAAAACTCAGTTTTATTCCGTAGACTCCGGCGTGTCAGCAATCAAGCCAATGCGCCGGGCACGCGCCTCCCAGTTTTTTCGCGCCAGGACCTGCATATCGACCGTGCTGTCCGACTCGTCGATGATCTCCATACCCAGCAAGGTCTCCAGCACATCCTCCTGGGTGACGATACCTGCCATGCCACCAAACTCATCAACCACCAGGGCAATATGCTCGCGCTTTTCAAGGAAGCGGTTGAACAGGTCTGAAATCGGCAGGGATTCATGCACCACGGTGATATCACGTTTGATAGTACCCAGGTGATTATCACCATTGCCCTCCACCAGGTTTTCCATCAATTCGGATTTGAGGAAAAAACCGGAAATGTGTTCCTTCTCCTTACCCTCAAACAAGGGGATCCGGGAGAATGGCAACTCGCCGGCATCCTTGTAGAACTCCTTGATGGTCATGTCCTCAGAGGCCAATCTGACCACTGTCCGGGGTGTCATGATGTCTTCAGCACGCACCGTCTCCAGGCGTAGAAGATTAGCGATAATCTCGGAATCCTGTTTCCCAAACACGCCCTCTGTAACCCCGATTTCAGCCATGGCGAGAAACTCAGAACGCGTGAAGATACTCTGCGACTTGTCCTTTTTCAGCACCCGGGTAATGATCTGACTGACCCAAACCAATGGGTAGAGCAGGAAGATGATGACTCCGAGAGTACTGACGGTGAACGGCACCAGTCTTTTCCAGTGATTGGCGCCCAGCGTTTTTGGAATAATTTCGGACAGGATCAAAATACCCAGCACCATGATCACAGGCACAACTACGCCGGTGATCATCGGGTTGGTATCTGCCCATATTTTGGCAGATTGGTCACCCACACCAATCGCACCCACCGTGTGTGCAATGGTGTTAAGTGTCAGAATGGCTGCCAACGGTCGATCAACATTGGACTTGAAAGATTCCAGTTGCCTGCCGATCTGACCGCCCTCTTTCAACTTAAGTCGCGCATAAGACGGCGTGATGCTCAGCAATACCGCTTCCAGCAGGGAACACAGGAATGAGACCACGATGGCCAGCAGGAAAAAAGTAATCAGCAAGTTATACATGCAAATAGTAAACCTGGTTCAGGAGTCTCACTGGAATGATACCTGAATAAGTCAGGCCATTATCGTGCTCTTTTGCAAACCCAAACGATAATGTCGTGGTGATACGCCCGTCCAACGCTTAAATGCCCGGTCAAAATTCGCATGGTGTCTGTAACCGAGGTCGTGGGCGATTTGCCGTAACGGAATGTTTTCGTTCTTCAGCATCTCATGGGCCAGCTTGAATCGAAATTGTTCCACCAGTGTGCTGTAGGACAGCCCCATTTCATAAAACCTCCGCTTCAATGTAGCAGTGCTGATTCCCAACTCGCCTGCGGCAGCCTTAAGCCCGGGACAGCCAGCCAGAACCTGGCGCCTGACCAGTGACCTGACAGACAGTTCTTCCGGTCGACCGAGGGAACCAAATCGTTTTGAACGGTCGAGGTTTTGAAAATCCGCCAAAGGCGGGAGGTCCAGGACGGCATTTGGAATTTTCAGCTGAGTGTGGGTACGGCCCCAATTAAATCGAATATACCGCCATTCAGCCGGCAGTGGTTGCGCTGACGATATGGAATTGACCCCGACTTCTGAGGGTAACCAGTTTGGTCCGGTGGAGATGCGAACAATCTGGATGAACACCTGAATCATATACTGTTCAGCCTGCCAACTGGCCAATTCATCACGAAATGTCGGTGTGCGTTGCAACAGGCTGTGAGTTTCACCCGGTATCAGTTCATAAGCACAGCCGGTCGACTCGTTCATTACGTACCGAAAGAATTGCTCCAGCAGGTGCTTTAATGACGATGCATTTTCCAGCGGCATTGAGCCCAATTTACCATCAGATACCACCGGGGACGCCACGGCGCATTCGTAACCCAGAAACTCGAGTCTGTGTTTCTGTGCGGCAAGATCAATAAAACGCCAAAGAGAACGTTCACCAATGACGCCTTCACCTTCAAGCGCTGCATCAAGCGGAAGGCCTGCCTGATCGGCCAGCTTATTCAAGGGGATATTTTTGCTTTTCAGAAAAGATAGGAATGGCTGAGCATGACCTGCTTTGATGAAGTGAGTCTCTCTCATGCAATCAAGTGTCCCTGTTGGTAACAAATAAATTCTATCATTTTGAATCAATTGATCCCAAATGATAATGACAGTGTGCGTATGATGTTTTATGTTCAAGGTAATAACCAAATTTCATTAGAAAGAGGTAAGAAGTCATCATGAATAAACTAATCATCGGAATCATCGTCACAATAATGTTTGCAAGCAGCAGCCAGGCAAGTCTGGAAGGCAAGGTCTGGCCAGCGTCAGATAAGGCAAAGCAGTTTGTCAAAGACAGCATCGTGATCGGTTATCTTGCCAGCCCGTACGGCGCTGGCTGGACCAGCAACAAGCAACTTCTGGACTATTTCGAAGAATCCCGGCAAGCGGGAATTACGGGGCATGACATGACCCTGACCGCCGCGTCCATGAACTTTGATGACCTCCTGTTTCAAATCCAGAAATACCGCGAAGCGATGTCTGAACAACCAGACAAGTACACATTCGTGAGGAGCATTCGAGACATTGAATCTTCACACATCAAAGGCACCACAGCGGTCATCTGGAACACGCAGACGGCTACGATCCTGGAAGAAGACCTGGGCCGCATGGCCATCCTGAAAGAAATGGGTATGACCAGCATGATTCTGGCCTACAACGATCGGTTTCGAACAGGATCGGGTGCGCTGGTTGGTCACAAGGGAAATGACGATGGTTTGACTGCCTGGGGACGTTCGGTCATTGATGAGCTCGTCAGGTACGGTATCCTGCTGGATCTGAGCCATACCGGCGGAAAAACGGCCAACGATGCTATGTCTCACATGGAGGAAAATTACCCCGGCGTGCCATTCGTGTATACACACTCGCTGCCGGCCGGCCTTTTCAAGAACGAGAAAAATGCCACGCCCAGGGGCTGTTACCGCAACATCAGCGATGAAGATGCACTCCGTGCAGCCGGGAGCGGGGGCTATGTTTCTCCCACCTTTACCGAGTGGATGATGGACGGAATCTGGCCCGAGGATATCAGCCCGAAACAAGCAGCTGACATGATTGACTACTATGTCAAATTGGTGGGCGTAGATCACGTCGGCATCGCATCAGACGATTTGTTCACAACTGAGAACATCGTCAAATTCGCAAATGCCAATGCCGCTACCTACGACGATGGCGGCTATATGATTGATGCCTTCAATAAAGGTGCAACAGATTGCGGAATGCTTGCCCGAATCCTTCCGGCAATCACCGATGAATTATGGAAGCGGGGTTATGCCAATGAAGACCTTGCCAAGATTTACGGCGGCAACAAGATGCGCGTATATCAACAGGTTTGGGAAGGTGTATCCCCTGAGCAACATGAAGAAGACTACGAGGACCGCGTGAAGCTGCGGGAAAATCTACGGAAGCGGTTTATGTCCAGGTAAGCCCTACTGGGTGGCCTGATGACCCGGCTAATCCTGATATTGGAATAGCCGGGCAACATTAATGGCCATTCAGCTCAGGTTCAAGTGACGGTGTTAAAGTCAGTATCAGACCCGAGGTAAAACACCATGAAATACTGGATTTTGATACTGGCCCCCGCTTTCCTGCTGATTACAACACCTGACATCCAGGCACACAGTCCAGTCAGCGTTAATGGTAACGCTCAGGATCACCAGCACGTTTACCGCCGCCAACAATATGGCAAGCCGTTGCAACAGGGCCGCCTTGTTCAGGCCCCTGGAGGAGGTGGCATGATCCTCTGGAGGCCCGGTACCCGATCTGATTATGGCAAGTTGAACGCACGTCGAAACGGGCCGATGATCAACGATCAAAAACCCAGGCAAAGTGCCACCCCCAAAGCCAGCAACAAATATGGCTCACCGGTGATCAGTTACGGAAAACCCAAGCGGATTAACTGATTGTAAGATCCGGAGGTTCCACTACACCTTTCAATTGTGCCTCCTCTAACACACTGTAAACAGGTCCCGAATTGGTAAGCGTGCTTTGATAGAGTGTTATTCTGCTGATGTCCAGCCTGATGTCTGTTTGCTGATCAAATGATGTTTTTACCTGCTTTGCCTTTCTGATTCTTCCCAGCGTATATCCTCTCGTGAGGTTTTTAACGGTTTCAGTAATTTACCGATGTGCTGCCGGGATTGTTTATCGACAGGGATACCGATAAATACTCTTTTGGTAGCAGATGGAATGGTGCGGCTAGAGTTCATTAGCCACCGCCACCCACTGGTTGAAAATCAGGATTTTTTCACCTCTATCTTTCGGATCGTAATATCTAATCCCCCAGGACCTGCCATACAAGACGGCTGAAGCAGTTTTTATTCACATCTCTTAATATCTACATTCATCCCCACAATCAAAAAGCAAATGACCTGGATCAGGTAAAACCGACTTATTCGGGTTTAGCTATGATTTCCCGCCGATACGGATACTACTGGGTGCCTGCCCATGCGATGATATTTTTTGGACTCTTGGTGATATTTGCAGGTTATTTAGCTGAAGAGGACTGGATAGAGATGAGTTACAAACCGGGAAAATCATTGCCGGCTCAAGCGTTGTATCAACGCTGTGATCCAGGGCAACTAACATTTGAATCCACTGCGAGTCTCGCAGACTTCAGCGAGATTCCCGGGCAGGATCGCGCAGTCGAAGCCATTCATTTTGCAACAGAAATCGACATCGACGGGCACAATGTGTTTGTGCTCGGACCACCAGGTGCCGGTCGCCATACTTTTGTACGCCAGTTTCTTGAAAAGAAAGCCCACAGCAAGGACATACCTTCAGACTGGTGTTATGTCTATAACTTCGATGACCCGAGGCAGCCCAAAGCACTGAGACTGCCACCAGGGGTCAGTAAAGGACTGCGCGTCGATATAGAAAACGCCATCCAGGACGCCCAGACAGCAATTCCTGATGCCTTTGAAAGCGAAGATTTCCAACTACAGCATGAAACCATCGCAGAGGAATTCAAGGAACAGCAGGAAAAGTCATTTGAGGCCATTGAGCAAGAGGCCAACAAACGTGGCATCGGCGTCATTCAGACACCGACAGGTGTCGCCTTTATCCCGATGCACGGCGATGAGGTTATACCGTCGGAAGAGTTCGAGAAGCTTCCCAAAAAAAAGCAGAATAAAATTCACGCAGATATTGATGAGTTGACCGGGCAATTGCAGCACATGATGCGCTCCGCACCCAAACGCGCACGTGAAATGCGACAAAAGTTCCGTCAGCTTGAGCATGATGTCGCGGGTCTTGCCGTGACCGGCCTGGTGGACGAACTCAAGCAAAAATACCGGGGTATTCCCGTGGTGGTAGAACACCTGGAGAGGATGCAGGCAAATATCGTTGATAACGTCGGGGTCTTCCTGAAACCTTCTGACGGGCCCGGGCTACCAGCCCGGATGAAGGAAATGTTGCGAACAAAAGAATCTGCCGCAATGCGGCGATATGCGATCAACGTGCTGGTGGATCGGAGTGAATGCGAGGGTGCGCCGGTGGTGTTCGAAGACAAGCCCAGTTTTGCCGAACTGATCGGCAAGATAGAACACGAGGCAGAGTTCGGTACGCTGGTTACCAACTTCAGTCTTATCCGGGCTGGCGCACTGCACCGGGCCAACGGCGGATACCTGGTTCTTGACGTGATAAAGGTACTCTCATACCCGCTCGCCTGGGAGGGGCTCAAACGTGCAATCAAATCACGGGAACTGCAGGTGCGTTCACTGGGTGATGACATAGGCCTTGTCAGCACGGTTTCGCTCGAGCCACAACCGATTCCGCTTGATCTCAAGATCATCCTGATTGGTGAGCGGATTCACTACTACTTGCTGGATCGCTACGATCCTGAATTTTCGGAACTGTTCAAGATAGCCGCGGATTTCGAAGATCAGATCGGGCGCAATGAGCAGAACGTCGAGCACCTGGCGCGTGTTCTGGCCACGGTCGTGCGCAAGGAAAACCTCAAACACCTGGATCGCGCCGGGGTTGCCCGGTTGATGGAAGAAAGCGCACGGCATGCAGGCGACAGTGAGCGGCTCTCAGCCGATATCCGGCAGACAACGGACATCATGCGAGAAGCCCATTACCGGGCAGGTCAGAATGACAGGGAACTGATTGGTGCCGAAGACGTACAACAGGCGATCGACAGCCGCATCCACCGTGCAAGCCGTTACCGGGATCGGATGCAGGAAGAGATACTTCGCGACACAATGGTGGTCGAGACCTCCGGTACCCGGATCGGCCAGGTAAATGGTTTAGCTGTTTTGCAGCTTGGCGGATTTGCATTCGCCCAGCCACAACGTATCACGGCAACAGTATCGCTGGGTTCGGGCAAGCTCATCGATATCGAGCGCGAGGTGGAATTGGGTGGTCCGGTACATTCCAAGGGTGTTCTTATCCTGGCCGGGTTCCTGAGGTCACATTACGTTACGGACAAACCCCTGTCACTATCGGCAAGCCTGGTATTCGAACAATCCTATGGCGGGGTCGACGGAGACAGCGCCTCCGCAGCCGAACTCTGCGTGCTGGCGTCGGCATTGGCGGAGACCCCGATCAAACAATCCCTGGCGATCACAGGGTCGATTGACCAACACGGAAGGATTCAGGCAATCGGTGGCGTAAACGAAAAAATAGAAGGCTTCTTTGACATTTGCAACAAGCGCGGACTGAGTGGGGATCAGGGCGTTTTGATACCACTTGCCAATGTAAGGCACCTGATGTTGCGACGTGATGTCGTCGAAGCGGTCAAAGCCGGGCAGTTTCACGTCTACCCGGTCGACCATGTCGATCGCTGCCTGACGCTTCTCACCGGAGTGCCTGCCGGTGAACGTTGCGAAAACGGCGAGTTTTCAGAGGGCAGCGTAAATTATAAAGTACGCAGGCGCTTACTCGATTTCGCAAAAAATCTGCATGCATTCAGCAACGCTGGTCCGGCGCAGGAGGAAACCAGTGCAGGCGAGACTTCCTGACACCGTCACACGACGGATTACCGTGGTCCTCGGAACAAGCGGGTCACATCAACAACTGTTGAATACTATTCAGCCGTTACTGGGTAAAAATATGGAGATTGATCTGCAGGGGGTGTTCATTGAAGATGATGAATTGCGACGGGTTGCAGCCCTGCCATTTACAAAAGAACTATGCCGGCTCACGCTGAGTGTGCGTGAAATTCAAAGTGATCAGTTCGAGCGTGACATTGCCTTTCAAGCACGTACTGCTCGCAAGGCGATTGCCGGGCTTGCCCGGCGCATGGGTGTATCCCACACGTTTCGGAAAGTACGGGGTTCCACCTTGAGTTTGTTGCAAAAAATTACACATTCAACGGATATCACAATTTTCGAACCACTGCGGGTATTTGCAGTACCACCAATCGTGCCACCTGCACATATGCGCCGGTCACAACAACGGATAGTCATCGCCGCTGCTGACCTGGCTACACTGGATCACCTGACCAGCGAGTTATTACCGTCCGAACCTGCGCGCATCATGTTATTACAGGATCCGGGGATACAAAATCTGATCGCCGCTACCCGCGCAGAGCGCGCAGATATGCTTGTGCTTGGTGCATCGGAAGAACTGTTGAAACCCGAGTCGCTTCGACCACTCATGGAACAACTTCGCTGTCCCATTTGCCTGATCAGGCAGTAGGACAGCAGAGGAATCTTCTACTTCAGCTCGAATGATCGCTGCAACTGTGCCTGTATCTTGTCCAGATCCTGGCCAATGACATCTTTGGGAATCTCCTTGATAACGGCCTTTACAAGTTCCCTGGTTAGTGTCTTGCGAATTACACCAAGCACTGCTGGGGCGGCCAATAAAACCAGGCGACCAAAATCACCACGCAAATGAGCGGCTTTGAGTTGATCAACTATTTCCTTCACAAAGCGACGGCGACCCTCCTCTTTCACACCGGTATCCGGCTCCATGCTGTGGCCGGCCGACCCCATGCGGTCATGCACCCTTCCCGGCCCATCAGAAGTCAGGGTCTGCAGGTAGCGTAACTGGATAGCATTTGGCTCGGCAGCGAGCGTTTTCGCGGCTCCCACCAATTCGGCCGCGGCCTGTTTCTCACCGGTCGCATGAATGACCTTGGCGCGCCGCTGGCGCTCCGCCTCGGCCTGCGCCGCGATGGCACGGACCATGCTCTCATCCAGGTCCACGTGTTTGATCTCGACATTGGCTACCTTGATACCCCAGGCGTCGGTCTGGCGATCCAGAATGGCCTGAAGGCAAATGCAATGATGCCAAAGAAATAATCAAACATGTCTTCTACTCCTTCATCACAAACACAGCGGGATCACTCATCAGCAGGCCGCACACTCAGTGTCAGCCCGTCAATGCCTGTGACCACGATGGCCTGCCCTTCACGCAGTGGCGAGCCGGTGACAGCGCTCCAGCGTTCGCTGTGTACAAATACGTTCCCACGGTGTTCAAAATCCAACAGGGCTGTGCCCTCGGCACCCAGAAGTTCCTCTCGCCCCGAGACCACGGGTCTCTGCCTGGCCTTTATCGCAATGCCAATGATAGCCATCAAGCCGAACGAGCTGACCAGCGCAATGGCACCGATAAGGGGTCGCGAAATCATGAAGCCGGGCACATCGGTATCAATCAGGATGATCGAGCCGATCACCACGGCAATAACACCACCAATGCCCAGCACACCAAAGCTGGGCGCTATCGCCTCACCGATCATCAGGAGAATCCCGAGTATCAGCAGGCCAAAACCAGCGTAGTTCACAGGCAGCCACTGGAAGGCGTACAGTGCAACCAGAAGGCAGATTGCGCCAATCACACCGGGGAATATGGCGCCGGGGTATAGCCTTCGAAAAAGAGCCCGTAAACGCCTATCAACAGCAGCATGTAAGCGATAGTGGGGCTGGTGATCACGCCCAGCAATTCGCTTTTCCAGTCCGGTTCAAGCTGCTCGACCTTCAAGGACGATGTGGCTGGCATAAAGAATATAAGTACCTGCACTGGCCGCTCGTGAGCCGCCAGGGGTGACCAATGTTGCCACCGGAACCGGTGAATTGAGGATGGCCTTAACGATGTCCCGGGTAGACGCATCCAAACCGCCTGGTGTATCCATACGGATAATCACCACTTCAGCGTTACGGGCCGCAGCTTTTTCCAATGAGCCGGTCAGGAAATCTGCCGTGGCCGGTCCGATCGGGCCCAGCACATCCAGCACGATGGCCAGTTGTCCGGCAGCAATATCAGGAGGGGGGACTGTTTGCTGTTTCTCCAGCGCGGTGCTGAATCCGGGCACGAAGGCTGCCATCAGGAAGTAAATCCAAGCCTTCTGCTATGCCCAAACCACGAAATAACATGCCCATCATCGACTGCTCCTTCTTCCGCCAGGGGCGTTGCGAAAGAACGTCTACTACTTCTAATTAAAGCAGTTCGAGCATGTAAATACTATCAATACACGAGATCCGTACCTAAATGAGAGACAGAACATGACATGGATCAACAGAACGGAAACTCTTCGTGTTTCAAGCAGTTCTACCTGCCAAATATGCTGATTCCAAATCAAAAGAGGGTGTAAAATTCACGCTTTTATTTCCCGGGTAAATTTCAAACACAAGGCCGCAATAAAGACGCTTTGTAGAGTGAATACCCAATATGGAGTCAGACATGAAACATGCTGTAAATACAAAGCTGGCGAAATTTGCCCTGCTCGTACTTCTTGCCTCACCGACACTGGTAATGGCAACCAATGGTTACCAGCTAATTGGCGTCGGTAGCTACCAGAAAAGCCTGGGCGGCGCTGTAACCGCCAATCCGGGCACCGCCATGACCGCCATCAGCAACCCGGCCGGGATGGCACGAATCGGCAGTCGGACCGATTTTTCCATGGAAGCTTTCATGCCGGACCGGTCTACAGATTTCAGCGCCTTTGGCGGTGAAGAGGTCGACAGTGATTCGGAGTTATACGGCGTGCCCGCAATTGGCTGGACCGCGCCGGTGGATGGTCACTCCGATTGGTATTTCGGCGGTGGCATGTACGGCACATCCGGTCTTGGTGTGGACTATGCCGAGACATTAATGATGCCGGCAAACGCCAGCTTCACCGGTAACGACCTCATTTGGAACGGTTACAGCAATATTGCTTTCTGGCAGATGGCGCCGACACTGGCATGGAACATGAACGATAAGCTCAGCCTGGGTGCAGCCATCAATATTGATTATCAGCAGGTTTCATTCCAGCAAAAAATCCGTGACGATATCACCGATGCCGCGTTTAACTTTGATCTGGGTCGCAGTGCCAACGCCTTCGGTTTTGGCATCAGTTTTGGACTGCTTTATGACGTCAGTGACATGGTAACCCTGGGTGCCTCGTACAAGAGCAAACAGAACTTCACCGATCTGGAATACAACCTGAGCCAGGGAGATATTGATACGACCCTGATGGGTGGTCCGGTATACCCCGGTGGAACCTACACACTGGACCTGGATTTCCCGCAACAGGCTGCCATCGGTATCGCGGTACGGGCCACGGATGCACTGACCTTGTCAGCCGATCTGAAATGGATCAACTGGAGCTCAACCATGGGTGATCTGAAGGTTGAAGGACCGGACGGTTACGATTTTGTCATGGACCCGGGCTGGGATGACCAGGTTGTATACGCCCTTGGCGCTGCATACCAATTTACTGACAAACTTGCGCTAAGAGCTGGTTTTAATTATGCGGCTTCACCTATCGATGAGGACAATGCCGCCAATAACCTGATCCTGCCTGGCGTTGTTGAGGATCACTACACGATTGGCCTGGATTACATATTCACCAATTGGGAACTGGCCTTCCATTATATGTATGCACCTGAAAACATCGTCACGGCAAACTCCGGATTCCCCGGCACCACGATCAGACTGAAAGAGCAAAGCGTGGGTATCAACCTGGGTTACCGTTGGGAATAACTGCTATTTCTGAAACGGATTCTGAATTACAGGTACAACACTGAAAGTAAATAACCAGTCCGGACCAATAGCGTCCGGACTGGCTATATATTTCTGAATTTCAAAGGACAGTTTCATCGGCATGCTGCCAATCCTGGCTGTTTTTGATACACCAGCACCCAGCGGCAGAAACAGTTGATTGTCACTGTCCCCTTCCCAGTCATATTCAATTACCGGGTTTGAGAAAACCTGCCAGCCATTGCCCAGTCCCCAGGCAAAAAAGATTTTCATGGATGTTATATTGGTGTCCCATTTGTCTTCCCCGTAAACCCTTGTCAGGTGGGTCAACCAGGCACCGTATACACCCCAATCGGTAATTTTACCGAAGGCAACTTCGGGCCCAAGCTGATACTGGTCTACGCTTTGTGACAAATCCTGCGATGTTGGCAGAACGCCGGCGATGCCATACATGCTGATAAAACCATTTTCACTGACGCCACCATAGGCGATATCAAAATCAATATCCCCGAGGTGACTGTGGCCGTGGTAATTATCGAATGTGCCATCCGTGGGTATGATCGATGCATTCTGGCGGATCAGGAAGGGGGAGATCTCAGCGTAGTCGTCTCCCTGCCCGACCTCGTATATGGGCTGTTCTCCATTGATTGGTATCCCAAACCGCATCAGGATGTTTTTACCGTTGCTCAGCGGTATTGGAATCGAGGGTCGCAAGGTATAGATATACGCGGAGTCATCATCGGCACCAGGCAGACTGCCCTGGTAAATACGGTATTCGAAATCATTGCTGATCGTGGCCAGTGCGGTAACGGGGTTGCTGAGTTCTTTTGCAATCTCATCGAGAGAAAGCTCGTTGAGTTTCACTGGCCTCGCAGTATCATTAACTTCGCCTTCAGTATTATCATCCGAAGCCAGGCTTAAAACTGGCAGTCCTAATAAAACAGTGATAACAATACACTTCAAATTACTTGTCATTTTCCACATAAATCCTTCCCCGAACGCCCCCGAATAAGGTCGTTATGTTACCTTATCTGGATTATGAAATATTACCGAATGCACCCTTGGACAGGGTAAACACAAGGAATCCCTTATGCGTCTGATGAGCCATATCAGTGTTTTCAGGCGCATTGCCGGTTTTGCGCTGGGTTTTCTTATCGCCTTGACTATTTCCCGCTTAATGCTGATCGGCATTTACTGGGAGCGGGTAGCACCAACGGATGGGCTGGGGTTCATACTGCTGCAGGGTGTTCGATTTGACATCATTTTGATTGGAATGGTGTTCGCGCCCGTTCTGCTATTCAAACCCTGGTTTCATACCCTTGCATTCCTGCGCCGGATTGGCATGTGGTTGTTTCCCGTTTATATGGGGCTGGCTACAGCAATGGCGTTTTTTGTCGAGGCAACCACCACCTCTTTCATTGCCGAATACGGCAACCGTCCGAATTACCTGTTTGTCGAATACCTGGTGTTCCCAAAGGAAGTCTTTTCCATGCTGGCCGGTTCACACTTACTGGAATTGATCGCTTTGCCTGTACTCGCAGCTGCTCTTGCCTGGTTCGCTTTTAAATGGCTGCGTAATGACCCCCGTCGCGATCTACGCGTACCGTTCTGGTTCTGCTTACTGGCTACTCCCCTTGCCGCCATCCTGGTTGTGGCAATGGTTCGATCCACGCTGGCCCACCGGCCGGTTAACCCGAGCATCGCGGTTTTTTCCCAGGACTCCATGGTCAACCAGTTGCCACTCAATTCACCCTATTCCTTACTATACGCAGTATATGAACACAGGCGGGATTCCAAAGAGAAAAAGGTTCGCTATGGCAGCATGAATGATAGTGAGGCTCTGGCCATTGTCTTGAAGGAAGCTGGTATAGCACCGGGCGCTCAACTTGATCCTGCAACTCCGACTTTACACTATCAAAAAGCCACACAAGCCAGGGATAAGCCACTCAACCTGGTCATCATCCTCGAGGAAAGCCTGGGTGCCGATACGGTGGGTAGCCTGGGAGGATGGGATATCACACCCGAACTGGACAAGCTGGCCAACCAGGGCATCTGGCTGGAACGGCTGTACGCCACGGGAACCCGCTCCGTGCGGGGTATCGAGGCGATAATTTCCGGCTTTACACCCACACCAATGGTCAGTGTCGTTAAGCTGGCTGAGACCCAGAACAATTTCTTCACGCTTGCCAGCCTGCTTGGCAAGCAGGGTTATAAAACCAGCTTCATCTATGGCGGTGAGGCCCATTTTGACAATATGAAGCGCTTCTTTCTGAACAACGGATTCCAGAACATCATGGATCAGAATGACTACAACAACCCGGTATTCAAGGCTTCCTGGGGCGTATCAGATGAGGACCTGTTCACACATGCCCATGAGGTGTTTGAAAATATTGGCGAGGGGCCCTTTTTCAGCCTGGTATTTACCTCCAGTAATCATGAACCGTTTGAAATACCCGCAGACCGGGTAAGCCCGGAAGATGATCCGGAAGGCGCCAGAAAGACTGCGATCAAGTATGCCGATTACGCAATGGGCCAATTTCTTGATAAAGCGCGCCAGTCCAGTTACTGGGAAAACACCATATTCCTCGTCGTTGCCGACCACCCCGCCCGTTTATTCGCCGGAAAACCGGTACCCGTTCAGCGGTTTCATATCCCGGGGGTGATCATCGGCGACATGATCGAACCAAGACGCATCCCCGGCATCACCAGCCAGATAGATTTGGTACCTACGTTATTATCACTGATGGGAATCGACAGTAAACACCCGGGCATTGGCCGTGATCTGACCCTCCCGGAATATGCCGACGGCTCCGGTCGTGCCATGATGCAGTTCAACGCATTGCAGGCTTACCTGGAGGACGACAGGGTGGTCGTACTGCAACCCGATCTGGCACCCGTTTCCTATTACCTTCAAGCCGGTGGTGAAATGATTCCGGATACCGAACCCGACCCCGAACTGGTGCGCAAGGCACTGGCATATTCCCTGTGGGGACCGATGATGATCAGGCTTAAGGCTTACCATGAGTGAAGGCATATAAACTATAATGAACACCCCCCAGAGGACAGACCAGAACATGCACCCAAATATCGTTGCCTCACCCGAAAAAGCCGCCGAAGGTAAACAAAAAATAGACTGGGTTCGCCGCAATATGCCAATACTACGGCAACTTGAAGCCGAGTTCCGGCAGCAGCAGCCTTTTGCCGGCAAACGGGTACTCGTGTGCGTGCACCTCGAGGCTAAGACCGCTTACCTGGCGCTGGTGATGGCGGCGGGCGGCGCGTCTGTTGCCGTCACCGGCAGCAACCCCGGTTCAACCAAGGATGATGTGGTTGCGGCACTGGATGAACTGGGACTGCATGTGTATGCCAAACATGGCGCGACACTGGATGAGATGCGTGAGCATATGAGCCTGGCGCTTGATATCGGCCCCAACGTCGTGATCGACGATGGCGGTGATATTGTCGAGCTTTTGCAGGGCGCTCGCAGCGAGTTGTCTGCGGATGTTCTCGGTGTGTGTGAAGAAACCACCACGGGTGTATTGCGCGCCAGGGCACTTGCGCGGGCCAATCAACTTAACTTCCCGGTTATGCTGATCAACGAGGCACGCTGCAAATACCTGTTTGATAACGTGCATGGCACCGGTCAATCGGTGTGGGATGCGGTGATGCGCAGCACCAACCTGGTGTTGGCGGGCAAAACCATCGCTATTGTCGGTTTTGGCTGGTGTGGCCGCGGTTGTGCGCTAAGAGCGAACGGCCTGGGCGCCAAGGTCATCATCTGCGAGGTGGACGCCGTCAAGGCAGCCGATGCCGCCATGAACGGCTACCAGGTAATGCCCTTTCTGGAAGCCTGCCAAAAAGCAGATATTGTTCTGACCGTTACCGGCGTGCGTAACACCATCAAAGCTGAGCACTTCCAGGCGATGAAAGATGGCGTACTGATCGCCAACGCCGGACACTTTCGCAACGAGATCGATGTGGATGCCTTGCAGGAACTGGCGGTCGAGAATGCACCCATGCGTGACAAGGTGCACGGTTACAAACTACCCTCAGGAGCCTGGCTTTACCTGATTGGTGACGGTAATATCGTCAATATCGCCTGTGCTGATGGCCACCCCGCTGAAATCATGGACACCAGTTTCGCCCTGCAGGCCTTGAATGCCCGTTACCTGGTCGAGCACCACGCTGAACTGAGCCCCGGTGTCTACGACGTACCCGCTGAAATCGATCAGCAGGTGGCGCAGATGAAGTTAAGCGGTATGGAAATTGAAATCGATACACTGAGTGACGAACAGAAAGCTCACCTGGCGGGCTGGGAAGCTTAGATCATAAATTTCGGGCAAAAAAGTGTGCCACATCAATGTGGCACACAATTCAGATCACATGACAAAACTCAAACCTAAGCCGTACCTTTCACGGGCGAGACTGTCTTATTCTCGCTGACTTGCTCACCCTTGTTTTTCCACTGGTTGATCAGCACCAGCAAGGCACCGCAAACCATCAGGCCGGATGCAATATAAAAAGCGATATCCTCTTTACCGGTCATATCTTTGACCATTCCGGCAATCCTCGGCAGAATGAGTCCACCCACACCCCAGGCGGTAAACATCACGCCATAATTGAGCCCAAATGATTTCAAACCAAAGTTATCCTTGGTAGCCGATGGGAAAAGCGTCAGGTTGGCGCCGTAACAGGCACCTATCAACAGCAGTGCTATCAGCAGAATCGTGAGATTACCACCGAAGAACAAGGGTACCAGTACCATCACGCCTTGTACTACAAAGGCCAGGAACAAGGTCCATTGACGACCAATTCTGTCGGAAACAACCCCGGCCAGCACCCGTCCGCCAGCATTGCCCACAGACAGAACGACAACAGCGATAAAGGCCGACTCTCCAAGGGAAGACTTGGCCATGCTCGCAGCCGAACCAATCACCATCAAACCTGCTGCAGCGCCAAACACATACATCGTCCAGAAAAGCCAGAACGTGGAGGTGCGGATCATCTGATGCCAGTTCATTTCCACCGGTGGCCTGGCTGCGGCGATTCCGGTAGGCCTGGAATCAGCCTTTGGATCAACCGGTATATAACCCGGTGGCGGGTTCCTGAGAAACTGTGCAAGGCTCACTACAATGATGAAAAATGCAACACCGAAAATCATCATGGTAGTCGAAACACCATAGGCGTTAAGCAATACCTGTGCAGTCGGTGCAATATAAACCGATGCCAGGCCAAAACCGGCGACCACCAAACCAGCAATCAAACCCGTTTGGGCAGCAGGGAACCACTTGACTGCAGCCGGTGTGGCCGCTGCATAACCGAAACCGATGCCAATGCCGCCAAATACGCCGAAACCAATCACAAAGCCTACATAGCTCGAGCCAGCCAGTCCCGCGAGGATGCACCCCAGGGCAACCATCACACCGCCGATGGAGGCCACCTTGCGGGGGCCGATTTTGTCCTGTAAACGCCCGGCGGGGATCATGGCGAGTGCGAAAACAAAAATGGCAATCGCATAGGGATCTGACTTTTGCGCGGCGGTCCATCCCCAGTCATCAGGAATAGCCGCTTTGATAACCGACCAGGTGTATAAAACACCGAGGGCAAGGTTGATTCCGGTACCTGCAAGCGTTACCCGCCAGCCTTTGTTAACCGATGTTGACTGTATCATTGCTGATTTCTCCTTGTGACCAATGAGACAACACTTAACTTGCTGTTTTATCTAGAAATAAAAAGCAATATCATCATTGCCTTAATGGCGGCAATTTTAACACCGATCCAATCACTTAAGCGCCTCACAAAATGGCTTTCATGGCCTTAGTTGATGCAGATCAAGTCGGCCTTATTCGAACCGATTTTTAACCCTGAAAAGTGCATTTGATGGTATTATTGAACTTCACCAGAGAGGACGAATCAGCCCCCTTTTTCCAAGGTGTCTGAATCCGGATTATGAGCAATTCCATGCTTACAAACAGCAAAGGAAAGCACCATGAATGACAATGAAGTGTCTGCACTGCATCGCGGTGTGAAAATTCTCCACGACCCCTTACGCAACAAGGGAACAGCATTTACAGAAGCCGATCGCGAGGCCCTGCACCTGACCGGCTTACTGCCGCCGCGGGTTCACTCGGCCGCAGAACAGGAGCTGCGCGTACTCAATAATATTCGCAACAAACCAACCGACATTTCACGCTACCTGTACCTGATCTCATTACAGGATCGCAACGAGATACTTTTTTATCGGGTAGTGATGAACAATATCGAAGAAATGATGCCGTTGATTTACACACCCACGGTCGGTCAGGCCTGCCAGGAATTCCAGCATATTTACCGCAAACCCAGAGGTTTCTATATCTCCTCACGTGATCGCGGGCAAGTGAAGGAAATCCTGAAGAACTGGCCACACCCGGAAGCCCGCATCATCGTGGTAACCGATGGCGAGAGAATCCTCGGACTGGGTGACCTGGGTGCTGACGGCATGGGTATCCCGATCGGAAAACTTGCGCTTTACACCTCCTGCGCAGGTATCCACCCGGCACATTGCCTGCCGGTCATGCTGGATGTAGGCACCAACAACGAATCGCTATTGAACGACCCGCTTTACAACGGACTGGAACAACGCCGTATCCGTGGCGAGAAATACGATGACCTCGTAGAAGAGTTTTTCGAGGCTGCACAGGAACTTTTCCCCGGTGTACTGATTCAGTTCGAGGACTTTGGAAATCAAAATGCCTTCCGCCTGCTGGAAAAGTATCGTAACCGGGCCAATTGTTTTAACGATGACATCCAGGGTACCGGGGCAGTTGCCTTGTCCGGCATCATCGCCGCAATGCGTATCACTGGCGGGAAACTATCGGAACAGCGCTTATTATTTCTCGGCGCCGGTGAAGCGGGTATCGGTACTGCAGATACATTCGTTGCTGCATTGGTAGAGGAAGGAGTTTCAGTTGAAGACGCCCGCAAGCAATGTTCGTTTTTCGATACACAAGGCCTGCTGGTTGCAGACCGCGAACATATCGCGCCCCAAAAACAGCGTTACGCCAGGGAGCGGCCAGGCATCGACACTTTTCTGGAAGCGGTACAGACACTGAAACCCACGGTAATATTGGGCCTGTCGGGCCAACCAGGCAGTTTTTCAAAAGAAGTAATTGAGGCCATGGCCGGGATCAACAAACGCCCGGTTATATTTGCCTTGTCAAACCCGACATCCAAGGCCGAGTGCACAGCTGGAGAGGTCTATCGCTGGAGCAAGGGCCGGGCAATTTTTGCCAGCGGCAGCCCCTTCGATGCCGTGAAATTTGGCAACAAGACCCACGTACCCGGACAGGGCAACAATGTCTATATCTTCCCGGGTGTAGGCCTGGGTGCGATCGTAAGCCAAACCCGCAGAGTCACGGATGAAATGTTCCTCGCAGCGTCATTCTCGCTCGCCAGCCAGGTCACAGACACAGACCTGTCCATGGGAAGTGTTTATCCTTCGCTGTCACACATCAGGGAAGTATCGGCATTGATTGCATATGAGGTGGCGAAAATAGCCTTCTCACAGGGCCTTGCCGGACGTGAAGAGCCCGAGGATCTGATGGCCGAAATACGCGAACACATGTTCCAGCCGATATATCCTCATTACGCCTGAGTCATTACACCGAGCCCTCACATTGAGGGCTTCGGCTGGGTCGATGGTATATACTCAAGATAAGGGTCATTGGCCGTGGTCAAATCACTGACGCGGGAGTAAGGGCCGGTTCTTGGAGCCAGTGATTCACATGCAAAGAGTGCTATGAGGGTTAGCATACTTTCGAGGGTGAAATATAGCCGCCCATACCCGGACGGAGTGGTCACACGGTCATTCCTCGCGGGTTTGTTTTTTTCTCTTTTCCTGACTACATCTACAGTTACCGCAGAAACAGGCAATAGCTCCCGTTCGATTTCCCTTAACAGTGCGCTCACGCAAGACCTGGTTGCCAGGCAGACCCTTTCCTTTGAATTTGCTGCACAGGCAAGTAAGTCCTACCTGATTGAAGTCGACCAGGGGGGGCTTGACCTGGTGATGACAGTTGAAAACCCGGCTGGCCAATCGAAACCCTACAACTCACCCCTGATCCGTGACGAAAGCGAGTTGGCACTCATCGACACAACGGAATCTGGTATTTTCACAATCAGCTTGCTGAGCAATGAGTACACGGGGGCCACGGGACATATCTCCATCCAGGTCAGCGAAGTTTTACCCACGACTGGTGTCAGCCAGGAGCGACTAGCGGCCCTGAGGTTGATATCGGCGGCTTCCGCAGTTGACCATCTGAACAATATTGAGGATCGGAACAGCGCCCTGGAAGCCTATCAACAGGCCATTATCCACTTGCGCAAAACAGACGATAGCCACCTTCTGGCCCGCAGCCTCTTCAGCATCGCA
>Ga0190293_1000219_pt1 | contig 20293 bp, 18 predicted proteins | sample 48693001_MG_FD_161671 | JGI IMG/M metagenome (GOLD analysis project Ga0190293, IMG submission 161671) | Hydrothermal vent microbial mat bacterial communities from Southern Trench, Guaymas Basin, Mexico - 4869-30-0-1_MG | ecosystem: Environmental > Aquatic > Marine > Hydrothermal vents >...
GCAAATCTATCACCATCAGAAATTAATCCCATTGCTATTCCAGAAACAGGTTTTTTAAGTTGTACACCTGCATCCATCAATGCCATAGTACCTGAACAAACAGTAGCCATTGATGAAGAGCCATTGCTTTCCAGAACTTCACTTACCACACGAACAGTATACGGACAATCTTCTGGGATCATACCTTTTAAAGCTCTTTGAGCCAAATTACCATGCCCTACTTCTCTACGTGAGGTGCCTCTTAAAGGTCTTGCTTCTCCAGTACAAAAAGGAGGAAAATTATAATGCAAGTAAAACGTTTCCTCTCCTTCAAAAGAAGGCATATCAATTTTATTTGCCTCTCTGGATGTTCCCAATGTAACGGTAGCCAGGGCTTGTGTTTCTCCACGAGTAAATATTGATGATCCATGAGTTGATGGTAAATAATTAACTTCACACCAAATTGGGCGAATATCAGTTGTTTTTCTTCCATCTAAACGCAAACCTTCACTAAGTGTTAATTCACGAACTGCCTCCTTTTGTGCTTTGCTAAAATAAGTACCAATCATGCTACCAAATTCATCAATTTCTTCTTCTGTAAAGGAATCTACAATTTGTTCTTTTACCTCAGTAAAGGCCAAACTTCTTTCATTTTTAGAAGTTCCCTTTTTCGCTATATCATAACACTTTTGGTATGCAGCTTTATAAATTCTTTCTCCTAATTCATCATTTGATTCTCCGACTTCATATTCACGAGTTTCTTTTTTACCAAATGCTTCTGCCAATTTCACTTGAGCAGCACATTGCACTTTTATGGCTTCATGTGCAAATTTAATCGCAGCTGTCATTTCCTCTTCAGAGCATTCATCCATTTGACCCTCAACCATCATTACAGAATCTGCAGATGCACCAATCATCATATCCATATCAGCTTCTTCTAATTGCGCTCTGCTTGGATTGATTATAAATTCTCCATTTACTCGTCCTACTCGTACTTCTGAAATAGGGGTTTCGAAAGGAATATCACTTAATTGGATGGCAGCTGAAGCTGCTAATCCAGCCAAGGCGTCTGGCATTACACCTTCATCATGTGACATCAATTGAATCATCACTTGTGTCTCATAATGGTAATTTTTTGGGAAAAGAGGGCGCAGAACCCTGTCTACTAATCGCATAGTTAGTATTTCATCATTACTAGGTCTTGCTTCTCTTTTAAAGAATCCTCCTGGATATCTTCCTGCTGCAGCAAACTTTTCTCTATAATCTAGAGTTAATGGTAGAAAATCAACAGGGCTAGTCTTGTAATTAGATACTACTGTACATAATAACATGGCATTTCCCATTTGCACAACAACAGATCCGTGTGCTTGTTTTGCTAATTTTCCGGTTTCGATGGAAATCTCTCTTCCATCACCAAGGTCTATGACCTCTTTAAAAACTTTTGGAATCATAATTTGATTTTTGTATTTACTTTTTTAAAGTAAATTTATTAATTCATGGTTAAACATAGTAGTTGTGTTGTTCATTCAAATTTTTGAATGTAGTTTGCCAATGAATTACTTTAGTCTAAAATTCTCATCTCTGAGAAATAAAAAGGTCTCTAAAAATAAAAGAGAGGCGCAATGCCTCTCTAAAATTTATTTTCTCAAACCTAATTCTTTAACTATTGCACGATATCTTGTAATATCTGTTTTAATTAAATAGTTTAATAAGTTTCTGCGTTTACCTACTAGTCTCACTAATGCACGTTCTGTATTAAAATCTTTACGATTGTTTTTTAAATGTGAAGTTAAGTGATTGATTCTGTGGGTAAACAAAGCAATTTGTCCTTCTGATGAACCTGTGTCATTATCAGATTTTCCATGCTTTTTGAAAATCTCAATCTTTTTTTCAGCTGTTAAATACATGCTAACATTAAATTTAAATTAATAATTTTTATGTACTAATCGTTTATTAGGCGGCAAAGATAATATTATTATTTTGATTGACAACATTTTATGTTTAATAGAATAGCAAATTATTCTAATGGTTTTAAACCTTTTTGAAGAACCACAGTCTTAAGAACAAATCAAAAAACAAATTTGTAAGAAATTGATAATTTTTAATTCCTTAAAGCAATTAAACTTGTGAAACTGATTTGATCCAAAAAAATGCTATTTAAAAGATTAATTATTAACTTAAAACTAGAAGAAAATGAAAAATTTAATATTGAAAATTACCATATCTGTATTCTTCCTGGGAGCTGTTTTAATAAGTTGTAAGGAAGATAGTTTAACCTTAGAAACTGATATTGCTTCAAAAGATCTAAACAGTGCCATTACGCAATCAGAAATTGAAGATATAAGTGAAGGAGTAAACGACATTATTGAAAATGCCTATTTTGATATTGAAAATAATAATGCATCAAAAAGTGATGATGAAAAAAATGTGGAACAAAGTTTTTTCCCTGATTGCCTAACGATAACAAAAATGATAACCGATGGTCATAAAAATGTTACACTTGACTATGGTCAAGGTTGTTTGACCAGGAATGATAATTTTTTAAGTGGAATTATTATTATGGATATTAGCTACAATAATGGAGATAATTCGGTGAATATTGATTATTCATTTGATAATTTTTATTTTAATAACAAGAAGGTGGAAGGTGAGGTGCATAAATTTAGAGTTCGCGAAAATGAAAATGGCTTTCCTCAGGCAACGATTAACCGAGATATTAAGATTATTTGGGAAGATAATTCATTCGTAAGTATAAAAGGAGAAAGAATAAGGGAATGGATTGAGGGCTTTAATAATGACCTATGGAGTGATAATGTGTTCTTAGTTACCGGAACATGGACAATTACCCATAAAGACGGAACCATAAGAACCGCAACTGTAATTGAACCTCTTAAAAGAGTAATGGCATGTAGGTTCTTAGTTAGTGGCGAAGTCGAAATTCAAAAAAATGATAATTCCTTGACCTTAAATTATGGTAATGGTGAATGTGATGATTTAGCAGAGGTAACCATTGGTGATGTAGTGCATGAAATTCATTTAAGAAAAAGGAGATAAATAATTAGATTTAGATTATTTGTTAAAAGCTCTGAAACAACAAGGTTTTCAGAGCTTTTTAATCATTAAACAGATCAGTATTAGCTTCTAATCGGAATGTTTTGGATCAAATCTATGTATAAATTAACCTGTTCCTTTAAATTTTTTCTTTCAATTATCTTATCCAAAAAACCGTGTTCCAATAAAAATTCAGAACGCTGAAAACCATCTGGAAGTTCTTTTCCTGTAGTATCCTTTACAACTCGAGGGCCTGCAAAGGCTATCAAAGCATTTGGTTCGGCAATATTGATATCACCTAACATGGCATAAGAAGCTGTTGTCCCTCCCGTTGTGGGATCTGTACATAGTGAAATATATGGGATTCTTGCCTCGGCCAATTGAGCCAATTTTGCTGAGGTTTTTACCAATTGCATCAAAGATAGGGATGCCTCTTGCATTCGAGCTCCTCCTGATTTAGATATCATTAAAAATGGTATTTTCTCTTTGATGGAATAATCTATGGCTCTGGCTATTTTTTCTCCAACGACACTTCCCATAGATCCACCAATAAAACTAAAATCCATTGCAGCTATCACTAATTTTTTTCCTAATGATTTGCCAACAGCTGTACGTACTGCATCGTTCAAATTTGTTCTTTTACTTGCTTCTTTTAATCTATCCGTATATTTTTTTGTGTCTGAAAAGTGAAGAGGATCTTTTGATACCAATTTGGCATTTAGTTCTTTAAACTTATTATTGTCGAATAAGATTTCAAAGTATTCTGCACTTCCAATTCGTACATGATACCCGTCTTCTGGGCTAACATATAAATTCGCTTTTAAGTCGTCTGAGTCAATTACTTTTCCGCTTGGGGTTTTATACCACAACCCTTTCGGAACATCTTTTTTATCTTCTGTAGCTGTCTGAATTCCTTTATTTTTTCTTTTAAACCAAGAGCTCATATTCACATTAATTTATTCTATCATTCATTGAGAATGACATTCAATTTAACTTAAAATAGTTGGGCAAGTTATAAAAAAAATAGAGAATCAGTAAAAACTGATCCTCTATTAAATTATTAAAGTGTATTGATATTGTTTAAATCCTGAAATGCTTGCTTTAATCTTTCTCTAAAAGAAACTTCTCCTTCACGAACCCATTTTCTGGGATCATAATACTTTTTATTTGGAGAATCATCTCCTTCCGGGTTACCAATTTGGCCTTGTAAGTAGTCTGTCTTTTCGGCCATGTAATCTCTCACTCCTGCCATATAAGCATACTGCAGGTCGGTATCAATATTCATTTTAATTACACCGTAACCGATACCCTCTCTAATTTCTTCTACTGAAGAACCTGATCCGCCATGGAAAACAAAATCGACAGGGTTCTTTTCTGTATTGTATTTTTCTTCAATATATTTTTGAGAGTTGTCTAAAATCTTTGGAGTTAGTTTTACATTTCCAGGTTTGTACACCCCGTGAACATTACCAAATGAAGCTGCTATTGTGAATTTATCACTAACTTTCAATAATTCTTCATAAGCATATGCGACTTCTTCAGGTTGCGTATACAATTTAGATACATCAACGTCGGTATTGTCAACTCCATCTTCCTCACCTCCGGTAATTCCTAATTCAATTTCAAGGGTCATACCTATTTTACTCATTCTTTCCAGATATCTTTTTGAAATTTCAATATTTTCCTCGATAGGTTCTTCAGATAGGTCAATCATATGTGAACTAAATAAAGGTATTCCGTTTTGTTTATAAAACTCCTCTCCCGCATCCAGCAAACCATCAATCCATGGTAACAATTTTTTTGCACAATGATCTGTATGCAAAATTACTGGGATATCATATACCTTTGCCATTTCATGTACATGTTTTGCCCCGGCAATACCTCCGGCAATGGCTGCTTTTTGGTTTTCATTACTCAGACCTTTACCGGCATTGAAATGTGCTCCACCATTTGAAAATTGAATTATTACTGGTGCATTTAATTCTTTAGCAGTTTCTAAAACAGCATTTACAGTACTTGAGCCTATAACGTTTGCTGCGGGTAATGCAAAGTTTTTTTCTTTGGCTAATTTGAAAATTTCTTGAACTGTATTTCCAGTTGCAACTCCTGATTTGATTTTTTGTGACATATTATAATTTTTTAAATCTTTGATCTACAAAAATACGAAATAATACCTATTAGAAAGGATAATTGATACCAATATTATAAACGGCATTTCCAAAATTATAATTTACAAACCATTTGCTTTCGGAAAGTAAATATGGTTCATATGTTTTAAATCCAACATCCAATCTAAATACTAAAAACCCAAAATCATATCTTAACCCCATTCCAGATCCAACCGCGGTATTTTTAAAAGAACTAAAATCTATTAGTTTCCCCTCATCTGATACTAGGTTAGAGTCGGTTATATCCCATATATTACCCGCATCTATAAATAATGCACTGTATATCTTATTGATTACCTTGAATCTATATTCTAAATTTGTCACTAATTTAAATGTTGCCACATTAAATTCTAAATTATTAATTTCAGCACCCGGGCCAAGATCATGTGTTCTCCAGGCTCGTAATTCATTACTACCCCCTGCACTATAACTTCTACTAAAAGGAATATTCGTTGAATTTCCGTATGGCATAGCTGCTCCAACAAATGATCTAAAAACCAGGATATTATCCATATTAAAATCCCAATATTTTTTATATTCAAATTCCATTTTAAAATATTGGGCTATTGGCAGGTCGAATAGGGTTTTTTGACCCAATTCATCTTCGTTATTGGATAAAGATGTAGCAACGACACCAGCAGATACAAATCGAGCTGAGAAGTAAGAGAAATTATTATCATTTATATTCTTTCTTGAATTGTACACGAATGCATAAGCTAATAATGGAACCATAACATCTTCAATTAAAATATCTCTACGTTCATTAACATCGCTCACTGTATCATAGTCATCTGGATGAGAGTCTTCAAAACCATTTTGTGGATCTAAAAAGAAATCCATAAAATCTAAAATATCATCATCCTCCCTTGGTAGGGTTTCCCCAAATACATCTTCAGTTACATCATTTAGTTCTTGATATTCTGAATCGTATATAAAAAAGTAATTATCAATATTTCGATTCTTAATATATTGTAAATTAAAAATATCTACTCGATGACCAACTTTGCTGGAACTTTTCCATGAATAAGCCATACCGGCTGTTGTGGCTTGCTTGTCTAATCCAATATTATTTTGAAAACTCACACTAGCTTCAATTTTGGTTCTAGGAGCCATATACTTTGGTATTAGGGAAGATGTATTAAATGGAAATAGAATTCTTGGAAAGGATATTGATGCACTTGTAATTCCTTCCCAGGCATTAAAAAAACTGGAACTGTTTGAAGCATCGTTTGCTACATTCAACAAGGAACCCTGAAATGCCAGTTCAAGTATTTCAGACCCTCCGAACATATTTCTACCTAACAAAGAAAATTTCCCTAAAATACCAAAAGGCTTTATATTTGAAGTTGTCGCATCAAAATCAAAAGTCAGAGAGTATTTTTTAAGAGGTGCTAAATAAATGTCTGTAGTTAATGATTCATCCTCATTTTCAGTATAATTGATATCAATAGAAGAAGAAAATGAATTTAATTTTCTTATATGACTTCTTGTCAAATTTCTCTCTGTGTCCTTATATGGTCCATCTGGAGTTATAAAAAGAGAATTTACCAAATATTTTGGTTTGTATTTCAATTTGCCATAACTGTAAAAATTATACCCTTTATACTTAACAGAATCTTTGGGTTTTTCTCCACTGTTTTTTATTGAGAAATCTGTGTAAATATTAATCTCTTTAACTTTTTGTACTTTATAGGGAACTCTAAATACACTATCATTAATGGTTTCAATTCTATCTGGAATTTTTATCAATACATCTTTATTAAAATCCAGTTTTATTGAATCTGTCCAAAACCCCATATTGTTTCTTCTATAATGATAGATTCCTGAATTTCGAAATAGTGAAACCAATCGATTTTCTTCCTGTTCAAAATCATCAAATACAAAAGGTTCTCCTCTTTTAATAAAGGAATTCTCCTTTGTAGATTGATATAACGAGTCTAGAATTGGCGATTCGATATTAGTAGTAACTGAATCTATGTAATATTGCTCATTAGTAGTTATTCTATAATCAACTTTTAATTTTTTTTCATCAACACTTATTGTATCAAAAACAACATTTGCATCAAAATAACCCTGAGAAATAAAGTAATCTTTTAATGATTTAGTCGATTTATTCGTTTTCTTTGGGTCGTAGATTATAGGAGCCTGACCCTTATTAATGAACCAATTATTAAAACCGCTATTCGTATTATAAATAACCTTTGTTTGCTTCTTAGAGAATTTATTGACATAAGATTCGTACTTTTTAGGATGGTTTTGAGTCCATTCTTCAAATGTTTTTTCAAAATCCGGATTTCCCAAATTATAAAAATATAAAGATAATGGTAAGCCAAGAGATTTCTGATTTGGCCTTTGAACTAAATATTTGGCGATTTCATTCTTTGTGTTTTTCTCATCATTCACAAAAACATTGTTCTCATCTAATAAATATTCATTTTCTTGTACATACTTAATGCTGCTACATGATACTAAATACATTAGTATTAACGCAAAGAATAGTATTTTTGTAAAAGATTGTGGCAAAAAAGCAATAATTTAAATCTAACCCAAAAGTAACACTATTTAAATGTTAAGCAAAAATCAATTAAAATTAATAAGCCATTTAAAGAAAAAAAAATACAGGCAACAACATAATTTGTTTATTGCAGAAGGAATAAAGGTAGTTGAAGAACTTTTGCTGTCTGAATTTAAATTGCATGCTTTATTTTGCACAAATGATTATTCATATGATCTTTTAAATGATGTAGCCCAAAATATATCTGAAAAAGAGTTAAAGATGATAAGTGATTTTAAGAGCCCCAATAAAGTACTTGCTCTATTTGAAATACCTGAAAAAGGCAAAGCCCTTTCCTTTGGATTTAGCTTGGTTTTAGATGAAATAAATGATCCAGGTAACATGGGCACTATCATTAGATTATGTGATTGGTATGGTATAGATCAAATAATTTGCTCTTCTAATACTGTTGATTGTTTTAATTCGAAAGTTGTACAGGCAAGTATGGGTTCACTTTCAAGAGTTTCTGTAATATATATGGACATTTATGAGTATTTGAAAAATGAAAAAAGACCAATTTATGGAGCGATGCTAGCAGGTGAAAACATCTATAAAACAAATCTCTCAAAAGAGGCTGTGCTAATATTGGGGAATGAGGCAAATGGCATTTCCAGTTCGATTCAAAAGTTAATTTCAAAACATATAACAATTCCTCAATTTGGAGAGGTAAAAAAAACAGAAAGTCTAAATGTAGCCATGGCTACGGCAATTTTATTAAGTGAATTTAAACGTTGAACCGATTGATAGTCTTTCTAATAGCTACCAATTTTATTAGTAAATCTTCTAAATAATCTAATTTAAGCATATTTGCTCCATCCGATAAGGCAGAACCCGGATCAAAGTGAGTTTCTAAAAATATCCCATCAACTCCAACAGAAATTCCCGCCTTTGCTATTGTTTCAATTAATTCAGGTTTCCCTCCTGTAACACCGCTTGCTTGGTTTGGTTGTTGTAAAGAATGTGTTATATCTAAAATAGTCGGAGCAAATTTTTGCATCACAGGAATTCCTCTAAAATCAACTATCATGTCTTGATATCCAAACATGGTTCCTCTATCTGTAATAAGAACCTGCTCATTTCCACAGTCATAAACTTTTTTTACAGCATGTTTCATTGCTTCCGGACTCATAAACTGACCTTTTTTAAGGTTCACGACTTTTTTTGTTTTAGCAGCAGCCACTACTAAATCTGTTTGACGCACCAAAAAGGCCGGAATCTGTAAAACATCAACATAGGAAGCCGCTTTTTCAGCATCATCTACTTCATGAATATCGGTTACGGTTGGCACATCAAAAGTATTGCCTACTTTCTCTATAATTCTTAATGCCTTATCGTCACCAATACCAGTAAAACTATCAATTCTCGATCGATTAGCTTTTTTAAAACTTCCTTTAAAAATATAAGGGATCTCTAATCTATCTGTAACTTCTAATATTTTTTCAGCTATTCGCATTGCCATTTCTTCACCTTCAATAGCGCAAGGACCTGCCAATAAAAAAAAGTTGTTACTTTGAACATTTTTTAGTTTAGGAATATTATTTAAGTCCATTTTTGAAATTTGTGCAAATATACAATTTAACTCACTAAGATATTAAAATATAGAAATATCCCACTGTAACCGAACTCTGTTTTCTTTAAAAATAACTTGCCCTAATTCATTACCTTGAAAATATGAATATTCAATGGTCAATTTATTCTTATGACCCTTAAAAAACCAATTACAGCCAATCGTATATTCATAGACATTATTATTTGAGATATTTATGTCTGGGTCATAAAATGCCTGCCGGCCAAATACCTCTAGCGATTTAGGAAAAGACGAAAAAGCATTGCTAAAAAAATATCCTAGTTGCAAATAATTTCCAATGAGAGATGTTTGATCAAAATTAACTCTGTCATCAATATTCTTATAGTGTAATTCCTGTTGCCAGGAAATACCTTTATACTTAAAGGCTGTTTCAAATAATAGTTGATCTACCTTGTACTGCCCTTCTATTCCTTCTTCAAAACCAGGTAATTGCCCACCTCCATTTGTAGAAAACTGTGTGTATTTACTGGTATTTGTTACACCTGCTATAGCAATTGAAGACACGAATTTTTCGTGAAATTCAAGGTCCGATCCACTAAATTTTAACACAACACCATTCGGATTCCATTGCATTCGCAACAAATACATTAATGAATTATCATCATTTGAATCACCTCCTCGACCAGTACCCGAAAAAACAGAAGCCCAATAATTAAAATTCAGAGACTTATGTCCCTTTAAATTTCCATAAAGTGAAACTCCTTGCTGTCTGTCTATTGTAAAAATACTATTGATCAACGATCGGTCTAATCCTTGTTGTTTACCAGAAGAAATTATTCTTTCTCTAGAATATCTGGCTTTCCATTGTCCCACTTTAAGTTTTAAAAATGGATATTTTTCAATCATTACTCTAAAATCGAGTAAATTTCCTCCATTAATATCTTGTTCAAAATAAAACTTATAATACGATTTGAAAACATGTCCGCCAATTTTAATTCTGGCTCTGTTTATACCTAAATTTGTGTTTTCTTCATCAAATTCATCCCCCAGATTGGGAAATTTATCAGAAATATAACTAGCTCTGAATTGACCTCTAAAATCTATTTGCAATAAATACTTGTCTTCGAAAAAATGAAATTCAAATCCTTTTCCTTTTGTAATATAAAAATTGCTTACTTCTTGAGAAAAAGAAGTCTTATAAAAAAAAATAACAACAATAAAAATAATCAGTCGCTTTGTCATAAGCAGTACTGGATTTAATTTGTTAAATTCTGAAATAAACTTTCTAGACTATTCACCTTTTGTTGTATCTGCAATGTTTTTAAGCCATTTGTCTTTGCAAAGTCAAAAATTTCGGAGCGCATATCCTCTTGTGTTTCAAAAGTTAATTGCCAGGTATTGTCGAATTTGTTTTGTGCAGTTTTAATATTTGGCAATTGTTTGATTAATTGTTCCTCTACGCGAAGGTCAAATTCAACTTCAATGATCTGTTCTTGGTTTTTCAATAGTTCTTTTAATTTTTTATCAGCAACTATCTCTCCTTTATTAATAATGATAACACGATCACACATGGCTTCAACTTCCTGCATTATGTGTGTTGACAATAGTACCGTTTTAGTTTTACCTATGTTTTTTATGAGATTTCTAATTTCAGTCAATTGATTTGGATCTAAACCGGTAGTAGGTTCATCTAAAATTAAGACATCGGGATCATGTAAAAGAGCCGCGGCCAATCCTATTCTTTGTCTGTATCCTTTTGATAGTTGGCTTATTTTTTTTCCTTTTTCAGGAGTCAATCCTACTAGATCAATTACTTCACTCACTCTTTTTTTAGATATTTTATGAATTCCTGCATGGAAATTTAAATATTCTATAACATAAAGATCCAAATAAAGAGGATTGTGCTCTGGTAAATACCCAACAGATTTTTTTATCTCTAGTGCATCGGTTAATGAGTTAAATCCATTAACAATAACACTTCCTTGACTTTGATCTAAATAAGTCGTTAATATTTTCATCATCGTAGATTTTCCAGCACCATTCGGACCTAGAAATCCAACGATCTCACCTTTTTGCAGGGTAAAACTAACATTATTCAAAGCCTTTTGCTTTCCGTAAAATTTAAAAACTTTTTGTACTTCAATTGACATATAAAAGAGTTTTGCACCACAAAGAAACAAAAACTTTATATGAATAATAAAACTCCATTAAATTTTTGAGTCTAAAAAGTCATCAAACCAATCATGAATTATAATCAAAAGAAAAATAATCTTGAATTTTTATCAATAAAAACTTAAAAAACCTTGTAATTGAAAAAATAATTTATAGATTTGCTGCCATATTTAAAATTATGACCAATACATATTACATCTTTAACCAATTTTACTTTTATTTTAGAAATAAAATGAGGCTCTGTATGTAATTAATTTAATAAATATAATAACATAATGAAGTCTCGATTTTTTCGAGACTTTTTTTTATCAATAAATCGTATGAAAGTTGCCATTCAAGGTATAAAGGGTTCATTCCATGCTATTGTCGCTAAACAATTTTTTAAAGAGCAAATTGAATTGGTGGAATGTATGTCGTTTACTCAAATACCTACTTTATTAAAGAATAATAATGTAGATAGTGCTGTAATGGCAATTGAAAATTCAATTGCCGGTGCTATTTTACCCAATTACGCATTAATTGATGAGTTTGATTTGAATATTGAAGGTGAGGTTTACTTAAATATTCATCACCATTTAATGGGATTAAAAGGGCAAAATTTGTCAGATATAAAGGAAGTTTGGTCACACCCTATGGCCTTGTTACAATGTAGAAAATTCTTTAGGAATCATCCCAATATTAAATTAATAGAAGAAAAAGATACCGCAGAAGTTGCTCAGAGAATAAGTAAAGAAGAAATGAGAGGAGTAGCGGCAATTGCAAGTAAGGAAGCGTCTGAAATCTATAATTTAGAAATTATAAAGGATGATATTCAAACTATTAAACATAATTCAACACGTTTCTTTATATTAAAAAAAGGCAAGAACACTCCCTATCACGAAAGTAAAATGAGTGGAGAGAAAAATAAAGCATCCATAAAATTTATAACAAAACACAATAAAGGTAGTTTGGCTGAAGCTTTAGACATCTTTGCTAAGCATGAAATCAATTTAACAAAAATACAGTCAATGCCGATAATTGATAAAGCATGGAGTTATGCATTTTTCATTGATCTAATTATTAGCGATTTTAAATTGTATGAAAATGCGCTTCATCTGATCAATAAAAAAGTTAAGCACCTAAAAATATTAGGGGAATATCAACAAAACATTTTTATGAAATGATAGCAGATGCAAAAAGACTAAATGATGTAAAAGAGTACTATTTCTCTATAAAATTAAGAGAGGTAAGAGCTCTTATAAGTCAAGGAAAACCTATAATTAATTTGGGTATTGGTAGTCCGGATTTGAATCCACCTGAAGAAGTGATTCAGGCATTAAAAAATGCAAATACTCATGGTTATCAAAATTATCAGGGTATTCCTGAATTGAGGCATGCCATGTCAGAATTTTATAAAAATCATTATGGCGTTTCTCTTCAGGATGAAAATGAAATATTGCCATTAATGGGTTCGAAAGAAGGAATTTTTCATATTTCAATGGCATTTTTAAATCCAGAAGATGCTGTATTGATACCAAATCCAGGGTATCCGACTTATGCATCTGTTACCGAGTTGGTTCAAGCTAAACCTATTTATTACAATTTAACTGAAGCCAATAATTGGTTTCCCGATCTGGAAGAATTGGAAAAATCAGATCTAAAAAAAGTGAAGCTTATGTGGATTAATTATCCTCATATGCCAACAGGGGCTGCTCCAACTGATAAGTTGTTTAACAAGCTTATTTCATTTGCAAAAAAACATCAAATATTAATTGTTAATGACAATCCTTATAGTTTTATTTTGAATAAAACTCCTAAGAGTATTTTAGCTTATAAAGGGGCTCAAAAAGTAGCGATAGAATTAAATTCTCTGAGTAAAACATTTAACATGGCCGGTTGGAGAGTAGGAATGGTAGTTGGAAATTCAAAATATATTGATTCTATTTTAAAGGTTAAAAGCAATATGGATTCGGGCATGTATTACGGTATTCAACAAGGAGCTATTACCGCTTTGAATCTTTCCGGAACTTGGTTTAGTGAGACCAACGAAATTTACAGGAAAAGAAGAAAAGTTGTTTGGGAAATTTGTGACAGGTTAAAATGTACATATAATGAACAAAGTACTGGTATGTTTGTGTGGGCTAAAATTCCAAAAGGAAGATCATCAAACGAAATTACAGATGAATTGCTTTACAAATACGATATTTTTATAACGCCTGGTACCGTTTTTGGTAGTATGGGAGAAGGGTATATTCGTTTTTCACTTTGTGTAAAGGAAGAACAAATCCAAAAAGTATTAACCAGAATCTCAAAAGTTAATTAAAATGAAGAAAGTCGCTGTTATTGGCCTGGGATTAATTGGTGGATCATTGGCATTAGAATTGAAAAAAAATACCTGGGCTACTATTTATGGAGTTGATAAAAACCCAATTCATTTAGATAAGGCTCTTGATCTTGGTATTATTTTTAAAAAAGAGAATATCAATATTGTTAAGGAAGTGGATGTCGTTATCATTGCCGTACCGGTAAATGCAATTCCTGAATTAACTACCAAGGTTTTAGATTTAATTAAGCCAAATACTTTGGTTTTTGATGTTGGATCTACAAAAGCTGCCGTTTGTAAAGCAGTTAAAGATCACCCAAAGAGGAAAAACTATGTCGCCATTCACCCCATTGCAGGAACAGAATTTTCTGGTCCCGAATCTGCTGTATATGATTTATTTACAGATAAAGTAAATATTATTTGTGAACAAAATTTGAGTAGTAAGAAAATGATAGATCGCTCGGTTTATTTGTTTGAAAATTTAAAAATGAGAAATGTATTCATGGATTCAGCCGTTCAACATGACAAACATATAGCTTATGTTTCACATCTCTCTCATATCAGTTCATTTATGCTTGGGAAAACGGTTTTAGAGATAGAAGAAGATGAAAAGAATATATTTAATATGGCAGGAAGCGGATTTGAATCAACCGTGAGATTGGCTAAGAGTAATCCGGAAACATGGACTCCTATTTTTTTACAAAACAAGGATAATTTATTAAAATCATTAGAAGAATACATAAAAAATTTAAATCAATTCAAAGAAATATTAACTAAAGAATCAGCCGAAGATGTTTTCTCAATTATGCAGAATACAAATAAGATAAAGAAAATTTTAGCTGGTATAAATAATGGAAAAAATGGAAAATAAGAATTTTATGTCTTGGTTAGACAATATGGAATTAAATCACCCCTTGGTTATTGCCGGACCTTGCAGTGCAGAAACAGAAAGTCAGATGCTTGAAATAGCTCATGAATTAAAAAATACAGATGCGACAATTTTTCGAGCAGGAGTATGGAAACCTAGAACACGACCGGGAACTTTTGAAGGAAACGGTGCCAAAGCCTTGCCTTGGTTACAAAAAGTAAAAGAAGAAACCGGGTTGTTGACCGCTGTCGAAATCGCCAATGCACAGCATGCAAAGCTTGCATTAGAGTTTGACATAGATGTATTGTGGATTGGAGCACGAACCACGGTTAATCCGTTTGCTGTTCAAGAAATAGCGGAAGCCATCAGAGACACAGATAAAATTGTATTGGTTAAAAATCCTATCAACCCCGATCTGGCATTATGGATCGGTGCGATCGAGAGATTGCATAAAATGGGTGTTAAGAATTTAGGTGCAATTCACAGAGGTTTTTCATCATTTAGGAAATCCAACTATCGAAATATCCCAAGTTGGCAAATACCTATTGACCTCAAAGCAAAATATCCTAGTATTCCCATAATTAATGATCCCTCGCATATTTGCGGGAATAGAAAAGGAATTTTTGATGTTTCCCAAACCGCACTTGATCTAAATTTTGATGGTTTAATGATTGAGACCCACTGTAATCCGGATGAAGCATGGAGCGATGCCAGTCAGCAAATAAAGCCGGAAAGGTTGGTAGAAATTATGGATGAATTAAAAGTTAGGAAGGAGTCTTTTGAACGCAAAGAATCTGTTTCAAAACTAAATGCCTTTAGAAATGAGATTAATGAAAAGGATGATCAATTATTAGAAACTCTGGCAGAGAGAATGCAAATTGTCGAAAATATTGGTAAGGCAAAAAAAGAGAGCAATGTGGCAGTCCTACAAAACACACGCTGGCAAGAAATATTACAAAAAGTAATTGATAAGGGTGAAGAACAAGGTTTGTCAAAAAAATTTATTGAAAGAATATTTAAAGCAATTCACCAAGAATCAATTGCACATCAAGAAAAAATTATTAGAGGATAAATTATAATGATAAAAAAAGGAAAAGTAAATTGATAATTTTATCTTTGTTGGGGAAAAATCAATAAAATGGCTGATAAATATATTTTTTGCATGAAATGGGGTACTTTATACAGTGCTGAATATGTTAATAAATTATATGCAATGGTTAAAAGAAATTTGACCTATGATTTTAAGATGGTTTGTTTTACTGATGATGATTCTTCGATTATAGATGAGGTTGCGTGTTTTCCTATACCCGAAGTAGATATCCCCGGTCATTTACCCGAACGAATGTGGAAAAAGTTGACCACATTTAAAAAAGATCTTTACGGTTTAAAAGGAACTGCCTTATTCCTGGATCTTGATGTGGTTATTGTCGATAATATAGATTCCTTTTTTGAAGTTGATGGAGATTTTAGAATAATAAAAGATCCAGACATGAAATCCTGGCGAATTACCGGTAATTCTTCTGTTTATAGATTTGCAATTGGCGAGCATGGTTATGTTTTTGATAATTTCGAGAAAAATTTTGAAGAAATCAGAAAAGAGCACAGAAACGAACAAGAATATTTAACCTGGGAAATTCATAAAAAAGGATTGCTCCAATACTGGCCAAAAGAATGGTGTCCTAGTTTCAAATACCATTGTCATTCGAAAATTCCTTTTAACTTTTGGAAGAAACCAATCATTCCAAAAAACTCAAAAATTATAATTTTTCACGGTGAGATAAATCCGCATAAAGCGATAAAAGGAGGGTGGGGAAAATGGTATCGTTATGTGAGACCTGCTCCTTGGGTTAGTGATTATTGGAAGTGAAATTAAAAAATATAAAATATTCCAATTCACATAAAAATGGTTTTACATAATTTAAGTTTAGAAAATTCTATTTTAAATAATTTCATCCTGGAGATCAGAGATGCAGAAATTCAAAAAGACGCTATGCGTTTTAGAAGGAATATAGAAAGGATTGGTGAAATTTTATGTTATGAACTTAGTAAAGAATTAGATTTTAAAAGTGAAACTGTAAAAACCCCATTAGGTGATAAAATAATAAATATTGTTAAAAATGAATTGGTAATATGCTCTGTTTTAAGAGCCGGTTTACCTCTTCATCAAGGCATATTAAATTATTTCGATCAAATTGACAATGCATTTATATCTGCATATAGAAAATCTCACACAAATGGTAATGATGAGATTAGAGTTGATTATTTTGCTTCACCATCCTTGGATCAAAAAATTTTACTTCTGGCCGATCCCATGCTGGCAACTGGAAATTCACTAGTCGCTGTATTTGAGACATTAAAAAAAATTGGGGACTTAAAACAGATCCATATTCTAGCAGTAATTGCAGCAACTGATGGGATTGAATATATAAAAACCCATTTCCCAAAAAACACTCATTTATGGGTTGCTACTATTGATAATAAACTCAATGAAAAGGGATATATCATTCCCGGTCTTGGTGATGCCGGTGATCTGGCATTTGGAAAAAAATTAGACTAAATAAATACTCCCGATAATCACTATGAAAATATATACAATCGATTCCTTGATCCAATATTTTTTCGTGTCTTGAATAAAATTAGCAAATAATATACTCAAAGGAAAGAATAAAAATATTAATTCAGATCCATTTTTTATGGGAGAAATAATTACTATCATAAGTGCCAAAACAATATGTAAAAGGAGTAAGGTCCAGGTTGATTTAAAATCAATTTTGGCTACAAGAGATTTTTTCGTTGTAGGATAAATTGAAATTATCGATAGTATCAATAAAAAAATTAATGGTAAAAGAAATTTAAATCCAGCATAAGTATTAAAAGAAAAGTCATAATTTATTCTCCTCAGGTGATCAAATTCAATTAAATTATTGGTGACCAAATAATATACATATACTAAAAAAACTGGGGTAGCAAATCCAAAGACAGGAATGAAGACATTCCTCTTTTCTCCTTTATTAAATACCCAAATTGCCCCATAAAGCAGAATTATGAAAAAAAAGCTCCAAATATAAAACATACTTGCTATACCAATCCAAAAAGCACTGTCAAATATCTTTTCTTTAGAATGAATTGATGTACGTAAACTATAAATTCTTCTAAATGCAAACAACAGAATAAAATTTGCAATTAAGAGTTTACTATTCTCTAAGGTATACGGGAAAAAACCAAATAAAAAAATAAAAAATAATATAGCGTAAGAATTATTATCGGTAAGTGTATTTTTTCTTATGATAAAATTAAAAATGAAGATCATTAAAATAACTAAAAAAAGAAATATTCCTTTTTTTAGGAGATAGATCAAAGAAAAACCTTGTGAATAAACCACAATATTCGAAGCAATATATACCAAAATCATCATAACCGATAACACTACGAAATTTATTGGTTTTGTTTTATTAAAAAAATTGGCAATCATAATGATATTATTTACTTTTGCTTTTTTAAGTTTTTCTTAAAATTTAAAAGTTTAAGCTAATGTAAAAAAACTTTACAATATCAAGCAAACTGTTTAAATTGATTTTAAAATTAATTGTATGATTTCAAATAATATTTTTAAAGCTATCGCCGACTTTTGTACAGATGTTTTATTTGCGCCCTATGATACATTTCGATTTACTGATGGATGGTGGAGTTCAAACATAATAAATGCCATTTTCATAAGCATCGCAATTGTTCTTTTATTTTATTGGCTCGGTCAATTACAGAAATTCAGAAATACTGCAAACGAATAGCATTTTTTTCATAAGTTTTTATCAAAATGGGAAGTAAAAACAAATTGAAAAGATTTCGTGAAAATGAAACATTTAAAAATGTTATTCAACCAAAACGAGAAGATGTTTTATCCGGGTTTTCATTAAAAGGTAAGTGGCAAGATTTTTTTAATAATCAAAATCCTATAATTCTTGAGCTTGGGTGTGGAAAAGGTGAGTATTCTGTTGCATTGGCAAAACAATTTCCAGAAACAAATTTTATAGGAGTTGATATAAAAGGCGCAAGATTTTGGAGCGGTGCAAAAACTTCTTTAGACGAAAATTTAACCAATATAGCTTTTTTAAGAATACAGATCGAATTAATTGATTTGTGTTTTTCAAAGAACGAAATTTCGGAAATCTGGATCACTTTTCCTGATCCTCAAATAAAATATAAAAGAACCAAACACAGGTTGATCAATAAGGATTTTTTAAAAAAATATCAATCTATTTTAACCGAAGATGGAACGGTTCATTTAAAGACCGATAGCGAGTTTTTACATGGATATTTACTTGGTGTTTTACAAGAAGGAAATCATGATATACTATATTCACATCATGATATCTACAACAGCAGCAGCCCTCCAGAATTAGCCAAATCAATTCAAACTTTTTACGAAAAACAATATTTAAAACAAAAAAAGCCTATAACCTATATCAAATTTAGAACAATTTATTAATTTTTCTTCGTAAATTTATATATATGTATAAACATCTTAATTTTTGATGGAGAATAGCGGATTTTTTAACAGAGTCTATGAGGTTGCTAAACTTATCCCTTTCGGAAAAGTTACTTCATATGGTGCCATTGCGAATTATTTGGGAACTCCAAAATCTGCAAGAATGGTAGGTTGGGCTTTGAATGCTTCTAGTTTAGACCATCATGTTCCTGCACATCGAGTAGTGAATCAAAAGGGAATTCTGACAGGTAAACACCATTTTGATGGGACAAATTTAATGCAGCAATTACTGGAAAGTGAAAATATACTTATTAAAAATAATACAATTATCAATTTGAAAAATGTATTCTGGGATCCAAATATTGAATTAAATTTACAATAAATCTTAAATTTTTGAGTTTTTTGATTTATAATATCCTTTTTAAACAATTTCTTTTTTATATTTGTAAATAATTGTACCATATATATAGTAAAATAATTATGAAGAAACCATTACTTAAATTTACTGTTTTATTATTTTTCTTCTTTTTTACAACTACATATTCTCAGTCTAGGTTTAGTCATGAAGTAGGTGTGATATTCGGACCTACATCTTTTCAAACCGATTTTGGAATAAGTGGTGACTTCGCAAGTGCAAATCAATCATCGATGGCATTTGGTGTAGTTCATTATTTGAAATTTTTTGGTAGCCAATACAATTGGAGAAGCGGATCTAGTTTCTTCTCGGAACACTTTAAACTTAAAACAGAATTTATCTATACGTCAAATACGAATATTTCTCATGAAGGGATTAACTTATCTAGCTCTAATGCAGATAAGCTGGAAGCGATGAAAGGAAATATAAAAATGTATAATATTGGTACTAATCTAGAGTTTTACTTTTTAGAACTGGAAGATTATTCATCTTATTTTAAAGCTTCAGGATCTTTAAATCCTTTTATTAGTATAGGATTGCAATACAGTATTTTTGATCCGGATATAACTGTTGACGGAACTTCTCTTGAAGGAAAAACAGAGCCATACACAGATCTAATAGACAAATGGCAGACAGACGCCATCTTTTTAGAATCTGATGCTACCTTTGGTGTTTCTGCCGGAGCAGGATTGCGTTATAGCCTCGACAAACTCGATTTACTTCTTGATGGTCGTTATCAATATTTCTTTTCAGACAATGTAGACGGTTTA
>Ga0190293_1000220_pt1 | contig 20269 bp, 16 predicted proteins | sample 48693001_MG_FD_161671 | JGI IMG/M metagenome (GOLD analysis project Ga0190293, IMG submission 161671) | Hydrothermal vent microbial mat bacterial communities from Southern Trench, Guaymas Basin, Mexico - 4869-30-0-1_MG | ecosystem: Environmental > Aquatic > Marine > Hydrothermal vents >...
CCATCGGTAAACCGTGTTAGCTTGTTCATTGGGTTCATTGTGTTTGTTGTGTTCCCCAATGGAAACCGTAAACAATCGGCATCTCCCTTAATCGTCAACTCAATAAACCCTAAAAACTCAATAAACTCAATAAACACTATGTATTTCCCTTCGTCAACCGCCCGGTTCGCTGGCGGAAAATGAGACGGATGGGCGTCCGGTCGAGACCGGTTCCCAGGCGGAGTTGATTCATCAAATACCGTTTGTACGAAAAATGAACCGCTTGGGGATAATTGACAAAACACACGAATGTGGGCGGCTTTGTTGTAATCTGGGTAGCATAATAAAATTTAAGCCGCTTTCCCCTGAACAGGGAAGGCTCATTCTTCTGGGTGGCTTTTTCGACGATTCTGTTTAATTGTCCAGTACCGATCCGGGTATCGAACTGGCTGTGAACCGAATCTACCATATCGAAAATTTTACGAATGCGGATACCGGTGAGGGCGGATATGGTCAACACCGGGGCAAAATTCAGAAATTTTGCCGCATCCTTTACCTGCTCCTGAAACTTTTTGGCTGTATTGCTGTCCTTCTCCACTATATCCCACTTGTTCAGTAAAAAAATGCATCCGCAGCCTCTGTCATAGGCATAACCGGCAATATTGATATCCTGTTCAGTAATACCATCGGCCGCATCCAGAACCATCAAGGCAACATCACATCTGTCAAGACTCCTCAAGGCCTTGATGACTGAAAATTTCTCCAGCTTTTGATGAACCTTGCCCTTGCGTCGTATACCGGCGGTATCGATGAAGCGATACAAGCGCCCATCCTTTCGACAATCTGAATCAACCGCGTCGCGAGTCGTGCCCGGTATGTCGCTCACCAGGTGCCGGTCTTTCCCGAGGATAGCATTGATCAGCGATGATTTGCCGACATTAGGCCGGCCTACGACGGCTATTTTCACACAATCCTCTTTTATATCCCCGGCGTTCGAGGTCGAAATCCGGGAGAGCCGCTCCACCAGGCTATCCAGAAAATCATGCATGCCGTACCCGTGTTCAGCCGATACGGGATAGGGATCCTCTATCCCCAGGCTGTAAAAATCGTAGATGCCCTTTTCCTTCTCGATCCCATCGATTTTATTGACCACCACCATGACCGGTTTGGTGGTTGCACGCAGCATTTGAACGATATCTTGATCAAAGGGTGAAATCCCTCCCTTGCCGTCCAGCATGAAGATGACAACATCGGCATCTTCCATGGCCTGTTGGACCTGTAATCGGATTTGGGGTGCAAAATTGTCGGTCGCCTCGGTAAATCCACCGGTATCGATCAACGTAAATTCAACGTCGTTCCAGCGTGCATCACCGTAAATGCGATCTCTGGTCACACCTGGAAAATTTTCCACAAGGGCATCTCTCGACTTTGTGACGCGGTTAAAAAAAGTCGACTTCCCCACATTGGGTCGACCGATAATGGCAACAATAGGTTTCATGGGAGCTCTTTCTTTATATTTAAAACAATATTAAAAACAAAAAAAGGGTTCGAGGGTACAAGGGTAGCTAAGGGCTATAAGCTGTTAGTTGCTAATACAGTCTATAACCGACGGCCTTATAGCATCCTAGCCTCCAAACATCCTGGCCCCCTTCGCTGATGCCTTATCCCCTTGAACCCTTGGATCCTCGACCCCTCGGACCATTTAGTATTCTTTCACCCGGTCAAAATATGTCATTCTCTATGAACACGACAAGTGATAAAAAAATACCCTATCAGATTCTATACATCATCGTCAATTTCGATAAAAGAGAATTTTCACGTGACAGGCATCACGTGTTTAGTTTATATGATAAAATACGTACAACACCTCAAATTTTATCTATTCGAGTTATCAAAAAGGAATACCATGTCCCTGACACTATTGGAAGGAAACGAGGCTGTTGCCTGGGGAGCATACCATGCTGGTTGCCGTTTTTTTGCAGGATACCCCATTACACCGGCCACAACCATATTGAACACCCTGATAAAGATCCTGCCTCCCAATGGCGGCATCTGTATTCAGGGAGAAGACGAGATCGCCTCCATCGGATTCTGCCTCGGTGCCTCCATGGCCGGCATGAAGGTTATGACAGCCACGTCAGGCCCCGGCATCAGTCTGTACAGCGAAAACATCTCTTTTGCCATCGGATCTGAAATTCCCATCGTTATCATCGATGTTCAGCGACTTGGTCCCTCAACAGGATCGGCAACAAAGGGCGCTGACGGTGATATCCAATTTCTGCGGTGGGGCAACAGCGGTGGACTGCCCGTCATTGTTCTGGCACCCACGGATGTGGCAGACTGCTATCTCCTGACAGCTCACGCTTTCAACCTGGCGGAAACATTCCGCTGCCCTGTATTCATTGCATCCAATAAGGAAATCGGTATGACCCGGGAGAGCATCGACCTGGACACATTAGCCCTGCCTCCCATCATCCAACGAACCACCGCCCCTGACAAGGTCCCGTATCTTCCATTTGCTGCCGCCGGCCCTACCAGCGCTCCTGATTTTATGCCCCTTGGTGGCGAAACCATTGCCCGTCAGACATCTTCCACACATGGCCCGGATGGTTACATTACGGTGGATCCGGAGGTTATCGCTAAAAGCCAGAATCGGCTCCGTGATAAACTTGAAGCCTCTCTGGACGCTTTTACGTTTTACGATGAGCACATGGAGCAGGGTGCCGAGATCCTGATAATCACCTATGGCATCAGTGCACGCTCGGCCAAGGCCGCCGCAAAAATACTCTCCGGCTCCGGGACACCGGTCTCCATACTGACGCTCAAAACCCTGTGGCCCATTCCCGAGGAGTTGATCAAAAAAAAGGCCTCTGAATACAGACAGGTTGTCGTGATTGAAATGAACCTTGGTCAGTATATCCATGAAATCAGGCGAATATTACCCGATCATTCCGTCGGGTTCCTGGGTCAGATGGATGGTAATCTCATAACACCATCACAAATCGAGGAGTTCATCACACATGCATAGTTTCATCAATAGTTCCAGACCGCCGGCATATTGTCCCGGCTGCTCTCACGAAGTTGTGACACGTGCCCTGGACAAGGCCTTTTTACAAATGGGTATCCACGAAAACCAGGTCGTCATTGTCAGCGACATCGGTTGCTCAGGCCTCTTTGACACGTTTTTCAAGACCCATGCGTTTCACGGCCTCCATGGCCGTGCATTGACATATGCCACGGGTATCAAACTGGCTCGGCCCGATCTTCATGTGGTGGTCACCATGGGGGATGGTGGCCTGGGTATCGGCGGTGCCCATCTCCTCAGCACCTGCCGGCGCAACATCGACATCACCTTGCTGATCCTCAACAATTTCAATTACGGAATGACAGGCGGCCAGTTCTCGGCCACCACACCCCAGGACGCGCTGGTGGGATCCGGCTTTCTCAACCAGATAGAGAAACCCATGGATGCCTGCCGGGTAATGCGCGCAGCCGGAGCGAGTTATGTTACCCGAATTTCTGCCTATCAGGGTGACCTTTCAACAGAAATGGAACAGGCCATCCGGTTCAATGGATTCTCTACCATGGACATCTGGGGCATCTGCCCGGGTCGCTATACCCGCCAAAATAAAACCACCTTCAAGACTATCCAGACATCCATCGACAGCCTGCCTTCCTATCATGGGCCTGTCCCGGAAAATCTTCGAGAGGAGTACGGTAAGCATTACAGGGAAAAAGCCTCTACGCAGAAACCATTGCCGACACCCATAAACGTGGCAAAGAAGTTTCCTGCTCTCTTTCACGACAGGAAAGAGATTTTGATCCTGGGCAGCGCCGGACAACGGATCGTTACCGCCGGTGAGATATTGTGTTATGCCGGACTCACAGCCGGACTCCATGCAACCCAGAAAAATGATTATCCCATTACGGTTCTAAGGGGGCACTCGGCCTGTGACGTAATTTTATCCCCCAATAAAATAGATTACGCAGGCATCACAGTACCGGATGTGATCCTGGCTCTAGGGCAGGAAGGAATCGACCGGAAAAAAACGATTTTCAGTTCCTGCACCGATGACACCTTTGTATTGGTGGATTCAAAGGCAGAGATTCCGGATTGCCGCGGCACCATACTGTCCATTGACTTCAAGGGAAAAAAGATCAAGCGTCAGGACATGGCCATGGTAGCATTGAGCCTCCTCGCACAACAAGAACGGTTGATCCACCAGGACTTGTTAGAGGCAGCTCTCCGAATCCGGTTCAAGGGAGCCACACTGGAGAAGGTATTGGAATTGGTTAGAAAATCTCGGGAGCTGAGGAGTTAGGGTTGGAGGGATAAAGAATAGGGTCTGAGGGGAATAGCGTTCATTGAGTCTGTTGGGTTTCTTGGGTTCGTTGGGTTGGTGAAACAGGGAAGTGTTGAAAACTGTATACCGTTTACCGATGACAACTCAATAAACACAACAAACTCAAGAAACTCAATAGCAACATCAGGCAAGAGGAATCCACTATGGAGAACATCGTTGAGCGACGCATCATGTGGGGTGATCTCGATGCTCTCGGCATTGTATTCTACCCGCGCTACTATGAATGGTTCGATGGCTGTGCGCATCAATTCTTCGAAGTCATCGGCATTTCCCACGATCATTTGTGGAAGGCGCATGGTATTGTTTTTGGCCTGGCGGAAACCCGGTGCCGATACAAGAGGGCGGGTCGCTACCATCAGCGGATCAAGATTGGCACGCAACTCGAAGACCTTCGTACCAAAACGTTGATGCTACGGCATACCGTCACACGAGGGGATAATGATAAGACAATGGTGATTGGTGTTGAGAAACGGGTATGCATGGATGCATCCGACATTCATAATTTGAAAATGGCTACCATACCTGAAAAGGTTTATCAGGTGCTTGAAGACGCATTGGTTGAAAGTACCCCGATTGAACCCTAAAGCGGTGTTAAGAATCTCGACGTTAAGATTGAATTGTCACGGGCTTTTTTACGACCGTCAAGATCATTTTAAACCGCTTGACAGCGGTAACCGCATGGGGAACATTGGCCGGCATCACCACCACTTGGCCGGTATCAACGATCATCTTTTTCCCGTCAATATCAACTATATTCCCGGATGCGGGTCAATTCTTTTTCGTTGCGGACGATGTGTTCATAATAATTACGCTGCCATAATTTACCAGGAAACGGTGTCCACCCGTGTTGCTTTACACCCTTTATATATTCGTGTGTGGCGATCGATTTAAATGCGCCGATGATATCCCCTAATCCCGCTGTAGGGGCAGGCCTTGTGCCTGCCCGTTTTGACGGATTCCCGACGGTCTTTCGGGTACCCACAAGGGGCACCCCTACAATGGCAATGATACAATGGATGTGATTTGGCATAATGACATTTCCGATTAATTCGATATTCGGAAACCGTTGTGGCAATTCATTCCAAATATCCGTTATCATTGACCCTGCATTATTCAACACCATTTCTTGGTTTACGCTTTCACCGAACAAACATTTTCGGTCCTTTGTACAAATGCTGAAAAAATATGCACCAGCCCGAGAATAATCATATCCTGGCAAACGAATCGATTTTCTTTTTTATCTAATATCCATATTTTTACTGAATCGTTGACTACGCTAATAAATGTTGAATCCTGCAATAGTGATAGATGGAGTTAACGGTTTCCTAAACCTATAAAAACCCCAGTGTTGCAAAAGCCGGAGGGCTTCAGAGTCAAGGCGTCTGAGGGTGAAGTCGTAGTTTTTTACTTCGAACCCTCAGCAACGCAGGATCTGAAGTTCTCCGGCTTTCCCGTAGGGTAAACAACATGGCAAAATAGACGCCATCCTTAGAATTCACCTATGGGAATATCCAGGAAATGGCGCTATCGCAACGGTATTGTATATAATAACAACTCATTATCTATACTTTGCCATGTTGTTTATGCAACTATGGGGAAAACTTAGGATACAGGACATATTAACAATAAAGGTATGTCGGCGGTATTTTATACTTTTGCCATTAGATCTCCGACGACCTTCGAAAATTTAGATGGGGCATCCACCTTGCCGCCTTCGCCGATAACAGCCAGATCAAGCAGCAGGTGAATATATTCGCTCAGCTGGGCATCGTCTTTGTCGGCTTCGAACATAGCATGGATTTTCTCCATGACCGGGTGCGCCATGTTGAGTTCCAGCACACGTTTGGTTTGCGGCGCCTCCTGACCGGAAGATTTGAGGATCTTTTCCATATAGCCGCTCATGTCATAGCTGTCACCGGACAAGCAGGCCACAGAATCAGTCAGGCGCGTGGACGGACGCACATCTTTGATGGAGTCTTCCAACTGCGCCCGTATGTGTTTGAACAGGGTTTCGTACTTGCCCTTGGTATCTTCGTCGACCTTGTCCAGATCCAGATCACCCTTTTCAGCACTTTTGAGCTTCTTGCCGTCATATTCGGTCAGCGCCTGCGTGACCCATTCGTCGATGGGATCGGTCATCAGCAGGACCTCGAAATCTTTGGTCTTGAGTTGTTCCAGCAGCGGACTGTTGAGCAGCGCCGACATGTTATCACCTGTGATGTAGTAGATTTCCTTCTGCTCCGGTGGCATACCTTCGACATAGGCTTGCAGCGACTTCCACTTGCCGTCGGACTTGGTGGTTTTGTAGCGCAGGAGATCGGCAATCTTTTCCTTGTTTTCAAAGTCGGTATGCACACCGACCTTGAAAACAGCGCCGAATTCTTCCCAAAATTTTTCGTATTTTTCCGCTTCCATGTTTTTCAGCAGTTCAAAGAGTTTTTTTACCAGGTTGCGGCGGATGTTGCGCACCAGGCGATCCTGCTGCAGAATTTCACGGCTGATGTTGAGATTTAGGTCCGGTGCATCAACCACACCTTTTACGAACCGGAAATATTCCGGCATGAGTTCATTGCAATCGTCCATGATGAATACGCGTTTACAGTATAGATGCACTCCGTGTTTGGATTCCGGGTTGAAAAGATCAAACGGGGCTTTGGACGGGATATATAACAGGGCCGTATATTCGGTAGTACCCTCCAGCTTCATATGGAGTTTTTCCAGGGGTGGATTCCAGTCATGGCTGATGTGCTGGTAGAACTCTTCGTGTGCCTTTTCGCTGATATCCTTTTTATTTTTCGCCCAGATGGCCTTCATGGAGTTAAGCGTCTCTTCTGTGGTCACCTTCCGGGTGGTGTCCCCGATCGGTTTGCCGTCCTTATCCTTGATCTGCTCGGCTTCCGGAAGCGGCTCTTCTTTCTCCACATCCATTACGATGGGATACGCCACGAAATCAGAATGCTGATTGACAATGTTGCGAAGCGTTAGTTCGTCGGTGAAATCCTTGTCGCCTTCTTCCTTTTTTTTCAGCTCTAGGGTAATCACCGTGCCACGGGTGTCTTTCTCGGCCTCTGTGATCGTATATTCCCCGTCACCGTGGGATTCCCAGCATACTGCCTGTGCTTTGCCGCTGACCTTTGTCAACAGGGTCACCTTGTCGGCCACGATAAACGAGCTGTAAAATCCGACTCCGAACTGGCCGATCAGCTCCGGGGTGAGCGTGGTGTCTTTGTTAAGCTGCGCCATGGCCTGCAGAAAATCGTTGGTGCCGCTCTTTGCGATGGTTCCGATATTTTCGAGCACCTCAGCGTAGGTCATTCCAATCCCGTTATCCTCAACGGTCAGCGTGTTATTAATTGCATCTCGTTGGATTTTAATTTTGAATTCCGCGTCGTTTCCCAGAATCCCTTCTTCAGTCTGGGCTTTGAAACGCAGTTTGTCGATCGCATCCGAGGCATTGGAAATCAGCTCGCGCAGAAAGATTTCCTTGTTGGAATAAAGCGAGTTAATAATCAGGTTCAGCAGCTGTTTAATTTCGGTCTTGAATTCATGGGTTTCGGTTTTCGCGGCCATTTTTGTGCGCTCCTCCTGTTGGATTGAAATAGGGGTTTAATTTTTGATATAAAATGAGTGCTAATTCCCAGATGTCAAGGTGGATGTCTAAACCCTAACGTTACAAAAGCCGGAGGGCTTCAGAGTCAAGGCGCCTGAGGGTGAAGTCGTAGTTTTTTACTTCGAACCCTCAGCAACGTAGGATCTGAAGTTCTCCGGCTTTCCCGCAAGGGTAAACAGAAGATTGCAAATGTAAATAACAAACGGACAATCAATGGCGGTATATCAGGTCTGTTTTCGTCCTCTTTCTAAAATACCGGCTCTGCGCTCAGCAATTGTTCCCGCCTGGACAGTTTGGAAATGCTCATAATTCGTTTTCCTTTCAAGATTGATAATCTCCTCGAGAATGTTAATGGTGCTTGTTATCATCATTTGTTTTTTTTAACCCGCGGAGGGTTTTAAACCTGAATTGAGTGTTTTTTTCCGAAGAGATGTGCCGAGATCTTGATGGAGGAGGGTTCGCAAGAGATTGGTGCAGATCGAGAGAAAAATCGCTCAGTTCAGGTTAAAGAATCTGGCTCAAAAAAAGCTTGGTTCGCTCGTGTTGCGGATTATCAAAGAATTCTTCGGGTGTATTGCCCTCCACAATTTTTCCGTAATCCATAAAGAGCACCCGATGGGCCACGCTTTTTGCAAATCCCATTTCATGGGTCACCACGATCATGGTCATGCCTTCCCTGGCAAGATCGATCATGACATCCAAAACCTCTTTGATCATTTCAGGATCCAGGGCTGATGTGGGCTCATCGAAAAGCATTACCTTTGGTGCCATGCACAGGCTCCGGGCGATAGCCACCCGTTGTTGCTGTCCACCGGAAAGCTGGCCTGGAAATTTCTTGGCCTGTTCGGCAATTTGAACCTTTTCCAGATAATACATGGCAGTCTCCTCGGCCTCTTTTTTGGGAACCTTTCGAACCCAGATGGGGCCGAGGGAGAGATTTTCGACGATGTTCAGATGGGGAAACAGGTTGAAGTGCTGGAATACCATGCCGACTTCCGTACGTACCTTTTCAATATTTTTTAAATTATTGCCCAACTCGATCCCATCCACGATAATCCGGCCACGCTGGTGCTCTTCGAGGCGGTTTATACACCGGATAAGAGTCGATTTCCCCGAACCCGAAGGTCCGCAGATGACGATCCGTTCCTTCTTCTGGACGATCAAATTAATATCCTGAAGGACATGGAACTCACCGAACCATTTGTGCAGCTTGCTGATTTCGATGATGGCATCGCCTGTCGGTATTGAATTTAAATTAGCATTGGTATCATTCATGGTTATCTCTTCGTTATTTTTTTATGAAATTGTTTTCCAACCATCTATACCGGAAAAGAAAAATACCTTTTATCACGAAACCACGAAAAAGATCATGAATATTTTCGTGTTTTTCAGGTTTCGTGTTTTCGTGATTGTTTTTATTTTTTTAACACAAAGCGCACAAAGATTACAATTAAGAGACTAAAGCTATATGATGGAACAATACCGTCCCAACGATGTATCTGGGCTTACAGTCCTGTGTCCAGTTCCTTTTCCAGGCGCCGGCTGTAACTGGACATAAAATAACAGCAACCAAAATAGATCAGTGCCACAAAAATATAGAGCTCTGAAGAAAACGCCATCCAGTTGGGATCCGACAACACCGACTGAGTGGTCTTGAGAAGATCATACAGGGCGATAATAACGACCAGGGATGTATCTTTCAGGGCCGATATGAGCTGGCTCACCGTAGGGGGTATTACGATTTTCAACGCCTGGGGCAGGATCACCAGACGCATGGTCTGGTAATAGTTGAGCCCGAGGGAATCGGCGGCCTCATACTGTCCCGTTGCCATCCCCTGCAGTCCCCCGCGGACAACTTCCGCTACATAAGCAGCGGTGAACATAATAATAGCCACCTGCGCCCTCAAAATGACATTCACCGTAACGCCCTCGGGCAGAAACAATGGGAAAACAATAGACGACATGAACAACAGGGTAATCAGCGGTACGCCCCGGATCATTTCAATATAAACAATACAAAGGGTCTTGATGGCCGGCATCTGGGATTGCCGTCCCAGGGCTAGAATAACCCCTAATGGATAGGCCGCTGCCAAACCAAAAAACGACAACAGCAGGGTCAACGGGAGCCCGCCCCACTGGGTGCTTTCAACGGAAGCCAGCCCCAGAATGCCCCCTTTCATGAGGAGCCCCATGATGAACAAACCGGCAAGCCAGGCATATAACAACGATTTTTTCCAATGCCGCCTGTTCCGGCTGTAAAAGAGCAGGCCCACCAGAAGAATCATGGCTAAAAGCGGCCGCCACTGCATATCGTAAGGGAAGAAACCAAAAAGAATAAAACGTATATTGGCTGGAATCACCGACCAGCAGGCGCCTTCCCCCCCTCGACACGCTTCGCCGGTGGAAAACCAATGGCTGTCAATAAAAGCCCATCGAATAAAGGGCGGGACCACCTGCCACAAAACATAAAGCGCCACCAGGGTCAGAATCGAATTAAAGATGTTGTTGAACAGGTTGGCCCGTGCCCATCCGATAACCCCCACACTCGTCACCGGCGGTTTTACTTCATCTATCGATTCTGTTGTAGTAGCCTCATTCATCTTGATAGCCTTTTAGCTGTTTAGACTGTAGGCTGTTAGGTGCTTATAGCCGATAGCCCTCAGCTACCCTCGAACCCTGGACCCCTGGTATGCTGGGAAGCGAGGATGCTTGGAGGATAGGATGCTGCTGTCTGCTTATAGCTCTTAGCTACCCTCGGGCCCTCATCCCCTACCATGTTCTTCCCTCCACCTCTCCAAACCTTCAACCCTCCAACCCTGACGTGTTACCTCTCCACCAGCGCCATCTTTGTATTGTACCAGTTCATGAAAGCCGATGTGAGCAGACTCAAGGTCAGATACACGATCATCATCAGGGCCACGCCCTCGATGGCCTGGCCGGTCTGATTGATGGTTGTGCCGGCCACGGAAACAAAGTCCGGATAACCGATGGCAACCGCCAGGGAACTGTTTTTGGTCAGGTTCAGCATCTGGCTTGTCAACGGCGGAATGATGACCCGCAGGGCCTGGGGCAGGATCACCAGATTCAGGACAAAAGCAGGCTTGAGACCCATGGACATGGCTGCTTCAGTCTGCCCCTTGCTCACCGATTGAATCCCGGCCCGGACCACTTCGGCCACAAATGCGGCCGTGTACAGTATCAGCCCCAGCAAAAGCGCGGTAAACTCGGGACTGATGTTTCTTCCCCCAACAAAATTGAACCCCTGCAGGGAAGGGACATTCATGGCCGTGGGCGCACCACCCAGAATCCAGGTCAACAGCGGTAATCCGATCACAACAGTCAGTGCCACGCGAAATAACGGGAACAGCTGCCCTGTCTGCTCCTGTCTGGCCTTGGCCCAGCGCCGTAAAAAATAGATGCCGATACAAGCGGCTAGCACCGCAATTGCCATATATTTATAGACCGGGTGTGATTCCGGTATCCCAAAAACCAGGCCGCGATTGCTCAGAAAAACACCTATAAACGGATTCAAAGCCTGTTTCGGCGAGGGCAGGATATTGTAGAAAAAAGCATACCAGAAAAAAAGCTGCAGAAGCACGGGGATATCCTGGAAAAGTTCTATATATCCACCCGCGAATTTTGATACGAGCCAGTTGGAAGACAAACGCGCCACACCGAGTACGGTACCCAAAAGAATGGAGATAATAATCCCCACAAATGATACGATCAGGGTATTTAAAAATCCGACCACCAGGGCGCGTCCGTAGGTATCGGCTGCAGAATAAGCTATGGCCGATTCCCCAATTTCAAAAGCCGCTTCTTTCTGTAGAAAACCGATACCGGTTGCAATAGACTGTTTTTCGAGATTGGTGATCGTATTGGATATCAAATAAAAGGTCAGCAACCCCACTATCAGGAGTGTCCCGATTTGAAACAGAATCGATCGTTTCTTGGGATCGTTGTAAAACGGGACCGCTTTGGACACGTTATCCTCTTGGATTTTTTTTGGGTTTGTTTGCATATTCATCGTGTGATAAATTCTAAATCCGAATATCGAAATACGAAACAAATCCAAATATCAAATACTCAAATGTTTCAAACAGAATGCTTAAATTGGTATCCCCAAGGTCTTGTTTAGATCATTCGGTATTGCCCTTCGACCTTGCTCAGGGCGGTGAACCTGTCGAACCGTTTAGGATTTCGAATTTCGTGCTTCGGATTTAAGTAACTACCACCATCGGCATAGCCAAATATCTCTGACCTGGCCCAAAGGACCAGGTTTTAAATGACGGAATAAAAATTACTGTTACTCCCGCGCAGAGAAGAACCTTCCCCTGCAAAAGCAGGGGAAGGATGGATGGGTCTATTTCATTTTACTTGAACGGCGGTGAATACAGCAGGCCACCATTGGTCCAAAGCGCATTTAATCCGCGTTCGATTCCAAGGGGCGTGTTGACGCCGACATTTCTCTCGAATATTTCCCCGTAATTTCCAACCTGCTTGATGATATTGTAGGCAAACTTTTCATCCAGGCCCAACGCCTTGCCGTTACCCGCGGTAACCCCAAGAAACCGCATGATTTTCGGGTCTTTGCTCTTGAGCATCTTGTCGACATTCTGAGAGGTAATACCGAGTTCCTCGGCATTGATCAGCGTCAGGACACTGTAGTTGACAACATCCTTCCACTGGTTGTCACCATGACGAACGGCTGGCGCCAACGGTTCTTTTGAAATGATGGTCGGCAGAATTATATAATCTTTAGGATTCGGAGCTACAGCACGCGTGCCTGCGAGCTGTGATGCATCCGATGTCAGAACATCACATCGTCCGGCAAAGAAAGCTTTGGCCAGTTCAGCAGTGTTTTCAATAACGACGGGACTCATTTTCATCCCGTTTGCCCTGAAATAATCTGCAACATTCAACTCGGTGGTCGTGCCCGGAAGCACGCACACGGCAGCACCATCGAGCTCCTTTGCGCTTTTAATTCCCAGTTTTTTGGGAATGAGAAATCCCTGTCCATCATAGTAATTGACCTGGACGAAATCGAGCCCCAGAGCCGTGTCGCGTCCAAGTGTCTGGGTGCAGTTTCTTGTCAGAACATCGATTTCACCGGACTGAAGTGCCGTAAAACGTGTTTTTGCCGTTAATGGGGTGTATTTGACCTTGTCGGCATCGCCGAAGACCGCCGCTGAAATGGCCCTGGCCGTATCTACATCGAGCCCTCTCCACACACCTTTTTCATCGGCTTTCCCAAACCCAAAGAGATCGCCATTGACGCCCGCCTGAATAAACCCCTTGGCCCTGACATCCTGAAGTGTTCCTGCCATAGCGACACCGGTCATGGCAACAATAGCTAACATAATGAGACAAATCTTTAGTCCTTTCATCCGACAGCCCTCCTTCTTCCATAAAAGTTAAGTTACACGAAAGATCGATGACACCTACCACTCCGCAACAATGCCATCATCATTGATCCCATGCGCTCCTGCGGCCTGAAAAACCGTTTTTGACTACGCTGCAGCTGGAAGCGTCATTGGATATAAACCGATATAAAAATATTTACACAAAGGCTTGTGATATTGCAAGCAAAAACAATTATCACGTGGGTTTCGTCAAAGCATTGGCAGGTCATTTGGCTTCTTTTCCTTGACAACCCCGATGGTTCTTTTTAGTTTATTAAGAGGGTAAATATTTCAGTAGATCGTAGAAAAGACTTCCCCATAAGGAGAAAAACACATGAAACAAGACAAATCAATCCTGGGAACCCTTGTCGCTGCCGTCATCATCATGCTCATGCTGGCTGCTTGTACAAAACCGTATCATTTCTATGTCAAATATGACATTCCGGAATCATCCGTTGATTTGAAGGGTCAAGCAGTTAATCTGCAGATCCTGGACGGCCGGGATTCAAAGAACTTCCTCTCCGAAAAAGCCGGCAACGAATTCGACAGGTGGGACAATAGGTTTGCCTTGTATCACACCCCCAAAAAGCCAAAGGGCGATATCGAGACGTATCCACTTGCCGGCCTGATTGAAGCCACCATGAAAAAGCGCCTGGAAACCATGGGAATAGCGGTTGTGGAAGGTAAAATGGATACCACGCCCCTCTTCGAGCTGACCCTGAACACATTTTTCCTGGACTTAAATGACCGGACATGGGTATCGGATTTCAGCTACGAGGTCAAACTGACTCTGGATAATCAGAAAATAGGCCGGGAGAAGGTGTCCGGGCAGGCGGAACGCACCAAGATCATGGGACGGGGTGCCGGTGAAATCCTTGTGGGGGATATTTTCACAGAAAGCATCAACAAGCTCGATATCCGGAAGCTATTCAAAAATGCCGGTATTGAGTGATCCCGGAAAGACAAGAATTCTCCAATCAACCAAGGAGGTGACAATGCCGGAAGACATGAAAGTCGGTTGTGCGAGACCCACAGGAGGGCCTGTCGGTGAGATCGTCGAAAAAGATATTCAAGAAGAAACAATAACGGTCAGCAAGGAGGTTTCATCCATGATACATGTTGGGAAAAAAGTGCCGGATTTTTCCGCACCAGGATACCACCAGGGAAAATTTATATCTGCCAATCTATCCGAGTATCTCGGAAAATGGGTACTCCTCTGTTTTTACCCGGGCGATTTTACGTTTGTGTGAGCAACTGAAATTTCGGCAGTTGCCGAAAAATATTCCGAGTTTCAAAAATTAGGCGTTGAAATTCTTTCCATGAGTATTGACAGTGTCTTTGTTCACAAGATGTGGAATGACCACGAACTCTCCAAAATGGTGCAAGGCGGCGTCCCTTTCCCGATGCTTTCCGACACCGGTGGTAAAGTCGGTAAGCTTTTTGGCATCTTTGATGAAGATGCCGGTGTTGAAAACCGGGGTCGCTTCATTATCGACCCGGATGGTGTGGTTCAGGGCTACGAAGTTCTTACACCGCCGGTGGGAAGAAACGTCGCCGAGACCTTTCGCCAGGTACAGGCTTTTCAACTGGTGAGAGAAAGCAAGGGCGGAGAAGCGACACCATCGGGTTGGAAACCCGGAAAAATAACACTCAAACCCGGCCCCGAGCTCGTGGGTAAGGTCTGGGAAGTCTGGAAAACCAATATGGCATTCGAATAAAATCGCTTTGCGATTTTATTCGAATCATATTACGTTAAAAAAAAGCCAAACGGGCTGTGCCCGTTTGGCTTTTTTTTAACGTTTCCAGAACATATAACTGCTTCCCATCAATGCCACACCGATGGACAGATCGAGTGCTGAAACGCACAGCAAAAACACATAATGATGGTGAGCCCATCGTGACAGGCTGATCCCCAAAACGATCATGAGTAACAAAAAGAAAAAGAAGCGCCTTCTGAAAAACTGCCAGATTTTCGGCCGCTCCAGGGATTCGATCCGCTGCAGGTTTTTTTCACAAATCCCGGCAAAAAGATACCTAGCTTTCAAACCTCCGAAAACAACTCCTGCCACAACAATTCCCCAAGGCCACAAAGGATCCGGCCGTAAGGCAAAGGCTTCTGCCAGCAAATCCCAGCTCTTGATGAGTAGCGCAACCCCACCACCATACCAGACGGCGGCGGTCAGCATTTTGAGCATGCGTGCAGAGGTATCAAAGGTCAATTTCATAAGCCTTCATTTTGCTAAGCAGGGAAGGATGACTGATCTCCAGCAGCTTGGAAGCTCTGGTTCGATTCCCATGTGTTTCCGTCAGTGCACGCACAATCATCTTTTTTTCCAGAATCTTCCGTGCATACTTCAGCGAGTAGATCCGGTCCATCTCTTCACCACAGGCCGGTTCGGGCTCAGCTGTCAGGGCCGGCGGTAAAAGCTCCGGTAAAATCTGATCCTTGTCTGAAAGAACCACGGCTCTCTCGATAATGTTTTCCAGTTCCCTGATATTGCCGGGCCAATGGTAAGCGAGAAGGTAGGCAATGGCTGCCGGAGAAACAGATCGGATATTTTTTTCAAGTCGCTTGTTGAATCTGCCGATAAAGTGATCAATAAGCAACGGCACATCCTCCTGTCGATCTCTCAGCGGCGGGAGATGGATACTCAATACGTTAAGCCTGTAAAATAGATCCTCCCGAAAATGGCCCCTGGACACTTCATCCTCCAGATTTTTCTGGGTCGCTGCGATGATGCGAACATCCACCTGGACAGATTTGGTGCTTCCAACAGGCCGGACTTCGCTCTCTTGTAACACTCTGAGCAGCTTCACCTGGAGCGGCAAGGACAACTCCCCGATTTCATCCAGAAAAATAGTCCCCTTGTCTGCCTCCTGAAAAAGTCCTTTCTTGTCTCTGTCCGCACCGGTGAAGGCGCCCTTTTGGTATCCAAAAAATTCACTCTCCAGCAAATTCTCCGGGATACCACCGCAATTCACTGAAACAAGGTTCTGCTCCGATCGGTTTCCGGCCAGGTGGATGCCCTTTGCGATAAGTTCCTTTCCGGTGCCGCTTTCTCCGGATATCAATACGGTTGTATTGTATTGTGCCACCTTTTCCACCAGCTTGAAAACTTCCTTCATGGCGCTGCTTTTACCGATCATATTCCTGAAGCGATAATTCTCTTCAATATGTGATATCCTCTCACGTAATAGTCGATTTTCTCTCTTCAATCGCTCACGTTCTTCTGCTTTTTTCAGCGTCATCTGAACTTCATCGGGCTTGAACGGTTTGGATATGTAATCGTAGGCCCCGTTCTTCATGGCGGCAATGGCAGTTTCAACACTGCCGTATGCAGACATCATGATGATAGTAGTCTCACATTTTCTCTTATCCGCTTCCAATAGAAAGGTCATTCCATCCATGTTGGGCATCTTGATATCACAGAGAACAAAGTCAAATTCCGATTCATCCATCAGTAGCAGACCCTGCTGGCCATCAGCAGCCGTTCGGACTTCATAGCCAAAATTTTTCAGCATGGCCATAAGCATGTGGCGCATGTTCTCTTCATCATCGATGATCAGGAGACGCTTTTTCTTGGCAGATTTATTTTTTTCATTCATGGTATTCACCATATTAATTCTATAAGAGGGTTCAAGGATCCAAGGGGTCAAGGATCCGAGTGTTTGCTGTTGGTTCTTGGTTTTTAGTTTTTGATCCGTCAACTGCTAAGAGTCAAGAACTCAGAGCTAACAGTCTGCAACCATAAAATTATACAGTGCATCCCACTTGAAACCTGGAACCCTTGGCCCCTCGAATCCTGATTGTATAGTCCTAAGCAAGTGGAATGATCTTTTTTACATTTTTACAACTACGCGGGAGAGAGATGATCAGTAGTCATTTACTTCGTGTCATTTATTGTAGCAAACAGTTACGATTAATAACGCACGAAGTGCTAATGTCGCCCGAAGGGCTAACGACAGCCGAAGGCGTAATGACACGTTTGATACCCCCCGTAAGTTAAATGACAGATGAAAATCAATGAATCATTCGGCCAGTGGAAGAGTGATGGTCATCGTCATCCCCTGCCCTTCTGTACTGTGAGCCTGTATGTTTCCACCCAGTGAATCAACGATCATGAAACAGACATAGAGTCCCAAACCTGTCCCTTTGCCAGGCGCTTTGGTTGTAAAAAAAGGATCAAAGATATTGTCCAGATTCTTTTGGGGTATCCCGGGGCCGTTGTCGATGAACCGGATGTTTATGCTTTTGATAAAGCGTTTCTTATGGGCCAAACTTTTTTTGGTGACTTCACTCATAATTTCAAGCCTGCCTTGTTTCCCCTCACGGTCAGCGGCAATGGCATCTGCCGCATTGATGGCGAGGTTCAAAAACACCTGTCGTAACTGATTCGGGTCTGCCAACACCTGATCAGATTGGGCTTCAAGGGAAAGGGTCAATTCAATATTCGACATGAGCGGCTGCACGTTCAGAACATTTGCGATATCATCGATAACTTCGTGGATGGATACGACACTTGAATCGACAGCCAACGGTCTCGATAGATCCAGCAGCTGCCTGATCACGGTGTCCATTCGGTGGATCTCTTTTTCGGTCCTCAGAATGTAATCCAGTTTTTCCTGCGCTTGAATATCGCCCTGTTTGAGCAACTCCAGATATCCCATAATAATGCCGATGGGATTTCCGATCTCATGTGCAATCCCAGAAGCGAGTCTACCAACAGAGGCCAGTTTTTCAGCACGAATAATCTCTTCCTGGGCCTTATTGAGTTCGGTATTGGTTTTTTCCAGCCTGTGAACTGCATTCTGCAACTTGTTTTTGTCTTCTGTGATCCGCCGAGTCATGCTGTTCAAGGATCTTGATAGAATGTGTAATTCGTTGTCCTGTTTCCGAACAGGGAAAAAAGCCCCATCGGTTTCCTGATAGTTCTCCGCTCTCTTGGCCAGTCTTTCGATGGGTTCCAGAAATACTTTAAAAAGCCGATGAAATCCGATGAATGTCAGAATAACAATATTAATGAGAATGTAGATGAACACAAATTTCTGTGCGTTGCGAAGATCCTGATACAACGCTTCAAGGTTTCTGGCGAGGCTGATACCACCAACAACATGTCCCCCTACCATCAGCGGCGTGGAAAAAACCATACTTTTCCGTTGCCACCAGTATACACCCCACACAGATCCGGAAAATTCGACCTTTCGTTGACCTGATTCAATGGCCTTGTTAACTTTTTTTTCGAATTGATGGTGCTGTTCGCAACTGTCACCGAACAACAAAACCGTACGATCACCCAGCGACTGTATACGTGCGCACGATATGCCGGTATCGCTGAATACAGGCAAAATCCTATTTTTAAGTTCGGGGGAAAGCGGGAAGTTCGAAAGGTCTTCTTTGTAAGCCAGATCATTCTCGACCATCGTAACCAGCAGTGCGCATTTGTCTATTTCAACCTGGATGGCCTGTTGCTGAAATGTTCTAATGGCAACAAAATCGATGAGAACCATGCCGATAAACAATAAAACGGCTATGCTGATGATAACATTGCTTTTTAGTGCCCTAGCAAACATGAGGACTCCATCTGTCGAGTTTTGAACCGGCAGGAGCAAACGCATTCCCTGTAGTTTTCTGAAGAAAAACGGAAATCCCGATTTATCGGGGCTGCAGGGTATGCTTCAATCATACCGAGAATTATCACACCTTCGTATTTTATGCAATTTAGGAAATCAGAGGTCGAGGGAAATAGCGTTCATTGGGTTCGTTGGGTTGCTGAAAAAGTGACGTGTTAAAAACGGTGTACTGATTCCCGATGACAACTCAATAAACACAAAGAACCCAAGGAACACTATAAGCAATATGGGCTGGGAGAAGAACCATATATTGTTAGTTATTGACACATTGTAACATATCATCGTATAAAATCCTAAAGTGATCTGCCTATAACCCTCTAATATTATGAAGGAGGACCCAATGAAAAAGCAAATGACCTTAATCGTAACAGTAATTATCCTTATTTTTGGAACCATGGTTTCTGCTGAAATGCCAAGCCCTGACCCGGATGCATTGTGGGGGCATATCACAAAAGAAAGCCCATACACAAAATGGGGATTTTGGCCCGATCATCAAGGTATGCAACCGGGTCGAGCTCCCCATGGTCCTTTGCATAAGGTATTTGTAAATAACAGGGCATTGAATTCTTCGCAACCACCCGTCCAATATGGGTCCATTGCGGTCAAGGAAAATTATGGGAAAGACAAAGAGCTCAAAGCAATAACAGTAATGTACAAAGTTGTCGGCTACAATCCGGATGCCGGTGACTGGTTTTGGGCAAAATATTCACCCGAGGGAAAAGCTGATAAGTTTGGAAAGCCAAATGGGTGTGTAGGTTGTCATGGAACAAGGGCCAAAAACGATTTTATTCTTGTACATGAGTTCAAGTAATATTTTTCCTTTTTTATCATAGTGGTTCTTAAGAAAAGGCCCCGTTATACCTGCGCGTGGCCTTTTTTATTACAGTCAGTATCAGAGTCCTTTTCACAGCTCGGTGATCATAAGGAGTCACAATGTCATCTCATATTTATGCGTTTCTATCGGGTTTTGGGTATAATCATCCACTGCACCCTGCGTTTACGCATTTGCCGGTAGGTTTAACAATTGGTAGTTTTATTTTTATTGCGATAGCCTATTTTTTAAGACGCCCCTTATATTTTCAAAGTGCAAAGCATTGTATTGTATTGGCTTTGCTCGCAACGATTCCAACTGCAATTGCCGGCTATTTTGATTGGCAATACTTTTATGCCGGTTCATTGCTATTCCCGGTTAAGATGAAGTTGGGGTTGGCCCTTGCTTTGGTACTTTTGCTATTTGTGGTTGTGTTTGAAAGTACGCGGCGTAAAAAAGTAACTTTTTTTTT